>FLSF01010248.1_pt1 | contig 13320 bp, 14 predicted proteins | sample 1550431 | NCBI WGS metagenome assembly FLSF01 (sample SAMEA4031754, study PRJEB14383) | metagenome | biome: human; feature: oral; material: saliva | place: Philippines | collected 2014 | reverse complement strand
TGTAACCAAACGTCTTTATATATGTAACCAAACGTCTTTATATATGTAACCAAACGTCTTTATATAAACTGGCAAACCCTTGCTACATAAGGCTTTCGGCACCCCTAAAAAACAAAAAAACAATAAAAAACTAAAAAACACTTCTTGGGGAAAATTTTCAATTTTGACCTAAAAAACAACTTCAACTGGTAAAAGATTTAGAAGTAATTGCCTTTGCCTTGCATCTTCTCTTTTGTTAAACCAAAGAACAACAGTAGTTACATCCCTTGTTTGTAAGCCTTACCCCTTTTGTAAATCCTTATTTCCCCAAAGTATAGATGCTTTGTTTGACAAAAAATAACCATATCGTTGTTGATATGGTTTAGTCAGTTATTTAAGTTTGCTTTATCCCTTATAATGAAAATTTCCCCACTTGTGATAATTTTTAAATTATTAGCCACTTTAAAGCTCCTGCGCGCGTTGGCTGTCTGCTTCCATAATTGTTAGCAATCCCTGTTGAACCCGTACCCATAAATGGATCAAAGATTAGACCTCTTGCGAAAGTATCCTGAAGATTTACAATTTCCAAATGAAATACGAAAACCTAATCCAAAGAAGCAACAGGGAATTCAAACAGCTCACAGGTGTAACGCCCGTCCTTTTTCATGAAATGCTGCAAGTCACCACAGAAGCAGAAAGCCGGAAGGTCAAGTCGGGCAGGCCGCATACGCTCGGTTTGGCAGACCAACTGCTGCTTACCCTAAGTTATCTGCGCCATTACCATACCCAACTCGAATTGGCCGCCATCTACGGCCTTTCTGAAAGTAATGTCTGCCGCACCATCCGTAAAACCGAGGACGCCCTCATCCGTTGCAAACGCTTCTCCCTGCCAAAACACAAGAATCCGGGCGATCAAACGGTCATCATTGACGTTACCGAAAGCCCGATTGAACGTCCCAAAAAAACAGCGGCAGTATTACAGCGGCAAGAAAAAGCGGCACACGGTTAAAATCCAGGTCATATACGGCAGAGAAACTGAAAAAATCATCAGCATCCGGACGGGGATGGGTGCTCAGCATGATATGCGTTTAGCTAGGAGGCACCTTACAGAGCTTTATCCCTACAAAATAGTCATTGCGGATAAGGGTTATCAAGGATTGGCTAAAACCGGATTACAGACCCCGAAAAAGAAATCCAAACATCATTCGCTGAACAAACAGGATAAAGAGGCGAACAGGCGGTTAGGCAAATTCAGAACCGTCATCGAGCACATCAATAGGAAACTGAAGATATTCAAAATATTGTCGCTGCCTTACCGCAACAGGCGGAAACGGTTTGGGTTAAGGGTAAATCTAATTGCAGGACTGGTTAATGCGATGGGATGAATATTTTCGCAAGAGGTCTAATGACGAAGCGGGGGAAATGCTGCTTTTCAAGCACGCACACGGAAAAGCCGTGTTTGAGCAGCAGGGCGGCGGCGACTGCACCGGAGGGGCCGGCGCCGATGATGGCGATATCGCAGGATTGGGACATGTTTGGTCTCCTTAAGGATGGGGGGTGGGGTTTCAGGTAGCTTTTCAGACGGCCTGGAAGGCTACCTGAAAATGGTGGGATAAGGTTTGCGCGGCATCAATATATAAAACCGTATGGGTTTAAGTTTCAGGTAGCCTTTTTGTAGTAGCGGGCGGGTTTCGTCATTCATAATTCATATTAGGGGAGGCTACCTGAAAAGTTCTAGCTAGCCTCCGGGGTTCAGGCGAAATATTTTGTGGAATGACCTATTGGTCTAACATTTTGGTATTGATCAACAAACGCACCGCTGTACCTTCATAACGCTGGTTCAACCACGCCTGTAACCGTTCGCGGTCTTTGGCGGGCAGAGGTTGGTCGAATTCGAGAGAGACAACAATATTGTTACTTGCGTCCGCTTCTTCGCTTTGAACTCTCTCAGGCTGCTCCTGCGTAGCGGGTGCAGTTTGTGCTTTTTCCCAAACCAAACCGCGCCCAACAACGATTTTTTCGGCTTCCGGATATTGGGCTTTGATTTCCCTCAGTACTGCTACGTCTTCGGGACTGGTGGTTTTGCCCGCCAGCACGGTATCGATGTAGGCCTGCTGCTCTTCCAGCTTGTTCTGTAACTGCACCGAGTTGTTATGGCTTGCCAGCAGTTCTTCAATTTTGGTGTCACTGCCCCCCGCATAGACTACTTTCACTTGCGGTTCTTTTATACCTGCCGCTTTCAGATTTGTGACCAGCAGAGTGGTAATTTTCTCGGCATTCCCTGTTCCGTTGACAATCAGCCCGACTGTGCGTTCTTTGTAGTTCACCATTTTACGCAGCACGAAAAAACCTTCCTGCTGTTGTGCAGCGGCGATGGCATTGTTGGCTTTGGTATTAAACAGCTCCTGACGCACTAGTCCCGATGCCATATATCCGCTCGGAGTCATCACTGTCAACACTACGGCTGTGATAATAATACGGTGCAGTCTGCGTTTGGTCTCACTTACCAGCCCCCTGCGCGGCAGCTTAAGTAGTTTGGAAAACAGTAGGGTGGAAAAAGCGATGAACACGCAGTTGATGGCAAACAGATAAAAAGCACCGAAAAAATAGTGCCAGTTACCGTGTGCTAGTCCATAGCCCGCCGTGCACAGAGGAGGCATCAGTGCAGTGGCAATTGCCACACCCGGGATGGCATTGCCTCCTTCTTTGCGCGTTAATGCCACAATGCCTGCACTACCGCCGAAGAAGGCAATTAACACGTCCCATAGGGTTGGCTGGGTACGTGCCAAAAGCTCGCTTTGTGCCTCTTTCAGCGGGGTTAGCAGGAAATACAGTGTAGCGGTAACCAGACTGATGGCGATGAACACAATAATATTGCGTGCTGCTTGGCGGATCAGTGCAGTATCGCCTACCGCGGCACCGTAACCCACACCGACGATCGGCCCCATCAACGGAGAAATCAACATCGCCCCAATCACTACCGCCGTGCTGTTTACATTCAAACCGATACTCGCCACGGCAATGGCAAACATCAATACCCACATGTTAGTTCCAGATACCCGCGTATTGGCACGGATGGCGGCATCAATTTTGTCAGGATGAGCTTGGTCATGTGCAAGGTTGAATACATCTTGCAATTTGGTCATTGTGTGATTGTCTTGTACTTCCTGATTTTTACTATTTTTCTGTTCTTGCATTTTCTTATCCTCAAATTTTAACGATTGTTTTGAATGCTACCTCACAATTGTGATCAAGGATAGGCGGCACACTTTTTGAGACCTTTGCAAAACCCAAACCGTTTCCGCCTGTTGCGGTAAGGCAGCGACAATATTTTGAATATCTTCAGTTTCCTGTTGATGTGCCCGATGACGGTTCTGAGTTTGCCTAACCGCCTGTTCGCCTCTTTATCCTGTTTGTTCAGCGGATGATGTTTGGATTTCTTTTTCGGGGTCTGTAATCCGGTTTTAGCCAATCCTTGATAACCCTTATCCGCAATGACTATTTTGTAGGGATAAAGCTCTGTAAGGTGCCTCCTAGCTAAACGCATATCATGCTGAGCACCCATCCCCGTCCGGATGCTGATGATTTTTTCAGTTTCTCTGCCGTATATGACCTGGATTTTAACTGTATGTCGCTTTTTCTTGCCGCTGTAATACTGCCGCTGTTTTTTTGGGACGTTCAATCGGGATTTCGGTAACGTCAATGATGACCGTTTGATCGCCCGGATTCTTGTGTTTTGGCAGGGAAAAGCGTTTGCAACGGATGAGGGTGTCCTCGGTTTTACGGATGGTGCGGCAGACATTACTTTCGGAAAGGCCGTAGATAGCGACCAATTCGAGTTGGGTATGGTAATGGCGCAGATAACTTAGGGTAAGCAGCAGTTGGTCTGCCAAACCGAGCGTATGCGGCCTGCCCGACTTGACCTTCCGGCTTTCTGCCTCTGTGGTGACTTGCAGCATTTCATGAAAAAGGACGGGCGTTACATCTGTGAGCTGTTTGAATTCCCTGTTGCTTCTTTGGATTAGGTTTTCGTATTTCATTTGGAAATTGTAAATCTTCAGGATACTTTCGCAAGAGGTCTATTATATCGTTTTCTTTACTATGAATTTGAATAATCTTTTTCATCAAAGCGACTGGTTTTTGGGTTGGGTGTTTAGTTCTTTCTTTACCCATCAAAATAGACATTTGAAAAAACCACGTTGATAAGGCGTATCGCTAGACTTATTGAACGTCCACTTGCTAGCCTTAGACTTAACCGCCCAAATTACAAATTCCATATCTTGAACATAACGCCGATTTACATTGCGTGGCATGGGATTGGTTTTTTGCCAAACCATAATATCCTTTACCGAACCACCTAGACTTTCAATCTTCTGGATAATCTGTGAAAGATAGCGATATGAACAAAAAATCACCATTGAGCCATCCTTTCCCAACAATGGATACGCCAAATCTAGCCAACCTGTAACATCAAAATTCCAATCCCAATCCCCAAAATTTATGCCATTTACGACCTTTTTCATGGTATGAAAACTGTTTTTCTTTGAAATGGCATAAGGCGGATCAGTGATAATATGATTAAAAACCTGCCCCTGTTGGTGCAGACTGTTCATGATTGCGCAACAATCATCATGAAAAATATTGAATTGGGATTTTTTCATTGTTCACGATCACTAATTTTTATGAATAATTGCTTGACTCGTGCTTGACTAACGAACGCTTTTTCAGACAGAAAATGCCTATTTTGCTTTTAAAATCAATTAATTACAAATTGATATTTGCTTTACTGATATGCAAAAAAATTTAAGTTGCGGTTAAGCAAATAAAAATAGCGGTAAAACTGATACCGCTATTTGTTGGGAATGTTTTTTACTCGTCGTACTCTGCGTAATCTACAATTTCATATTTTACATTTCCTTTATCTTCCAAGGATAAGCTCCAACCACTAAATTTACTTCCGTCATCATCTTTTTTATCGTAATAGTATCTCATGCAAACTTCCGCCCCTTTTGGCTGTTTTGCCATATCAACCTGTTTAGCACCCATCATATTCCAAAAGAAAACCACCTTTGAATTTGGTTTACTACAAACATCACCAGTATTTTTATCTATTTGTTTGAAATAGATATTGGGAACACCTTTATTGGGCTTAGGGTCAGTTACAAGAAAAGGCGATATATGTACTTCTTTTGTTTTTTCATTAACCACAAAAAAGACATAATCATTTTCATAATCTTTTGTCATTCCAGTTTTATTTAAATCAATATATCCTAAACTAACCTTACCACCAATAAAATTTTTCTTATTTTCCGTATTTTTATAAAACTTAAACATTTTAGGATTTCTAAAGTTTATATCAGGGTCATCAAAAATCATTTCATTATCAACGGTATAACTTAATTTATTTGTGTTTGCAATATTGGATTTTGCATAAGCGGAGTTTAAGCACAAGCCAAGCACTAGCATTGCTAATATATTAAATTTTTTCATACTTCTATTTCCTTTCTGTTTCCTAAATTGAAATTGAGAAATTGGGATTGTCTAAATCTAAACCTATTTATTTTTTGCTTTTATTTCTATGCACTTCTGCTATTTTGTCTATGACAGCATATATCTTTTGTGTATTTTCATAGTTACAACCCTGCCCATACCTTGAACTTCTGGTGTTTGGCATACAGATAGAAGCCCATTTGTTAGATACATATGTTTTACTTTGACTTACTTTCAATCCTTTTCTTATCAGGTCATTTGTTGGGGAATCTTCAGAAAGTAAAAAGAACTCTAAAGCCATTTTCTTTTGCATTTCAGGGGTAAAAGGTGTATTCTTATATTCTGGGTGTTTTTCCAAATATTTTCTCACATTAAAGTGCATAATTTGATATTTGCCATTGGCAGACAATCTTTTTAGATTTGGCGGACAGACTGGGTATTTGTAACTTTGAGCAATAACGCCCATTGGTGTTTCTGTAACTTTTAATCCACCTTCTTTTAAAGCCTGCCGAACCTGTGCGTCCGTAGAAAAACCACGCATTTTACAAGTCATTTTCTTGCGGTTATCAAGAGTACCTGTATTATAACCATCCCAACTCTTGGCTTCATGTTGAGAAATTAAATCAAGTAAAATATCAACAAGTTTCATAACATCATCTGGCAAATTCGCCATATCAATAGGCTCGCCTGTAAACGTTGGACTATTTCCAAGCTCCATCCCTGCTTCAACTTCACTCTCAATCCACTCATCGCCTTTTTTCTCAAGCTCTGCTTTGATGAAATCAGGCGCAACGCCAACATTGATAGCTTCAGTTAGGCTTTCTAATTCCTTATCCTTGTGGTTCATGCGAACTCGTGCTAATAAGGCTTCTTGAGCCATTAACTTCATTTCCTGTTCAGCGATTTTTTCCAGTAAGTAATTGGTTTCTGCTTTAGCGTTTAAGTATTCGGTTAATAAGCCTTTTGTGGATAATTTCACCAATCCAGAACGCCATCCATCATTAGCATAGCGTTTATTGGCGATATAAGCAACCAATTCTTGCTCGCTCATTTCACTAACACCAGCACTATCCGCATTGCCAAATACGCTAGTCCATGATTCGCCGTTATCATCGGCAAAATGACTGGCTAGCATTCTTTGGGTAACATAAGTACCGCCACCAAGCTCAAACCCTGCGCTTTCAAAGGCGACAGTATCGCCTAAAATGGCGCTGTTAATATCGCCTAGCGCATTCAACGATATATCCATACCTGCATAAGCAGAACCGTTAAATAGGGTAACGGGTAAGCCTTTTCCTGCTACAAAAGAGTTTTTAGCCAAAAATTTCACTGTGAGTGTCTAAGTAATGCAATTCCACAACATCACCAACAATCTTGTAGATTAAAACCAAATCAGGTTTGATATGACAATCTCGCAAGCCTGATTTATCGCCTTTAAGTGGGTGGTCTTGGTACTTTTCAGGGATTGGCAATCCATTTAAGAGGCAGTTTGAAACTTCCGTCCACGCTTCACCAATTAATGCTAAATAGTGTTTTCTTAAATCACGCTTAAAGGATTTTGCCATGTCAAATTTACGTTTAGCCACGGGCAATCTCTGCCATTGCTTGATTTAGGTCATCTAAACTGTCAAAGCGCTCAAATTCACCATCAATAAACTCTTGCTCTGTCTGACGTAACCGAGCTGTTGCCTTTGGGGTTAAAATTTGCTTATCTGCCCAATCAAACGATAATGGAACTTTGCCAGTTTGTGCAATTTGATTAAAAAACATTCTTACAGCTTGACTAGGTGTTAGCCCATACTGCTCCAAAACTGGATATGCACGCCCACGCAATTCATTATCAAGACGCATATTAAAATTGGTGTAATTCATTTCAAACCTCCCAAAATACATTATTTTAGAAGTATAACAAAATTACAATGAAAGTCAAAAGTAATTTCATTGTAATTTTAAAATAATCTACATCTAACAAACATAAAGCTGGGTAAGTGCATCATCCAATCGTTAAATAAATTATTGATTTTGGCAAAACTGCAGATTGTTTTGGTGCAAATAATCCTACTGGTAAAAGGATGATTTTGTTATTAAAAATGATAGCTATGCCATAATTTTTTTACAAAATTGTGATTTTTGTTTAATATTTCCCAATATATTTACATTTATGCTATATACCAAGACTTGGTTTTTGTGCTTGAGTATGTATAATAAAAATTAATCGTTATAATTTTTATTTTTATTAAAAATTATAAATTTAATTAAGGCATTATGCCAGAGTCAAAAATAGGAGAAGGATGATGATAAATTTTATTTGGATGTTGATTGTAGGATTTGTGGTGGGTTTGATTGCTCGTGCGATTAAACCGGGAGCCGATAGTATGGGTTGGGTCTTAACCATTGTTCTAGGCATCGCAGGGGCGTTTGTGGGGGGCTTTATTGGTTCAGCGCTTGGCTTGGGTAAAAATGGTGGCTTTATGGCCTTAGTGTTGTCGGTTATTGGTGCAATTATTGTGCTATTTATTTATGAATTTGCCACAGGAAAACGCCGTATCCGCTAGGTTTTATATTAAGTGTTATTAATAATTCATAAAAAATAAGGGAGTTTTTGGTATTAATCAAAAGCTCCTTTGATACTTAAAATATCAAGTAAATACTATTGCATAAATACAAAGTATAAATAACTGCGCCTATTTTACTTCTCAATTAATCAGCAAAATAAAAATCACAGATTTTATCTGTGATTTGTTTTTTATTTTATTGTTTTGATATTTATTTAGTTTGTCTTAATTTCTAAAATTGATTGTTGCATTTATTGTAATTTTTGCATAACTAAATTTCCTAAAACCGCTTTAAACAAACTAAACTAAATTTACCCCCTGCCAAGGGCGAAATTACGAGTTACAAACTCAAAACTGGCGTTTGTTTATAACTCATAATTTCGTCAAAAGACTTTCCCACTTTTGTAATTCCCCCAAAATTTAAAATTTGATGCTCTGCGGTCGTGAATTTCGTGTTTTTCCAAAATGGTATTTTTGCCAAAATCACCATCATGCAATCTGTGCAATTTACCTAAGCAAGCATAGCAAACGGTACACGAAAACAGCAGTTTTGATGCCCTTTGCGCTTGCAAAAGGGGGATAAATTCCCCCCTTTGAACCCCCCATTTTCATGAATTTATTTTGTCTAAAAACTTTAAATTCAAAGATTTTAAGTAAGATAATTTTTCAAATTTATTCTTTTCCAGTTCAAACACCCCCCTAAAATCGCCCTGCTCATAGCGCATTTTTTGGAGGCTAGCGCGCATTTTTTGCGGATTGATGTTATTTGCAATGTAGGCGTTAATCAGCGTATCACTGGCTAAAATCTGCTCGTATTGCTTTCTTGCCAGCTCTAATTGCTGTTTTTCGTGTTCTTTTTGGGCTTGGCGTTCGGCTTTTTTGCGCTGTTTTGCATCTTGTTCGGCTTGTACGGCTTCTTGGTGCTGTTTTAACGCCTGTTTGATAAGATTTTGGCGGTGTTCTGCTGTTGCGCCAATGCTGTCAGCGTAGGCGTTCTTTTGGGCGATAATATCGTGTTCTTGGTCGGTTAGGTTGTTTAAATCAATGTTTGTGGTTTTTTCTTTAGTCTTTTTTGGTTTAGCATTAGTTTTTCGCTCAAACTCAAAGCGAAAGCCAACAATAACCCGCCCTTGCTTGCGCTGTGTATATGTAGCTGATAAGTCGGTTTTTGTGTTGATTTGTTTTAATGAGAGTTCTAAAACACGCTTTTTGAAATCTTTCATAGCTTGATACTCAGTTGGCAACAAACCAAATCTAAAACGCAAATCATCCAAACTAATATCTAGCCAGCCTTTACCAGTTTTTTTGTCTAAGTGTTGCATAAAAAATTCATACAATCGCATTGCATAACTACTTGTCAGCTCCGCCACTTGTTCAATTTCATAACTTGTAAACCGTTTTTCAAGCTCTACCAACATTGGGATAATAGCATCTGCAAACCTAAAACTGACAGTACCCTCACCCTCTACATATTGTGCTGACTGCGTAAAGCGCTCATAACGCACTACTTTATTGCCTTTGTCATTAATGTATTTATAGCCCCATTTGGCATCAAATAACCCCATAACTGCTTGTTTTAATGCTTTGTAAGCTACTGACCTATCCACCCCAAAAGTCTGCATATAATCGTCTGCATGTATGATTAACTCTTTGCCCTTTAATTGCTCCACACTGTCGCAAAATTCCCGACCTTTTAAGATAGCAAGCAGTATCAAACGTTGTTCTACCTCGCCCAATTTGTGGCTTGCTGTAATTAGTGCATTATCTTTTACAATTAAGTTACCCATAGTTTAGCCTTATTTATTTATAACATATACTAAGGGTAATTATAATAAGAAGTCCTTTTATCGTCAATAATAGTAAATGTCCTTTTAAACGGCATAAACGTCCCTTTTAAACGGCATAAACGTCCCTTTTAAACGGCATAAACGTCCCTTTATAAATTGGCAAACCCTTGCTACATAAGGCTTTCGGCACCCCTAAAAAACAAAAAAACAATAAAAAACTAAAAAACGCTTCTTGGGGAAAATTTTCAATTTTGACCTAAAAAAACAACTTCAACTGGTAAAAGATTTAGAAGTAATTGCCTTTACCTTCGTATCTTCTCTTTTGTTAAACCAAAGAACAACAGTAGTTACACCCCTTGTTTGTAAGCCTTACCCCTTTTTGTAAATCCTTATTTCCCCAAAGGTATGGTTGCTTTGTTTGACGAAAAAATAACCATATCGCTGTTGATATGGTTTAGTTGGTTTTTTAAGTTTGATTAAACCCTTATAGTTAATTTCCCCCACTTGTAATCATACCCAATTCCCCCGTTTTTTCTCCCCGAACACCTCATACTAAGGCATCCGACCGCCTTTTAGGCGCAAACAGGCACACTTAGCCTGTTAGCCGCTTTCAACAGGTTCAGACACATCGTCTTCAGATGGCTTTGGGCACTCACTTTGAGCAGACCAAAATAGGCTGCCCGGGCGTAGCGGAATTTACGGTGCAGCGTACCGAAGCTTTGTCCGACCACATAACGGGTCTTCGACAAATACCGTTTGCGCTTCCGTCAGCGGACGGTTGCGGTGGGCTTTGCGTATAATGCCGTCCTGTAACCGATGTTCTTCCAGATGTTGCCGGTTTTCCGCACTGTCGTAGCCTTTATCGGCATAGACGGTCGTACCTTCGGCAATGCCTTTCAGCAAAGGCGACAGATGGTTGCACTCATGGGTATTGGCGGGGGTAATATGCAGTTTCTCGATATAGCCTTCCTCATCGGTGCGGGTATGTTGTTTGTAACCGAGTCTGTAGAGGCCGTTTTTCTTTGTCCGGCGGGCATCTTTATCTTTGCTCGGTGTGGTTTGTCCGCTGACTTGTCCTTCCTCATCAACTTCTATGGCCTGACGCTGTTTGCTGCCGGCGGTCTGAATAATGGTGGCGTCAATGACGGCGGCGGATGCTTTCTCTACTTTTAAACCTTTTTCGGTCAGTTGGCGGTTAATCAGTTCCGGCAATTCGGACAGGGTGTTGTCTTGCGCCAGCCAGTTACGGTAGCGACATAAGGTGCTGTAATCGGGGATGCTCAGTTCGTCAAAGCGGCAAAACAGGTTGAAGTCGATGCGGGTGATGAGGCTGTGTTCGAGTTCGGGATCGGAGAGGCTGTGCCATTGTCCGTAGAAGCGCAAGAGCGACGCGAACGAATGAAAAAACAGTTCGCCGACTAAAATATAGATGTAGAAACCTTAAAAGGCCGTCTGAAATACTATTTGCACTCATTCCCGATTTGCCGCAACGGATGTTATCGGGCGGATTGGCAAAAGCGGAATTGCCCGCCGTCCGCACAGGCTTGGGATTCATCGATCGCAAGCTCGGCGGCTTTCTCGAACTGGGCTGGTATGCTTATCAAATGAAGCTCATCGGCACAGGCAACACCCCGCAGCCGAAACGCTCCGCGTGGACGGAACTGTTCCGCCTGCTGAAAAACATCCGCCAACACCGCCTGCGTTCCGAACGGGCGTAAAAAGTGCGGTGGAATTTTTGCAATTTTTCGCTTAAATTCCATCGCTTGCAGCTACAAAAGTGCGGTCTATTTTACGAATTTTTCTTTATATTCCCCAATAGTAATCTGCGCCCTTCAAATTCCTTGCCGGCAATTTCCAAAGCGAAGCGTTCTTTGTCGGCGTCGCGTACTTTGTCGTGTATGGCACGTAATTCCTGCACGCTAGCACCCAATGCCTTGACGATTTCATCGCCCATTTTCATGGAAGAATAGAAGGTTTCGCGCACTACGAAATCCGCTTCCGCTTTCACTAGGGCCAGCGCATTGCGTCTGTCCCAGGCGCGCACGAACACCTTGGCGTTCGGGTTGATATGATGAATATTTTCCACAATTCTGACCGCACTTTCTCCGTCGTCCACGCATACCGCTACGATGTCGGTGTGTTCTACGCCGCAGGCATGCAGCACGTCGGCGCGGGTGGCTTCGCCGTAATAGACTTTGAAACCGTATTCGCGTGCGACGTTGATGGTGTCGGGATCGTTGTCCAGAATGGAAATGGTGGCACCGTAGGCTAGCGGCATTTGGCTGACCACCTGCCCCATGCGCCCGAATCCGATAATCAGCACGTTGCCGTTGAGTTCGCCCGCATGTTCTTCCACATCGTCCACTGCCGCAGCTGCGCGGGGTTCTTTGGAACAGCGGTCGAACAGCATAACGCTGAAGGGTGTCATAATCATGGAGAGCACCACGATTGCCGTCATATTCGCTAGCACTTCCGCATTAATCGCCCGTTGTACGGCAGCGGAGGCGAGTAATACGAAGGCGAATTCACCGCCCTGCGACATCAGTACGGCGCGGTGTATCGCGGTGTGATGGCTTGCTTTGGCAAAACGCGCCACTCCATAAATGGCAAGGCATTTCAAGATAATCATCAGTACAGTGGCGGAAAGAATTACCTTCCAGTTATTGAGCACCGTTGCCACATCCAGCGACATCCCGACAGCTAAGAAAAATAGCCCGAGCAAAAGGCCTCGGAACGGTTCGATATCCGCTTCAAGCTGATGACGGAAGTCGGATTCCGACAGCAGCACTCCCGCCAGAAACGCACCCATCGCCATAGACAGACCGCCCAGCTCCATTAAATAAGCCGCACCGAGTACCACCAGCAGCGCGGCGGCAGTCATCACCTCGCGTGCTTTGGATTTTGCCAGAATTTTAAACAGCGGATTGAGCAGCCAAATACCTGTCGCAATCAACGCTGCCAAAGAAAGCGCGGCAACACCGATTTTCTGCCATAGCGGTACGGCATCGGCAACGGCATTGGGATTATCGGGTGCTAGAAATGCTACAATCGCCAGCATGGGCACAATCAGCAAATCTTCAAACAGCAAAATGGAGACAATGCGCTGACCTTGCGGTGTGCTGATTTCATGACGTTCGTCCATAATCTGCATGACCATTGCGGTGGAGGTGAGTGTAAAACCTACCGCCGAAATAAACGACATCACTAAAGAAAAACCGTAAGCCAGCCCGATTTGGGTAAGGAACAGACTGGAAAAAGTCACCTGCAGGGTACCCAAGCCGAAAATCTGATTACGCAATTTCCATAAATGCGACGGCTTCATTTCCAGCCCGATCAAAAACAGAAACATCACCACGCCGAATTCCGCAATATGCAAAATAGCGTGGGAATCGGTAACGAGCTTTAATCCGAAGGGTCCGATAACCAGCCCCGCAGCCAAATAACCCAGAATCGAGCCTAGACCTAAACGTTTAAATAACGGCACGGCAACTACCGCCGCCCCCAATAAC
>FLSF01000007.1_pt2 | contig 13354 bp, 13 predicted proteins | sample 1550431 | NCBI WGS metagenome assembly FLSF01 (sample SAMEA4031754, study PRJEB14383) | metagenome | biome: human; feature: oral; material: saliva | place: Philippines | collected 2014 | reverse complement strand
ATTCAAGCTGATGGTTCTATTAACTACATTTCTGAGGCTAGTAAATTTATAAAAATTGAACTTCATTTAGTTAAAGAAAGAAAAATTAATAGAATATTAGATATTTTAAAAGATGTTGGTGTTGATTATTCAATATATCATTCTAAAGACGTGAATGGTACTGGTAGAAGATTTTTAATTAGAATACCTTTTGAAATGTTAGACTTCCTTAAAGGTTTTGAAAGTTGTCCTAAGAAAATTAAATCTTTTGACAGTTGGGTAGATTTATCCGATAAATCGTCAGATTGGTGTAGTGAGTTTATTGAAGAATTAGTAGAGTGGGATGGATATAAATATTCTCCAGTTGATGGGGTGTATAAATACATTTATTATTCTACTACTGATTCCATCAATGCAGATATTGTTCAGTTAATTGCAGCAAATGCCGGAGTGAGGATAAGAAGAAGTATTAGTATAGATGATAGAAAAGAAACTTATAATGATGTTCATCGAATTAACATGATGAAGGTATTATTAGTTAATAATCAAAGTACTAAAAAAGTAATAAATAAATACGATGAACCTGTTGATTTTTATTGTGTTACTGTACCTAGTGGAATGTTCTATGTACGGTATAATAATAAAGTATCAGTCACAGGAAACTGCCACAACATGAATTCCCATAACTCAGAACGCTCTATTCAATTTAGATTACTCAATGAAAAAATCAATCCTGAATTCTGCCTATGGATGTCTGGTACACCTATTAAGGCATTAGGTACAGAAACCTTAACGATGTTTGCTACGATTGATAAACTCTTTGATAAAAGCGTCTATAAATCTTTCCTAAAGGTATTTGGTATCTCTGGTGTTTATGCTACTTCTGTTATGGCGAATCGTTTACAGTTAGTACGTTCTGAGATTAAAACAAAAGGTTCAGGTGTAGAACAATACACCCACAAGATCAAAGTCTCTTTAAAGAATGGTGGGGATTATACTTTAAAAACTATTTCTAGCAAGATGATTGATTACGTGAAAGAGCGTAAGGCTTATTATCAGAAGAATGCGAAACAATACGAGAATGATTTCTTTAGTGGTATAGAAGTATATCGTAGTCGTGTTACTAGAGGTAGAGGAGACACTAATTCTTTTAGAGCAGGATTAGAAGATTACTTAGTGAAAGCGAAGACCTTACACGAAGGTTATATTCCTACAGATCCTAAGCATAAGCAATATGTTTTAGATTGTAATTATTACGAAGATAAAGTGATTATTCCTACTTTACCTAATGATGTTAAGAAAGTCTTTAGAAAAGCCAAGTCTGTTTACAAATACGTAGACTTAACGATTATGGGTGAAGCACTAGGAAACATCTTAGGTAAATCTCGTTCTAGATGTAATGCCGACATTGTGAAGCAATTAGTGACAGATGCTAAAGTCATTACGGAAGATGGAGAAATCTATCAGTCTAATCTACCTGATATCATTCGTAATGCCCAAGCTAAAACCATTATCTTTACGGACTATGTAGAAGTCGTAAAAGAAACTGAATACCAGTTAAAACTTAATGGGTTTACTCCTATCAGTATTTTTGGTGAAACGACTACTGGTAATGGGTTAGCTATACAGACTAAATTATTTAAAGAGAGTCCCGAAATCAATCCTTTAATTACGACTTTTAAAACCTTATCAGAAGCTGTTCCTTTAACTGAAGCCAATCGAGTCATCTTCTTGAATCTACCTTTTAGGTCAGGTACGTACGAACAAGCTGTAAAACGTGCTAATCGTATTGGGCAAACTTTGGATGTAGATTTGTTTGAAGTAACTTTAGATACAGGAGAAGAACCTAATATCTCTACACGTAATGAAGACATCTTAAAATGGTCTGAAGAACAAGTAGCTTTGATCTTAGGTAAGAAAGTGGACGACGAAGTAAACAGAGACATCTTAAAAGGATTAGTGGCTGAATCACCTTTAGAAACCGTTAAGACAGGTATTCATTCGATTAAGAAATCAGCGAGTAGTTTCTTAAACTGGTAAAATAAAATCAAAAAAAAAATAACCAACACCTCTTATATTTTGAAAGAAGTGTTGGTTTGGAAGTAAAATTATTAGATTCTACCTAGTAACTTTACCGTAATCAGTAAAACAATTACTGATAAAATCGTTAAGAGTAATAATACTGCTTTTTTCTTTTAGGCTCTTATCAGAGTCTATTAGCAGTTTGAATGTTGCTCCAACGAATGAGAGAATGATGGATAGGGGTTCCATTCTAACATCTCTTCTTTCTGACAAACCTAAATAATCTTTTACTCAGGATGATTTACAAGCCGTACCTTCGGAAAAAGGCAGAGTCTACCTAAGTAGAAGAGATTGACAGAGTGGTTTGTCTTTGTTTTTGGCTCTGTCGTTAAAATTGTATTCTCTACTCTCTACCTTCATGAAGGTAGAGAGTAGGAGTACTTTTATTTTTTGCTATTGAACAAGATGTTACCACCTTTAACAGTTTCAATCGATTCAATGGTGGTAATCAAGATATCATTTTCATCAATGTAATGACGTACCAACATAGAGAAGATGATGCTCTTCACTTCTACTACTTGTACCTTCTCCTCACTTTCTTCACGATCAATAGAGTATTCGTTAAGAATAGAGAATTCGATATTCTCTACCACCGATTTACCGACAATAGAAGAATCGTATTTATTGACTTCTAATAGCCAATGCTGAGTACCATATACACCGAAAGAGAAACCACGTTCATTCAACCAATTCACCAAGACACGACGAGCGTAATTGTTTTTACGCATGTAGTCTTGAATGACTTCCATTCTAACTTCGCTGATGGTTTCTGAAAGTGTTGCAGGTGTTTTGAAGTCATGATTCTTATTCTTGTGGGTATACAAGTGCAGAATCAATTTCTTCAAGATTTTGATGTTCTTGATATTTGGCGTATGAATTGCCGAGTAATACATACGTGCTAAAAAGTCAGCCATGAAGAAAATAAGACCAATCAAGATAGCCATACCTAAAGAGAACAACAAGAATTTTTCCATAATAAATTTCCTTTAAATTAGTTAGTAAAAAGAATAATAGAATATTTTAAAATCCTATTACACTTAAATAGTATAGACTTAAAATAAACTAAAAAAATATACCCTTATCCAAATTTGGATAAGGGTATATTTTACATTAATACATAACCATCGAAGATAGCCATTTTGTCTTCATCGACAGGGCTAACCTCAATGATTTCGATTGTAGCATTACAACCCTCTTGATCACGATAGAAGTCATTATAGACTTCTAAGTAACCATCTAAATCGGATTTGTTTTGAAAGCAAATCCGATAATTATGGATTGGTGATTTGAACCCGTATAATTTAACGGGTTCATTGCAATGTTTAACATTTTTCCAGTACTCCATGTTAAACATGGAGTACTTCACAACTTCGACGAAATATTCCTCTTGATAACGAGGAATATTAATGACCATTAATTTATCGGTATAGAATACCGATAAACGTGAACCTGTTTCTTTCAGCTCGTTTGCCACTTTGACAAACAATTCAGAAACAGGTTCGTCAAATTCGTATCCGCCTTGACGATCTATGTCTAGAACGTCAGCTTCGTCGAATATAAAGCAACCACCTAGAAACTTGGATAAGTACCTGGCGTTTTCGTCGATGTAATTTTTGCCGTCCGCCCCGTCTTCAATGAATACATGGGACATGAAATTGTTAAAACGTTTATCCATGTTTCGTTCTCCTTATACAAAGGTTAAAAGAATACTTTGATATTACATGGAATAAATATCAAAGTGATATTAGGTTTTGATAGATTTCTCTATCAGGTTCATTTTAATAGTATATATTTGAAATAAAATAAAATATAAAAAAAGAAAACCACTCTATTACCTTTATAGGTAATAGAGTGTAATTGAATCGAAAATACTAATTTTCATCAGTATTGTTAAAACCTATAGAAATATCGGTTTCAATATCTAAACCATCCCACCCTTCAAAAACAGTGTCACCACCTATAGTAATAACCCCTCTAAGATAACCTCTTATAGAGATATTCTCTTTGATGGTAATATCTTGAAATTCGTATTTTCCACCAATTATAAAAGCATCGTCTTTTACTATTACGTTATCACAAATAACCGCATCAGAAACTAATGCATTATCTTTTACGATAGCATTGTCTCGAATAACACTATTACCAGTAACTTGTGCATCATTTTCCACACGAGCATTATCCATTAGTACCACCGTAGGCTCTATCCAGCAGTTACCTTCTTGGGAGAGATTGTGTTCGTTTTCAACATAACCACCGAAATGTCCAGTTTTCACATCTCCTAGGTCTCTCAAGGCTCTCACTTGAAAGAATTTACGATCTCCGATATGCATTTGTTTGTTGGTTATTACGTATTTTTTATCCATAGTGTATTTCCTTTATAAATAAAAATAAAACACTCTCCTACCTGTAGTAGGGTAGGAGAGTATTAATCTAATTATTTAACAGGATCGATACGGGTTTCGAATTTAGCCATGTTACGGATTGAAGAATAGCTTTCAGAAATGTAGTAAGCTTCTTCATGATCAGATTCCCAATATTTAGCATTCTCACCAAGGTCTTTCGCTTTAACGTAAGTCAGCAAGAACATTGGGTTACCATTCACCATAGCAGGATGGGCACGACCTTCGGATTCGATAGTAACCTTATCAATCAGTTTCGCATAACCTTCCATTACTTCTTGGTAGGTTTTCTTGCCCTTAAAGATCAGCTTAGTACCGAAGTAAGTGTCTTCTTCAGAAGAATACGGTATTGGTCGTCCTTCGACTTCATTATCTTCTACCAATACGCGATTGACACTAGAGTCTTTAACCAGAGTAATAAACTCGTCACCGATTTCACTCAATGGTTTACCTTCAGAAGGTTTCAGAATCAATCCTTCGTAGATAACATCATTGAACATGGTAATGCAATTGTATTTAGCACCTTGGTAATTCAAGGCAAAGGTAACACCATCAGCTACGTAAGGTACGTAAGTTTTATCCTTCCAGTTTTCTTTCTCAGAAAGTTTCAAGAAGTGATTAATTTCACATGCCAGATAGCCAGGTGTGATAAACTCGTGTACGCTTTCCAAATGATTCATCATGTCTGAAGCCAAGTTATAGCTTTCGATGAAATCTTCAGTATCCAGATAACGAGCCAGTTCTACAGTAGGTAAGAAATACAGATCACCAGTCCAAGCTGGGAAATCCAACAACTCTTCTACCATAGCAGGGGGTAGATAGCGTTGGCGGTTAGGTGCAGTTGCCCAAGTCAACATACGGAAGTAAGAGACATTGTCGTCTACTGCTATCATGATAGGTTCTACATGGCAGAACTTCACACCTTCTTTACTGATTTGTTCACGAATACCTTTCAAGATTTCTTCTACGGCTTCAGGTGAAGTTGCTTTTTGAGCAAAACCTTCAATCTTGAAATCGTACACGCAGAAGTCTTCGTAATCTTCGTCACGATAAGTGCACACTACTTTTTGATTTTCAGTAATGATTTCTTTATCGTAATCGTGAATATAGCCTAAAATGAAATCACCAATAGCTGAGACTTCTTTTATAGACATGACGTAACCCACGAGATTACCTTGAATACTCATTTGAGTAACTGGGGAACGCAATTGAGCTTTATCTTCTTTACAGTAGTAAGAATAGCTCAAGTCATTCAAGTCCAATGCATGTACATCAGATTCAGTGAACTCAGCAATGTGGTTAGCCAAACGATAATCAATGAAAGCAATGAAGATTTCTTCACCATCGATGTCTTTAGTACGAATACCATAGACATGGTTGTTTTGATCAGGTTGGTAATCATAAGGAGCAGTTTCATCTACCGCTACGATAGGTTCACCATTACCTTTCAAGATAACACTACCGAAGTTACCTACGGCAACAGTTTTGAAACCTAATTCTTGAACTTCGTGAATCAGCTTCATGTAGATGGCACCGGCAAACTCTTGAGGACCGCATTGCAGTTGTTGTGCGAATTGGTTGTATGCACCTTGAGTAGATTGGATCAAGTCATTGTAAGAAATGCTCAAGATACCTTTCTCTACATGAGTATAATCTTCTTGATTCTCGTAAGTACGAGTACGTTCTTCGCCAAAGAGCTTATCCAACTCTTTATTGACAAACTCGTTCACTTTCTCTTTAGAGAAAGAATTGAGTGCATTGTATTTATCCAACAGATTGAATTTCATTTTTATTTCCTTTAAGTTAGGGTAGATTAGCCCAAATAATGGTTAAAAAACAAATTAATTAGAATTTAAATAAACTACTCCCTTACCCAATTAAGGATAAGGGAGTAATTGTATTGAGAGTTATTCAAAATCATCATTGAACAACTCAATATCGTAGATGCTATGGTGAGCATCACGGATAAGTTTCATGTAGTTGGCGAATTTGGGTCCTACCAGCTCTGGCAATAAGCTATCGATTTCACGAGAGGTAATTTCGATAACACCTTCTTCGTTGCCGAACGACCATGCGTCTTTGTTTGCATATGTGACGATGTCCGCACTGTAAGCATATTCAGTGCCTTTAGGTGCTGGGTATACCACCAAGTCGTCTTCATTGCTAACATCAGTACCGATCCACATATTACCATAGCTGTCAGCACCACCGGTAATAATGGCATTACCGCAGATGACAAAGCTACCTGAGATATCGCCACGCACAACAGCATTGTCTTTAATAACAATGCTGTTGTAATCGTAGTTACCACCGATCACATAAGCAGTGCCTTCTACAACACCGTTATCGCATACAGTGGCATTACGAACGTGAGCATAACCACGTACAACGCCTTTGTTACGCACTACGCTGTCACCAGTTACGACCGCGTCATCTTCAACACGAGCGTCGTGCATAAGAACGACATCCTGGTTGATCCAACAATTACCTAATTGGGAAAGATTCTCTTCTGATTCTACATACCCACCTAACTGACCGGCTTTAACGTTACCAAATTCTTTCAGGGCTTTTACCTGAAAGAATTTACGACCATCCAATACCAGTTCGTTAGTAGTGATTTCGTATTTTTTGTTTTCCATGATTTTTTCTCCTTTATATAAAAGGTTGAATAAATACTTTGATATTACATGGAATGAATATCAAAGTGATATTAGATTTTGATAGATTTCTCTACCAGGTTCATTTTAATAGTATATATCTGAAATAATCTAAAATGTAAAAAGAAAACCACTCTATTACCTTTATAGAGGTAGGAGAGTAAATCTATTTATACAGCACTAGGCAATTCTTCACGAGAGTAGTACTTAGTTAAACTAAAATCTACATTACTAGGATAAATACCGATTGATACATTAGCCATAGTTCCTGCGAAGTGATAATGAACTTCATCATGGTTTTCTTTCAATTTTTCTAAAGGCACGCTGAATACACGACCAGTAGGTGTACCATCGGTAAATGCTTTATCAATAGTACCATCACTGCGTAAGTAAACCATTTGCTCATTCATCGCGTCGATGTACTTCTTATCAAAGTTGAAAACGAAATCTGTATCATCACTAACATAACCTACCATCACAGGCACATATCTAGTAATACCATCCTGACCCGTTAATTTCATAAGGGTATCTTTAAGATAAACCCTATCTAAAATAATCGCTTGTTCTGCATACGAGTCTTTGTGTTTTTCGTATTCTTCTGGATTAGGCGTAAGAATATTTTTGTGGAATTCATTACCTGTTTCAAATGTTTGCAATTCTACCGGAAGGTATTTACCACCCATGTGAGAACACATAACCAATCGTTTAAAACCTCCTAAGAATTTAGTAATAATTTCTAAATGCTTAGATTTACGAATATATTCATTAATGCAGTTATAAGCTGTACCAATAGTAATGCCGGGCATAGATTCATGATAATGATCTTGATTCACCACGAATTCCAATAGTTTCTCAGCTAAGTCCCAAATGTCCACTGCAACAAATTGTGATTGACTATTAGCCAGTTTATTGAAGTAATATTCATCCATGAATCTATCTAAAACTAAATCAATACATCTTCGTCCGACTTCTTTAATAAAGGGACCACTGCTATAACTAACAAAGAAGGTGTACTCTTCATTACGTTCAGTATGCATTTCAGCAGTAATAAAATCAAAATCTACTTCTTCTTTTACTTTATTAGCAATCTTACTAAATTCACCTTCCTCCAATAATCGATACTGGAATATATCATTTATTTGTTTATGGTTCTTACGCATAATAACCATTTCTAACTCATCGGTTTTAACATAACGATAAGTTTCGAAAAGACCAGGAATGTCTAAAGTCGTACCATATTCAAAAAGTGAATCCGGAATCAGATAACAAAAACCAATGCATAATGCTTTTGGATTGTTAATTTTATAGAGATTTAGGTGCTCGATAGTAAACTCTTTATCGTAACCTAATTCTTTATAGAATTGTTTAAGTTTTAACATGAAACCATATGCGTAAGAAACATATGGAAAAGAAGGAACAAATGACTCATTACCCTCTTTACTCTTAACAAGATAAACATGTTCTCTATTTACATCAGGTATATAAACGAGATCTGTGTAATTATCAGCAATAGGAGGCGGACTGTCGTTTAGATCTTTTGGATCTAAAGCAATCATGATTCCATTGGTATTATCAGAATAGGTATTCTTAATACGAAGTTGTTCCAGTTTCATCATTACTTTATTAATAAAACCGACGAATGGAATTGACTTATTAACAATTTCTAATAATGTATCAATTTTATCTTCAGGATAGTTTCTTTTAATATAGTTTTCAACAACACTACTTTCAAGAACCATATAAGGCCGACAGATAAATCCCTCGCAATCATCGAATTCTTTGGTAGGGTGCAATACCTTATTTTCATCGATTGTAAATAAATCACGAAATACATCTTCTATCAATGGTTCTGTTACATGGCTAGTTGATTCGGATAATTTAAACATTTTAATTTCCTTTTAAAAAGATAGATAGATTACTCACTACTCCAAAAATAGGAGTAGTGAGTAATGATATTAAGATTGGTTTTCTCTTCTCATTCGTTCTAGCATAAACCAGATACGACGAGAATGATTATTTCGAGCTTGTCTTTTGAATCTCGGTTTCCTCATTTTTACCTTCCAAAATACCGTTAGCTCGTTTCACACAAGCCTGCAAGGACTTCAAGTGTTCAGAGCAATATGCCAATTCAGCTTGTGTGTCAACAAAAGCCAAGGCGAGATCACGATTGGTGTCAATGTTGTATTCTTTCTCTTTACAAACTTGAGTAAGATCACATTGAATAGGTACGGTCTCAAATACTTTTACCGTTTGTACTTTAGTTGTACAAGCTGCTAAAAGTATAGAAGCAACGAATACGGAATACTTCATTTTATTTCCTTTTCAATTTGTCTTTAACATCGTCAGATATTTTTTCTTTAGACCAATCAGAACGATTCAAGGCCTCGGTCAATAACTTAGTACGTTCATTTTCCTTAGTCTCGATATCGGAAATTCGTTTCTGATGATCTAACAAAGATTGCTGAAGATTTTCAGATAATTTACGTTCTACTTTAGATTTTTCTTCTAATGTAGAAATAACAAAATCTTTATCCTTCAGCTGCGTTTCCAGACTTTCTACTTTAGTAGACAATTCAATGTTTTTCTTAGTGGTGTTGTTATTGTCAATAATAACAAATAACCACAAACCAATAAGCATGGAAATGCCTACCCGTTTCCAATTTACTTTTCCGATAAAGTCTTTAAGGATTTTTATATAAGGCATGTCATTTACCCTTTCATGTATAAAATCTTTAATATAATAAAACTTCATATCGAAAGACTTTATACTTTTGTTAGTTAAATGGTTTAATCCAGCATCTTCATCATTTCTGGATTAGACACTCGTATACCATTAAAGTAGATAATAGGGTCTTTATAATCACTAAGATCTACTTTTGTAACAGAGTTATCGGTATTAAACCAATTATTCAATTGAGAAGCAAACCGAATAGCTTCATTTTCATTAACAAAGAAGATACCGAACTTACCTACTTTAAATACGATTTCACCTTCTTGAGGAATAGTAAAACTATCTTTAGGAAAATAGGTTTCTTCTTTATCACAATCAGGAATGTCTTTAATGAATATCAGAATAGCTGAATCGTTATCGATAAACATGGGATTGACTACTCGGAAGTATTCGTAATCCAGTTTAAGATAAGTCAATAAAATCTTTAGAAGTTCTTCATGAGTTTTATCTACCTTATACTCTTGTTTATAATCGTCGATCAATTTGAGCAAATGACCACGAGTAAACAAGAAGTAATCACCTAAGTTTGCACAATAGTGAAGTGCTCGATAATTGAATATAGCTAAAGTACCTTCTTGCTCGTAGTCGAACAAGTCGATAAAATAGTCGAATATCAATGGATACATTTTAATATTCCTTATACAGTTAGATGACTTCACCGAAACGCATAAAGCGTTTGTAATCGAATACCAATGCTTCATTAGGTGAAGAAATAGCGATTGCTTGCGTCAGATTGAGCACAGAGGGACGTGAAAGCTCAATGTAGGGTAAGTACTCACCTTGAGACCATTCGGCATTCCTGTGATGATTTAGGAAGGAATGGATATCTTTAAAGAAATCCTGTGCTTGTTTATTTAGCATCAGAACATCAATCGGATTACCATTCACATCTAATATCGAAGCCACACTCATGTTTTCAATCGGAAACGATAAAGGATTAGACAATGAATAATACTGAGTAAATTCTAAACCATTGTTTTTGAATTCGTAAGTATCGATTCTGTCTTTAGAATAAGCGACTGTAACCGAATATTGTTTATTCCGATACAATTCTAATCCTAAAGGTTGTAATAGTTTAGACAAGATAGAAACAGATCCAATACTAAGGGTATAAGAGACATGATCAATCACTTGTACATCTTCTCGTAATGGATTAGGATGTCTTAAGATTTCAGGTAAGTAATAATCAGTCATGACCATCTCCCTGAAGATAAATCTTGATTGATGATACGTACGCAATTCTCTAAAATAGAGCGAACGAGCTTACGAGAATTGTTAGAAATAGCATTAGAGACATCCTTGATGAATTTTACGGTGGTTTCATCGCGAAACTCTTCGAATTTCTCATCTTCTAAATATTCCGTTAAATAAATACCAGATGGGAACCATTTGGATCGTACCGCTTTAATTTTTTTACCGACATCGATAAATGTTGCATACCAGTTATAGTAATTCAGCTCTAATTCTAAAAACAAATCAGTACTGAAGAGAAATCCCATGGGCACTTCGTCGTTAGCTAAATAAAGACTGTAGTCTTTATCATTTCTTTTCAGAGTACCTACCTTAGTTAGTCTGGAATCAATAACTCTTTCCATAAGATCTTTTCGGTTTCCACCCATTTCATCAATCAAAGAATCTTTAATAACAATGAAATAGGCAGTTGCTTTGATTTCTACTGACATGATATTCTCCTTAATTAGAATTAGCCATTTGTCTGAATAAATAGTGATTCGCCATATCGGTGAAATATTTTAATAAACTGTTCACTATCTTACTATTCTTCTCAACAAGAAGGTTGACAACATCGCTGAAGAAAGCATAATGAGACAGGTCTTCAGTGATTTCACCATTGAAGTATTCACTTAAGTTAAACCCAGAAAGAGTTTCTTTAGATTTTATTAACTTCAAATCTCTTTCGATAGATAGCTCTGGATGGTATTGGGTATTAAAGACCATTTGGGTTTCAAAAGCAAAATCTGAAACGAATAGATTGTCGTATAACATGTCATCATCTTTAATGATGCAAACCGTATATTCATTGCCATTGCGTTTAACATTACCTACTTTGATAATGTCATCATCGTTAGCTATTGAGTAAAGATGAATCTTCGCTCCAGTGGTATTAGGATCATTAAGGTAATCCTTATATAGATCTTTAATGACCAATACACGTATATCCATGGACATTTGAATTGCCATAATACATTTCCTTTATAAAAATTAGATTGATTACTACACTTTAATAATATAGGTTTGAAATAAATTATACCACTCTACCTATTACGGGTAGAGTGGTATAGTGTGTTATTTAATTAACCAGTATTCGTTTCTTTAGTAGAGTAATACCTGATGTAAATAGGAGCAGTATCTAATAAATAGCTACCGTTTGAGAACAAATATCCAATTTGATCATCTGGCACATATCCTGATTCATGGCTACCACGTATATAAGCAGTTAAGAATTTCTCATCGATTAGCCATGTATTCTTTCTGATCACGTATTTACGTACACTGTAGTCATAGTCCGGAGAAGAACCTAATATATACTCAGCATCATCACGGCTGACACCTTCTTCGACTAATTTATTTAATACGTGTGAACGAATGGCCGCTAAGAGATATTTAGTTTTCTCTAAATCGTATACCATGTTTCTACCGTAAACAACTAAAGTGGCTTTATTAGTATCTCCACTATCTAGAGTGTAATTAAATTCAATTCTTTCTTCAGGGAATCTTTCTCGATAAGCTTGGTCAGTGGTGTAAATAAAACTGTCTTCTGTTTTAGAAAAAGTCTTACTGGGTTTATCTAAGTATTTCAAGATTAAAGCACTTAATTTTACTTTTAAAATATTAATCCGATAAGATCTTACCCCATCTTTAATGGTGATTCTAGAACCGCCTTTAGTTTCAGAGCTGAAAGTATTATTAATGTCCTCGTAAATTAAATTACCATCTAATACCATTCTCTTAGCATCTCGATTATTAATCAAACGTTTAAGGCTTTCTTTTTTATTTAAAGAAAAAGTGTGATCCCGATAAGGTTTACCAATACCTAATAAAGTTTCATTAATTGCAGCTGGCGCATCATCTAGTTGAGTAAGGATAAATCGGTTTATAGAACGATCCGTGATATCGTTAATAGAAGCCATTTTATCAGTCTTAAACAACGAATGTTTATAAGAGCGGTTATTAATAATCTGTTTATAAGGAATCACCATAGCGGTGACTTCTTTAGGTGTACCATCATCCATTAGTCGAATAACAGTAGTTTCCTTAATCTCTTCGTTAACTAATTTAGCACCTTGAATACCAAGTGCTGAAACAACATAAACTTCTTCATCGAAGATAGGTCGACTAGCATTATTAATAATCACTTTTAGAGGATAGGTCTTTTTACCGTAGTAACAAGGAGAAGCCAGATGGGCAATTACCTCCATCTGAGTATAATCCTCATTTACTTTTACATTAAAAGGATACTTGGTATCTTGAGACAGATATTGACTATT
>FLSF01011321.1_pt1 | contig 13708 bp, 10 predicted proteins | sample 1550431 | NCBI WGS metagenome assembly FLSF01 (sample SAMEA4031754, study PRJEB14383) | metagenome | biome: human; feature: oral; material: saliva | place: Philippines | collected 2014 | reverse complement strand
ATGGTGATGAAGAAGGTGGAGAAGCTGTATTTGTAGCTTCGGGTCATGAAAAACAGGGTGGTGCTGGCGATGACGATCCAGAGTTTGGTTTCGACGGAAGGGGTGAAATAAGGCACGAGGGAGCCGACGATGACGCCGAGGATGGTGCCGGCGATGCGTTGGTACACGCGGCTTTTGGTGGCGGTGTAGTTGGGTTGGCAGACGAAGACGGCGGTCAGGAGTATCCAGTAGCCGAGGTTGAGATGGAGGATTTCGACGATGATGCAGGAGGCGGCAACGAGGATGGAGAGGCGCGTGGCATGACGGAAAACGCCCGACTCGAAGTTGAGCTGGCTGCGGACGGTCTGCCAGACGTTTTTCAGGCTGCTGTTTTCGAGGGCGGCGATGCGGGTGTCGCTGCTGTTGTCGTTTTCGGCGGGGGAGTCGCTGTGTTGGAGTTGGCGCAGTTGGTGGTCGACGCTGCCGAGGTTGTCGAGCAGGCGGCGGATGTGGTGGATGTTGCGGCTTTCGGGGTGGTCGTCGGTGTAGTGGGCGAGGGATTGGCGGCAGCCTTCCATTGCGCGTCCGAGGCGTTTGCTGTATGTGTAGTCTTTGCCGTTCCTCAGGGCGGCGGCAACGTTGCGGCACGCCTGCCCCTGCATTTCGAGCAGGCGGCGGATGCGGAAGATGAGGTCGGTGTTTTTGAGGGTGTCGGTCAGCTCGGTATAGTCGGCGTGGGCGGAGCTGACGCGTTCGTGTATGTCTTGGGCGGTAAAGTAGTAGCGCAGCATTTTGGCGGTGCGCGGGTGGCGGTGTTTGCCGCGCAGGCGGTAAAACAGGGCGGCGCGGCATTGGTTGAAGGCGGTGATGACGCCGGTGTTGCTCATGGCGAGGTCGATTTGGCGGTTGCCGAGCCAGGCGGCTTCGTCGGGATCGAAAAAGTCGGCTTTGGCGTCAAAATACCCGCCGAGCGCTTCGTAGGCGTTGGCGACGCTTTCTTGGACGGGGCGGTGCGGGAGGATGATTTGGAAAACGAGTGTGCAGGTGCTGTATAACACGGTCCCGAGCAGAATCATGACGGGATTGGTCAGCCAGAAGGTTTCGGGGGTGTAGGTGAGCGTGGTGTAGGTGGCGACGGCAAGTGCGCCGAACGCGAAGGTGCGGTATTTCAGCCCGACCGCGCCCAAAATGGTAAAGCCGAACGTCATCAGGGTCATGGCGAGGATGAAGGGCAGGCCGGTGCCGAGCGTGCTTTGGGCGACGAGCGACGAGAGGGTGAACAGGGCGACGGTGATGATGATGTTTTTCAGACGACCTGTCAGGCGGTTGTCCAAATCGACGAGGCCGCCCGCGATGATACCGAGCACGAAGGGCATGGCGAGCTTGGGCGTGCCAAACCGCCAGACGAGGGTTGCGGCGATAAAGACGCTGGCGAAGACGGGCAGCGAGGTGATGATGAGGGGTTTGAGCGGCGGGAGTTTCATCGTATTGGGCGCGGCTTTAAATGGGAATGGTTTGATTATTATGAATGAAATGAAACGGTATTCTAACAGGATTTTAGGGCGGGACGGGGGCTATGGGGTCGTCTGAAAACCTGACCGACAGCGTCCCTGCGAAACGGATATGACCGACCTGCCTGTCTATCCTCAAAAAAAGGAACGAGATTGCCGCACATGAAAAAGATAGTGTATTCCACCGTCAACAACATTTACATATCTTAAAGATACACAAGGTCTGCGCCCCGATTTTTCGGGGCGTTTTTTTCATGCCGCTGTCTAATTTCGGTATCGTGAACGGTCGTAATCTTTACCTGTTTTATACAGTTGGTAGGCAATGACGGCCAGTTTTCGCATGATGGCGACTATTATCAGCTTCGGGGGCTTCCCCCTCTCTTTGAGGCGGGATGTAAAAGCTGGAAATGCGTTCATACGGTAGGCGACGAGGGCGGGCATATACAGGGCTTTTCGTGCGCTTTTCTGCCCCTGTTTGGATATTCGGGGCTTGCCTTTAACGCTTGTCCCCGAATCTTTGATTTTGGGGTCTAAACCGAGATATGCGGCAAATTGGTTCTGATTGGCGAAATCGTAGCGTGTGAGTTTGGCGAGCAGGGCGGAAGCGGCGGATTCGCCTATGCCGTCTATGGTTTTCAGGCGGTTCTTTTTTTCGTTGTATGCTGGGTTTTGGCGGTAGAAGTCTTTGAGTTCGTTTTGTACGGTTGCTATAAGCCTGTTCAGATGGTCTATTGTGGTCTGTATGTGATGGCGGATAGTATCGGGGGCGGTTTGATATTTAGTCTGCTCTGCGGCTCTCTGCTGCTTAAGGCGGGCTATATAGTCTGAGATGGCTTGGAGGTATTCTTGCTCTTCTGTCGGCGGCTGCCATGCTTGGGGCTGCATTCGTCGGCAGTATTCGGCTATCAGCCTCGCGTCCTGCCTGTCGGTCTTGGTTCGTATCTGTTCGGCTTCTCTGAAGCCTTTTATCTTGCTTGGATTGACTATGCTTACGATGTTTTTCTGTCTTAAGTGGGCGGCTATGGCTTCGTGGTAGATTCCTGTCGCTTCGCAACAGCAATGCACCGCTTCAGCAGTGTACCCCTGTATCCAGTCGTCCAAACGTCTGAATCCGTCCTCTGTGTTGTCAAACCTCCGTTCATAAAAAATGCTGTCTGAAATCAGACAGCAATCTATGGTTTTCTTTGATACGTCTATCCCTAGGTAGTACATTGTTTTGCCTTATTTATCCAGGCTCGCAGCCTTGTATAGTGTTCAAACTGAGTATGTACGGAAGCCCGCGCTTCTATCTTTTTCCCAAGCTGTGGCTTTGGTCGTGCTTTGGAAGTCGCGGGCTGCGGTTCGGGTCATGAATCCGAACCCCTGAAAGGGCGGGTTTCCCGTTCAAGGCTTGGGACTCTGCGTTTTGCCTTCGGCGACCCTTCGGGGACGTTCGCCACGTGGCAGGGGTGGGGTAAAAAACACACCCCACCCCTTGCGGGCAGCGTCTTTGGGTGGGTTAGCGTCAAGGGGTATCCAAAAAGATTTGTAAAGACGATAAAGCCGTCTTTACAAATCTTTCTGGACGCCCTCCCCTTGACTTGTGGTTAGGTGTGCGATTGGGCTGCAAACATTAAAACCCCTGCGGCGCATAATACAAGAAAAATAATAGCAAGACCAAAAATAAAAATGCCAAATTCTTTAATCAACATTTTGAAATAAGCCGTGCCATGCTTCCTATGAATGTGAATTATTGCATACACAATTAAACACGAAATAATAAATTCTAATGCGTTCATCGTTTCCCTAATTTATTTTTCCCCCTACATTCGTCAGGGCTTTATCGTTGTATCCGTCATACATCAGATTCTGCGGGCTGGCACCGCCCATTGTCAAGACCTGCGGCTGGTCGGGCGTATATGCGGTCTGCGTCGGTTTTGCGGCTTCTGCCGTCTGCGTTTTGTATGGATTGAACGGCAAGCCGTCTTTTACATAGTTCAGGCAGGTTTGTTTGCCGATGTCTTTAATCTTCGTGCCTTGGTCGGTATAGCAGGTGCAACGGTTCTCTGCTTTGATACAGGCGGCAGGCCACGGCATGGCTTTGACTGCTTTGTTCATGCCGTCGTATATCGGGGCAGTTTCGGGACGTTCGGCAATACGGGGCAGGTAGTCTTCTTCAGTCAGATGGGGCTTTGGTGGTTCGGACGGCGTTTGCACCTTTGCTGCTGCGTACCGCCCCGAAGCGCCGTCGTCCGCCGCGGGAGCGGCTGCCGCCTGCGCTTCGGGGCTTGCCGCTGTCGCGGCAACGTGTGCCTGTGCCGTCTTCGCCCGTTCTTCTTCGCCTGAAAATTTGCCCCAAAATCCAGTAAACGACCAAACGCCATAACCGACGAGGCATAGGGCGAGCGGGAACAGCATTAAAAGTTTGCTTTTTTTCGTCCTGATTTTGGTGTGTACTTCGGCGGACTTGTACAGCCCGTACACGCTTTTATCAAGCCTGTACACGCTGATTAGGGCTTCCCTGATGTTTGCCCTGCTTTCAGGGTCTTTTGCGCCGCCTGTCGTCCATTCCATCTTACGACGCAGCCCTAGATTGGTCTTACCTAAATGCGTGTGATGTTCTATCAGGCCGCGCAGATGGACGTCTATCAGGCGAGGATGTTGGGTTATCAGGATGAAATCAAGTCCGCGGTGTCGATGTGTTTCGAGTTCGGCGACGTAGTCGGGCACTTTCGAGCCGCTGGGTCGCGGTCGGAATATGCGTTGGCATTCGTCAACGACGATAATCGCGCCCGGCGGCGCCCACTTCGGCCATGTCTGAATGCTTTCCCCTTCGGGAATATCGAAGTAATTTATTTTGTCGTGGTCTAGGTCTTTGATTCCGTCCACGAATATTGGACGGTCTTTAAAGTCCTTGCGTTTTACAAGGTTTGAAACCGCATACAATGTTTTTCCCGCACCAGGAACGCCTGTATATAAGTAAAGCATTTTTATCCCTCGCTTTTTACGATAGTGGACAATTTCTTAAAGCCCTTTATCGTGGCTATAAATGTGAATGCACCAAATATCCAATTCAGCATGACGCCAAAACCCATGATATAGACAATTTGCAATGCGTCTTCAGGGAAACCGCCAATATGGTTTTGAACCTGTTGGATAAAGTAGGATTGCAACTGGCGAAATCCCGCTACTGTTACGAAAGAAAGCCCTATGGCTGTCAATATTCTGCCTGCCACGGACATTAAAACTGCTGTTATCAAACTACCCCAGTTCATAGCTCCTCCAATGCGCCATAGACGAACCATGCACAGGTTAGAATGGTCATCATGATTAAAACGGGTCTCAATTTAGCGGCAAAGTCGCAAAGCGGCTGATAGCTGAATTCAACTTGCCCAAATGCGCCTAAATCTACGCTTTTCGGTTGCGGGCAAACGCCTTCTGTTTGGAAGACGTTTTCAGGGCTGAAACTCAAATCTATTGTGTTTTCAGGCAAGACGATGTCTTCATATGTTGTATCGCCACCCGACATACATTGCGCAGCATTCGGGTTTTGCTGACAAAAATCCTGCTTCTGATTCTCTTGGTTTTGATTTTGCTGCCCTGTCGGATTGTTCGGCGTATTCGGCGTATTCGGACTGTTCGGCGTCGTCGGTACATTCGGGCTATCAGGCGTTGTAGGTGTATTCGGGCTATTGGGTGTTGTCGGTGTGTTCTGTCCTTTATTTGGTGTCGGTATGATTTCGCTCCGTGTCGGTGCGAGCGTTGAATTTGGTTTCAGATCAGGACGCGGAATAATAGACGTTGAAACCGAACCGTCTGCATTAAGTGTGAACCTTGTCTGTTGCGGCGTATTGCTGCCTTGAGGTGTGTAGGGTGCTGAATCGGCAGTCATGGGCGTGAATTGGTTTGATTCGGTAGACTTCTGAACTGCGTCTCCAATTTTTGACAACTGATTCATCAATTCGGCATGGTTGGTCTGTTGATTGTTCAGCATACGGGCTAGGATGTCTTTGATGTCTTTCTGATTCAACATCATGTCTTCTGGAGTTATATTTGACTGAGTAGTTTTTCCAATATTTTCAGGAGTGGCCGGGAATTCCGAAATCATTAAACTCCTTTCTCTATACTTTTCAGCATCGGAAAATTTCAAATCAAATTTTGCTTTAAATCCATTCGAAAACGTATAAGTAAAATTCTGCCATCCTGGCTGAAGCGTATAATTAAAGGAATCAGACCGTCCCGACGGGGTAGGTGCTGAATAAGATTTCCAAACTACATTTTCAACATGTTTATCTGATTTAGATGAATCTTTCGATTTTTCCCAAGCGGATTCAGACCAACGAACTATAAACGTATGTTTGCCTGATTCAGGTTTATTTTCCTTCGCCGCTTTTGCGGCTTGTTCCGCTGCCTTTGCTGCTTGCTCCGCTGCTTTTGCCGCTTGTTCTGCTGCTTTTTTAGCGGCAGCGGCTGCGATTGCTTCGCCTAGGTCTCCACCTTGTTCCTTCTGCATTTGCCATTGATAAAAACGGTCTGCAGCTTGTCTAAAATCTTGAGGGGACGGGCTATCAATCAAACCTAATCTACGCCCCATATTTCCCAATGACTCTGCAAGTCCTCCAAACAAGTTATTCCCAAAAGTACCAGCCATTAAAACGCCACTTTCTACGGCACCTTTATAATCTCCTGATCTAATTCTCGCATCCATCAAATCAATATGTTTATCAACCGCATTCGCTAATGCACCACCTACCCAAACACCATTTATAGTATTTTGCAATTTAGACGAACTTACAGTCTGAGTTTGTGTCGTCCTAAACGTTCCTTTTTCGCCATAATTACCCGTTGCGGTTACGGTCTTCGGTTGTGACCCCCTGATGGAATCGCCCGACTTGGTTACGGTCGGTCTGCCGTTGTTTTGGCTTTGCACACGCCATACGCCTGTTTTCGGGTCGTAGCCTTTTTGTCTTAATGCTTGTTCGCTTGGAAAGCCCGCCCCCTGATGTTGTGCCGGCGGCGGCAGTCCTACTTCTGCGCTTACAGGAGCAGTGAATAAAGCAGCAGACAGAGCAAGGCATAAGGCAGTATGCCGATGATGAACATTGCTTCGGGTATCATTCTTCATTACTCTTTTCTCTCGTTGACAATATGAATTTGTAGATTAGGTTGACGACAAATACCGTGGCGACGATTGAAACGCACATCAGACCTATCTCTTTTCCCAGCTTCTGATATTCCATCGGATCGCAATCGGGAAAGTTCAGTTTGACTTGCTGTTCGTTATACTGCCATGTAGAGCCGTTAAAAACGGGGTGATGTAGCACCCCGTCTTTGTCTATTGTCGGCACTACACGGGTCATCACGTCGTTTGTCGCCGCTTCGTGTGTGAAATGGCAAACACGTCCGACTTGATAACCCATTGCCATTAACCGCCTTTTCGTACTGCTTTAATAATCAGACCAACAACGACCATTGCAGCAGCAACACCGATTACAACCGCGCCAATAGACGAAACGCCGTCTTTCGCGCTTGCCAATTCAGCTTTGGCGGCTGTTACCAATGTGCTGTCTTCTGCCATTGCAGGCAAAGACATGATGGCAACGGAAGCACCGGCGACGGCGTATTGCAGTTTTTGTTTCAGGTTCATTTTGTTTTCCTTTACGAAATGTTGATAAAAAGTAGTTTTGGCGGTGTTTCGGGGTCAATTCAGGGGACACCGCCGAACCCCTGAAACTGGTTTATGCTTCGTCCGAATAGTAGATGTTGTCTTTAAATGCACGGGGAAATACCTGCATGGAGACGATTTGCTGCGGTTTGTACTGCTCGTACTTTTCGGGATGTTTGGTGCGGACTTCGCAAAGGCGGGTTTCTGTGTCTGAACGGATAATCAGACCGACATAGTGGGTTTTGCTGAATGTGCCGTCTTGGTTTTTACGTTCGCGTGTGAACATTCGGTCAAATGCGGCGATGACGAAAATACCTTGTTTGCGTTCGGTTTCTTGAGACATGATGTTTCCTTTCTGCCAACTTAGGGCATATTGATGATTGTTTCTCGGTTATAAAACGCCCATTTCGGGCCTAAAAGGGCTGATAGGACGGCGTTGTAATTGTCCTCTGTAATCTTTTTGGGCTTTCTTTCGTAAAAAAGCTCGGCATGCGCCTGTAAAAGGGGTTCAATGCAGATAACCCACTTTTGCAGCTTCTCGCGCCACTGGCGCGAACCTGCGGATACAAACGAAAAATTGCTGTTCGCAATCTTCCACAACTGTTTTTTGTCTATGGTGGTACGGATGAGGCGATAGCCTTTGTCTTCAGGCAGACGACTATCAATGTGTTTGGCGATGTACTTGCCAACATATCGGGCAAGACCTTTGCTGTTGGTTTTAACGGGCAGCAGTTCGGATCGTCCGAATCCGTACTTTTCCATGTTTTCACGGAGGACTTGCCAAAGCTGACGTAGATTTTTATTTGCGCTTGTGTAGTTACGAGCTTGAATTTGTTGGAAATTCAGACCGCGGCGGATGTCTTCGCGGGTGTTGACGATAAGATGGAAGTGAATACGACCGCTTTTCATGCGCTCGTATACACAGACATAGTGTTCGAAATGCTTTTTAAGAAAGTTTGTGCGCAGACTGTGAAAGCGGCGGCTTGCCTCTTTGACGTCTTGTACGTCGTCGGCAAATGTGAGGGTAAGGAATCCGACCTTTTCAATTCCGAAGACTTCGATGAACTGGCGTACATTCATCTCTAGGGCGGCGGCGGATTTCTTGTGTGAAGTGGAAAATTCGTTGAATTCGGGTTTTGCTGTGTTCGGCAGGTATTTTTCTATGTTTGCGGGTTTTTGCTTTTCCTTGATTACATTGGTATTTTTTACGTCAATGCAGTTGTTACTATTTAGACAAGGAAGCGCGGCACGCTTCGCGTCCGCTTGCTGCTGAAACTCAATCTGTTGCTGTAAAAACATTTTAGACCCCTCTCAAATGTCGGTTAATCGAATTTGTCAAGGGGTTTTAAATGTGTTTTACGCTCCCTTAACGGAAGCGAAATATATAAGGTCGTCTGAAAACCCTAAAGTGTGGTTTTCAGACGACCTTTTCCTTTCCGTCGGCGTTATTGCGTTTGCTCGGCTTTCTGTTTTTCTGCTTCTTCGATTTTGCGGTCGTTTTCGTAATCCGAACGGAAGAGCCTGTCGAAACGGATGGTGTATTTCAACTCGCCGCCGTATGAACGGCTGCCGACGCGGGCAACGGCTTGGATGGCGCGGGTGAGCTGGTACACGAGCTTGACCGACTGTTCGGCACTGGAAAGACCGTATTCGTAACCCGCGTAGAGGTTGTTGGTGAACTGCTTGCCGACGGTCAGCACTTGTTCGGCGGGGTTGAGTTCGCCGGTTTGGGCGTTGCGGCTGCGTTGGCTGGTGATGCCCAAATCGTCCACCAGTCCGAGCCTGTCGTTGACTTGTCCGGCAAGGAGCGCGCCTGCCGCTGCGGAAAGGGCGGCATTGTCGCCGTCGCTGCCGCTGCTGGCGCGGTTGAGGATAAGCCAAGAGAGCTTGTCTTTTTCGCTCATCGCCTCTTTGGCAACGAGGGTCACGCGCGGATTGGCGAGGCTGCCGAGTACTTCGACGCCCGCCCCGACGGGGGAAAGGCGGCGTTCGGCGCGGATGTTCAGGTTGGGGTTGTTGAGCGGGCCGACGAAAGAAACCGTACCTTTGGTGATGTCGAGGTCTTGTCCGTAGGCTTTGTAACGGCCTTTAACGACTTTAACCGTACCGACGCCTTGGATGGCTTCGCCCGGGCGGGAAGTGATGGTCAGCTTGCCGCCTATGGTGATGTCTGCACCATAACCGACAAAACGGATGTTGTCGTTGAGGTTGAGCGTCAGGTTGAGGCTGATGGGCGTCACGGCGGCGGTTTGTTTTTTCTCTTCGCCCAACACGACGACATCGTCGTCCAACGAGGGCATGGAGGATTTTTGCGAACCGAACATACCGTAGTCGCTGCCCAATGTACCGTTGAGGATGAAGCCTCTGGCTTGGTTGTATTGCACTTTCGCGCTGCCGGAGAGGCGCAGGCGGCGGTTCGGACGGGAGAGGGTGTCGTATTTGTCGAAGACGACATCCACGTCAACATCCGGATCGGCGTTGGCAAGGTTGACGGAGCCTTTAAGCTCGAGCGTACCGCCTTTGTGGAACTTGAGGCTGTCGATAATCCAGCGTTGTCCCTGCAAATGGGAACGTAAAACGCCGTTGTCGAGGATGAGGCCTTGGGTTTGGTTGCGGTAGTAGAGGTTTTCACCGTTGAGCGTACCGGAAAGCTGGGGATCGCCGACGCGTCCGCCAAGGCTGACGGCGGCATTCAGACGACCTTTGACGGTTTGTCCGACGGGCAGGAAGTTGCGGAAGACTTCGAGGTCGGCGACGTTGAGGTTGAGTTTGCCGCTCAAAGGCGCGGTGTCCATGCTGGCGCCCTGTCCGATGTTGACCGTACCTTCGGCTGTACCGTAGTTGCTGGTGCCGTTCAAGGTGGCGGCGATGGTGGGCGAACCGACGCGCCCGCCTATGGTGGCAGCGGCGTTCAGACGACCTGTAATGCCTTGCGCGGTAGCGGGCAGGAAGGTTTTGATTGCGCCCAAGTCGGGGACGTTGAGGTTGATTTTGCCGCTCACCGGCGCGTTGGCGATTTTGTTGCCGAACTGCTGGCTGATGCCCAAATCGGCGTTGACGCTGCCGAAGCGGGTATTGCCTTCAAGCGTGCTGTCGATGCGGCCGTTTTGGAAACGGGTGCGCAGGGCGAGCGCGCTCAAACCCAAGGGCATTTGTTTTTTCGGGTCTTTGTTCGGCAGGATGATGTCGCCGCTTTGGCGGTTGATGTTGAGGTAGCCACGGGCATTTTGGCTGTACGCCAAATCCCAATCGCCGCCGAGTACCAAGTTGTGTTCGACGGGGATTTTGACGAAGTTTTGCAACTCGGTGATGTGCAGGCTTTGCGCACTGCCTTTGCTGGTGATGCCGGCTTTTTTGTCCCAAACGAAGTTTTGCAGGTTGAGGCTGCCGCCCATCACGCTCCAGCGCGCCGCGCTCATGGAAACGCGCTCCGCGCCTGCTTCGAGGTTCATGCGGTTTTGCAGTTTGAGGTTGAACGCGCCGCCGATGTCGAGCGTGTCCACGCTGCCTTTCCACTGATTGAAGTCTTTGTTCAGACCGCCCGCCGCGTTGACTTCGAGTTTGTAAGGTTTGCCGTCCAACGCCATGCTGCTGCTGCCGTGTATGCGGTGTTGCGCACCCGTGCCGTTGAGGGACAGGTCGACCGCATCGATGACGGTCGCGCCGCCGGAAAGGGCGATGTGGCTGCCTTTGATGTCGGCGGCAAGCGGACGGTTGATGTCGGGCGTGCCTTTGAGTTTGAAATCAAGCATGCGGATGTTGACGGCTTCGCCGACACGCAGGGCGCGCGCTTCGCCGGAGAGGTCGGCTTCGTAGGTTTTCAGCCCGCCTTTGAGGTCGCCTGAAATGTAGCCGCGCGTATTGAGCAGCCCGCCCAGTCCGAAACCGAAACGGGAAAGATCGGGAGCGGTGATGTCGATATTGAGACGGTCGCCTTTTTTGCCGAAGCTGCCGTTGGTTTTAACGATATTGTTGCCCAAACGCAGGTCGGTCAGCGCGCGCGGGAGGTGTCCGGATTCGTAAACGACGTCGGCTTTGCCGCTGAGGGGGACGTTGTTTAACGTACTCGGCGCAAACTGCATTTTGCCGGCGAATTTTTCTTTCGCCAGTTCGCCTGAAAGATTGATGGTGCCGTTGACGCTGCCGGCGGGCAGTTTTGAGTCGAGGCGGGACGGATTGAACGCCTTGCTGGAAACATCGAGCTTGAGCAGGCGGTCTTTGAAGAGTTCGAGCGAACCTTGCGCCGTCAGTTCGCCACCGTTTTGCGGTGCGATGCGGATGCGGTCGAGTTTGAGGGTGCGTTGACCGTGTTGTCTGTCGGTAACGAAGGACAGCAGGCCGGAGAGTTGCGCGCTGCCGCTTTCAAGATTCCAGTCGATAGCGGGCGAGGTGGTTTCGCCCTTGACACCGATAAACCCGTTCCACTGACCGGCAACATTGGTGCGGACGAGGTCGTCTGAAACGAGGTTGTTCACATTAATCTTGAGCGCCAGCGCGTTTTTCACCGTATCGACCGTACCGGCGACATTGAACGAACCTTCCTCCAACAGCCCGATTTCAGACTCTTGGACGGTTACTACGCCGTTGTCGTTAATCGTGAAGTCCGCCAGAATGTTGCGCACCGGAATGGCTTTGTCATCGGCAAAACCCGCCGCCTTGTTTTCCAAGTCGAGCGAGCCGTCCAGCGCGATACCATGCGTAAACGAAGGCACGACGGTCGCGTCAAACGTCAGGTTTGCCTTGGGCAGCGACGGCAGGAAAGCAGTCGGGTTGATGTTGAAACCCTTAATCAGCACCTCGCCGATCATCTTGTCCAACGAAGCGGCAAACGGATGCACCGTAGATTTCGCCGACAAATGCACATCGTCGCCGTCCAGCAGGATTTCAGTCTGCACGTCCTGCAAGCTGCCCCACAGACGCGCCTTACCCTCTATCGTCTCGCCTTCCAGCTCGCCCTTCGTCTGAATCGTCGTATTGAGCGCAAACGGCTTCTCCAGCCCGACCACCGCCGAACCCGTCGAATTGCTCCATGGCGTATCGAGGGTTTTCAAATCCAAGCGGTGTTCTTTCTGATCGTAATGGTATGCCGCATTCAGATGATCGAGATAGGCCGTCTGCTTGTCAAAATTTTTGCCCACGCTGAGCCTGCCCGTCTCAAAACGGTCGATAAACACCAACACAGGCAAATCAATGCTCTCAGGCAGCCCTTTGGACGGCTTTTTCTCTTTCGGCGGCGTCGGCTTCGGCACGACCGCAATATCGCCCGCCACAATTTCAGTAATGTGCAGGCTGCGCTGAAACAGCTCGGACGGCTTCCAATCAAAACGGAACGCGCTGATTTTCACATCCGCCCCATCCGTTTCAATCATCCACTTATCGCCGTGAAAACCCTTAACCAGCGTACCTTCCAGCGTTTCCGAAGCAATCTTCACGCCAAACCAGGACGGAATCTTGTACACACCGAAACGCAAACCCGATTCCGTCCCCACCAGCCAGCCGATAAAGCCCGCCAGCGCGCACACCAGCACAACCAACGTCAGCAACAGACCCCGCAACCAGCGTCTCTTGCGCTTGGGCGGGGTGGATTGTGTTTCAGACGACGTAGGCACACTGTTTGGCGTTTCTTGGGTTTCTTGGACTGCTGTTTCGGACATCTTGGCTTTCTTGTATGGCTTAACGGCTTCTCAGGACTCCGCCGCACCCGACGGAATCGGCTTTTCAGACGACCCCATATCAGGACAGGTCGTCTGAAAAAGGATAATCATATCCCATTGCAGCGAATTGTGCTTGGGAAAGACAGCATTTCAGGTTTCAGACGACCCCATATGCCCGAACGTCATGCCCGAAGCGGTAAAAATGTCAACAAATGCAAAAAGGTCGTCTGAAAAGACAGCGGGAGTTTAGACCCGCATTTTCAGACGACCTCTGCGTATTTCAGCAACCCAACGCAAATCAATGAAAAGAAACGCGGCGGGTTGCCTCAAGCTGCGGCTTACCTGCCCGACAATACCGCCGCACCTGCTTTCGCGACGCTTTCGTCTTCATCGACCGAGCCGCCGCTCACGCCGACACTGCCGACGATAACGCCGTTTTTATCCACCAGCAGCACACCGCCGGGAAAAATCACCAAACCGTCGTTGGTCACCTCAATGCCGTAAAGCTCACCGCCCGGCTGCGAAGCCTTGCCCAAATCGCGGGTGGACATATTGAAATAGCGTGCCGTTTTCGCCTTTTTCTGCGCAATATCAATGCTGCCGATAAACGCATCGTCCATGCGCGCAAATGCCTTCAAATTACCGCCTGCGTCCATGACCGCGATATTCATCGGCACCTTGATTTCACGCGCCTTTTTCATCGAAGCCTGCACCACCGCCTGCGCCTGAGCCGTCGTCAAATCGCCTGGCAGCGTTTTGGTCAAACCCGCCGAAAACGCCGGCGCACCCAATGCCAAAGTACACAACAATGCAACTGATTTTATGCCGCGCATAACTGTCTCCTTGTATTGAATCAATGAAAGGTACTGCACTTTTGATTGTATGCCTGTCGGCGGGAACAATAAAGGTCGTCTGAAAAC
>FLSF01001256.1_pt1 | contig 13730 bp, 11 predicted proteins | sample 1550431 | NCBI WGS metagenome assembly FLSF01 (sample SAMEA4031754, study PRJEB14383) | metagenome | biome: human; feature: oral; material: saliva | place: Philippines | collected 2014 | reverse complement strand
TACGAAATCATCTTCTTCTGGGTGGCGCGCATGATTATGATGACCACCCACTTCACCGGTAAAGTACCGTTTAAAGACGTGTACATCCACGGCATCGTGCGCGACCACGAAGGCAAAAAAATGTCTAAATCCGAAGGCAATGTCATCGACCCTGTGGATTTGATCGACGGCATCGACTTGGAAAAACTGCTGGTGAAACGTACCACCGGCCTGCGCAAACCCGAAACCGCGCCGAAAGTGGAAGAAGCCACCAAAAAACTCTTCCCCGAAGGCATTCCGAGCATGGGGGCGGACGCATTGCGCTTCACCATGGCAAGCTACGCCAGCCTCGGCCGCAGCGTCAACTTCGACTTCAAACGTGCCGAAGGCTACCGCAACTTCTGCAATAAATTGTGGAACGCCACCAACTTCGTGTTGATGAACACCGAAGACAAAGACTGCGGTCAAGACGAAATGCAGCCGTTGGCGTTTACCTTCGCCGACCAATGGATTATCGGCAAACTGCAACAAGCCGAAGCCGCCGTTGCCGAAGCCTTTGAAACCTACCGCTTCGACCTTGCCGCGCAAACGCTGTACGAATTTGTATGGAACGAATATTGCGACTGGTACATCGAGCTGGCAAAAGTGCAAATCCAAACCGGCTGCCCGACAACCCAGCGCACCACACGCCGCACCCTCGTGCGCGTACTCGAAACCATCCTGCGCCTGCTGCACCCAATCATGCCTTTCATTACCGAAGAGCTGTGGCAGGTCGTTGCGCCTCTGGCGAATGCCAAAACCGCCGACAGCATCATGTTGGCCGCTTATCCGCAAGCCGATAAAGAACAAATCGTTCAGACGGCCTTCGACAAAATGGCCGCATTGAAAGACTTGGTGGAAGAAGTGCGCAAACTGCGCGGCGAAATGGGTATCGCGCCAAACGTCAAAGCGCCGCTCTTCGTCGAAGGCAGCGCAGAACTCGAAGGCCTGCTCAAATACCTGCCGTCGCTGACCCGACTGACCGAAGCCAAGCTGGTGGACAGCCTGCCCGAAAGCGAAGACGCGCCTGTCGCCGTCTGCAACGGCGCGCGCCTGATGCTGAAAGTCGAAATCGATAAAGCCGCCGAAACCGCCCGTTTGAGCAAAGAAGCCGAGAAGCTGCAAAAAGCCTTGGACAAACTCAATGCCAAACTCTCCAAACCCGGCTATGTGGACAAAGCCCCCGCACATCTGGTGGAGAAGGATAAGGCGGAATTGGCTGAGTTGATGGATAAGATGGGGAAAGTGGAAGGGCAATTGGCGAAGTTGAGAGGGTGATTGGAAGGCAGCCTGAAAACGGTGGAGTGGTTTTCAGGCCGAAACACAGCTTTCATATTTTAAAAATTCAAAAATGTACGGAGACTATCATGGATATCGCTGCTTCTATTTTAGACCAACAGCTTTTAGGTATTCCGCAGGAAACCAAAGATGAAGTATGCCAAATTTTGAACATCAACCCAAATGACACGGACAAACTCAAATCCGCCCTGTTTACTTTTATCTGTATCAAAGACATTTTGGATTTGGATGAAGAAACAGCCTTGGATTGTCTGGTTGACGGAGGCGGAGATTTTGGAACGGATGCTGTTTATATAGATGAAGAAAACGATGGGGAATTTTCCGTTGTCCTTATCCAGTCAAAATACGCCAAGAGTTTGGACGGAAATAAAAATTTCCCACAAACCGGCATAGAAAAATTAATCAAGGCCGTTCAATATCTGTTTAATCCGGCTGCCGATTTGGGCGGCATCAATATGCGCTTGAAAGCCAAAGTCGAAGATATCCGCTCACGTATTCGGGACGGGCAGATACCGCAGATTCGGGTTATCGCCTGCAACAACGGGCTGAAATGGAACCGGGAAGCGCAAACCGATATTGACCGCGAATTTCAATCTGTATCCCAAGTGTCATGGGAGTATGCCAACCATGAAACCCTGCTGGCTATCCGTAGCCGCACAAAACCTGTCGATGCCGTATTGCGGCTGAAAGGCAAAGCAGTAATTGAAGATATGAATTTCAGCCGCGTCTGTATCGGGCGGATTCCTGTTAAAGAAATTGCCCAATTAATGAGACAGCATGGCGAAAAACTACTGGAAAGGAATATCCGCCGTTATCTCGGTTTGACAGGAAACCGCGTTAATCAGGATATCCAAAGAACCCTGCAACACGAGCCGGATAATTTCTATTTTTACAATAACGGGCTGACTTTGATATGCAGAAGTTTTTCCTATAATGCCTTGCAGACATCCGATTACCAGGTCAATGTTACGGATTTGCAGATTGTAAACGGCGGTCAGACATCCATGACCCTGATGAACGCAATAGCAGATTTTTCCGATATTTCGGACAATGCCAGCGTGTTGGTGCGCATCTACGAGCTGCCAAAAGAGCAAAACGATTTGGTTATGAAAATCACCCATGCCACCAACAGCCAAAATCCTGTGGATTTGAAGGATTTGAGAGCCAACGATCCCCAGCAGCAGCGTTTGGAGATATCGATTGCAGAGTTGGGTTACACCTACCGACGCAAGCGTAGCCAGGAAGCAGGAAAAAACGATATTACATCAGGCACGGTTGCCGAAGCGGTACTTTCGGTTGTCAAAGAAAAACCCCAGCAGGCGAAATTTTTCACCAAGGAGCATTTTGGTAAATTGTATGGCGAAATTTTCGATAATTTGAACGGGGCGCAGGCGGTATTGTCCGTATTGATTTACCGTATGGCAGAGAACAGAAGAAAACGCCCGCAGGAAAATGATCCCGACTTTGTCCGTTATGCTTCCTGTTTTATTGCCATGCAGATTGGCAGGAAACTTCTTGCAGATTTAGGATTGGCATCATTTGATTTGGTTAATCATCAAAATTTCGTTTCTTTGCAGGCACGGCTGGATGAAAAGGGCGAAGCCTACCTTCAAGCAGCAATACAGGACATCCGGCAGGCACTTGCTGCACTTTACAACGATAGCTCAGAAATTTCTTTACAACAACTTGCCGCCACGTTTAGACGTGGAGATTTAATTAATTACTTGAAGTAACCGACTAACCAATGGGGAGGTCGTCTGAATCCGTCTTTCAGACGGCCTCCCCATTTTCAGGCTGCCCTTCCCAAGTCAGCCTGAAACCTTTCCCCCGCCCCAAACCCATCCGCCGTCATTCCCGCCTGCGCGGGAATGACGGTGTTTGTTGCTTTTCAGACGGCCTTTTTCTTTTTTTTAATCCATCACATTCAATCAAACCAAACAATCTGATTTTCATCCACGCTGATGCTGATTTCCTGTCCGGTTTGCGGTTTGTCCGTATCGTGGTCGGCGTGGGGATACCAAATCAAATCGCCGTATTGCGGATGGGCGAGGGTGAGGCGTGTGCCTTCGGCAAGGGGGACGGCTTCGCTGATGCGGACGGCTGTGCCGTTCGGGTCGAATCGGATGGCGTGTTGGGGGATGTAGCGTGTGTCGTCGGTGTTGGACAAACCGAGCAGCAGGGCGGCTTGGGCGTTGACGGGGCGGCGGATAAGGGTTTCCGGCGTGCCGTGTTGGAGGATGCGGCCTTCGTGCATGATGGCGATGGTGTCGGCCATGGTGCAGGCTTCCTCGGCGGAGTGGGTCACGAGGATGGCGGGGATGTTTTGGCTGCGGATGCGTTCGGCGGTCAGGGTGCGCAGGTGGCGGCGCAGGTGGGTGTCGAGGCTGGAGAAGGCTTCGTCCAAGAGCAACAGCGACGGGCGCGTGATTAGGGCGCGTGCGAGGGCGAGGCGTTGCTGTTCGCCGCCGGAGAGGCTTTCGGGTTTGCGTTGCGCTTCGTGTTCCAAACCGATGTCGCGCAAGGCCTGCATGGATTGTTCTTCGATTTCGGCTTTGGGCAGACGGCGCATTTTGAGGCCGAAACCGACGTTGTCGAGGGCGGTTAAATGCGGCAAAAGGGCGTAGTCTTGAAACATCAGCGAGATATTGCGTTTTTCAGACGGCATGTCGGTGATGTTGTCGCCGTTGAGCCAGACTTCGCCGCTGTCGGGACGCACCAGGCCGACGATGGTTTTGAGCAGGGTGGATTTGCCGCAGCCGGAGCGGCCGAGTACGGCGAGGATTTCGCCTGCTTCGACGTTTAGGTTGATGTCTTGGGCAACGGTTTTGCTGCCGAAGCGTTTGTTGATGTTTTTGAGTTGCAACATGGTTTCAGACGGCCTTTAAAAATGGGGTCGGCAACGGATGCTGTCGAGCCATGCGGACAGCGGATGTTTGGGGTTGATCAGGCCGTATCGCCGGCAGGCTTCAAGCGTAACCATCTGGGCATCGTGCATCATGTGTCCGCCCAACATGGCTTCGAGCAGGGTGGGGATGTCCATCAGTTCAAAACCGGCGACTTCGCCGTCTTGGTTGGCGGGTTGGAAGTCTTCGGGCAGGATAATGTCGAAGATATGCAGGATTTCGTTGTGGACACCGCGGTTAACGGGGCGCAAACTATATATTTGGGCGGTCGGTCGGATATGGGGGGTTAACGAAGCGGGAATGCCTGCTTCTTCTTCGCCTTCGCGGCAGACGGCTTCAGACGGCCTCTCGCCGCTGCTGATGCCGCCGCCGGTCAGGTTGTCGAGTTTGTTTGGATCGACGGCTTTGTGCGGACTGCGGCGGCCTATCCAAAAGCGCAGACGGTTTTCTGTTTCGACCAATCCGTTCAAATGCACTGCCTGACTCATCAGGCCGAACGGACGGAAGGCGGCGCGTTCGAGTGCGCATAAAGGCTTGCCCGACTGGTCGCAGATGTCGAACTTTTCATCGCGCCAACCTTTGAGCCAACCGCACTCGCGCCATTGTTGCGCCAGCGTTTGCAAACTGTCGCCCATTTCCGCCCAGCTGTCGGTTTCCAAATTCAGGCCGTCTGAAAGGGTCGACTGCCTGCCTGTCCAATCTTGCCCGAGGCGTTCGCGCCATAACGGGTTCAGACGGCCTAAAGGCAGGCCGTTGAGATACAGAATGCACCAATCGTCGGATGCGCCATAGCTGGTTTGTGCCCAATCCCACAATGCGTCGTGGACATCAGGCGCGAATACCTGTTCAAAGCGGAAAGACTGAGACACGGCACATCCTCCAAAAGAACTAAAGATACGTCGATTTTAGCCGTTTACGGCGAATTTGCAAAACAACCATACCCCCTGAAAACCGCTATAATAGAGTAAACCATCCGAAACGAGCACATCATGAGCGAATTGAGCGAAATCCTCGCCTATAACCAACATTTCGTCGAAACGGGCGAGTACGAAAAATATTTCACCAACAAATACCCCGGCCGCGAGCTGGCCATCCTTTCCTGCATGGACGCACGCATTATCGAATTGTTGCCCAATGCCTTGGGCTTGAAAAACGGCGATGCCAAGCTCATCAAAAACGCCGGTGCGCTGGTGACCCACCCTTGGGGTTCGGTGATGCGCAGCTTGTTGGTGGCTGTATTTGAACTCAAAGTCAAAGAAATCATGGTCATTGCCCACCACGACTGCGGTATGCGCGGATTACACGCCGAAGAGTTCCTCCAACGCGTACACGACAGCAATATCCCCGACGACCGTATCGAAACCCTGCGCAATGCCGGTATCGATTTGGACGGCTGGCTGACCGGTTTTGACAACGTCGAAGACAGCGTGCGCCATACCGTCGAGCTGATTCGCAAACATCCGCTGATGCCCGACAACATCGCCATCCACGGCCTGGTCATCCACCCGACTACAGGCAAGCTCAACCTGATTGTTGACGGTAGCCTGCCTGCTTCAGACGGCCAAAACATCTAACGCAGACCCCACCACGAAATGAAAAACATCGGATTATTCGGCGGCACGTTTGACCCCATCCACAACGGCCACCTCCACATCGCCCGCGCCTTTGCCGACGAAATCGGTTTGGACCTTGTCGTCTTCCTGCCGGCAGGCGACCCGTACCACAAAGACAGCACGCGCACGCCGGCACAAGAGCGCCTCAATATGGTCGAACTCGCCATCGCCGACGAACCGAGATTCGCCGCCAGCGACTGCGACATCGTCCGTGACGGCGCTACTTATACGTTTGACACCGTCCAAATCTTCCGCCAGCAGTTTCCCGGCGCGCAACTGTGGTGGCTGATGGGCAGCGACAGCCTGATGCAGCTGCACACATGGAAAAAATGGCAAACCCTCGTGCGCCAGACCCATATCGCCATCGCCATGCGCCAAGGCGACAACCTCAACAAAACCCCGCGCGAATTGCACGCATGGCTCGGCGAAGCCCTGCAAAACGGCAGCGTCCGCATACTCAACGCGCCGCTGCACAACACCAGCTCCACCCAAATCCGTGCCAATCTTGCCAAAACGCACCATTCAGACGGCCTGCCGCAGCCCGTCGCCCAATACATCCGCCAACACAAACTCTATGAAAAATAGCGTTTATTCAGGCAGATAAGCTATAATGCCGTCTGAAAACATTTCAACTAGGAAAATAATGAACGAACAAGAATTGCAAGACCTGCAAAAAATGGTCGAAGTGGCCGTAAACGCCCTCGAAGACATCAAAGCCAAAGACATCTCTGTTTTGGAAACCCAAGACAAAACTTCCCTGTTCGCCCGCATGATTATTGCCAGCGGCGACAGCACACGCCAAGTTAAAGCACTGGCGAACAACGTTGCCGTCGATTTGAAAGAAGCCGGTTTCGAAATCCTCAGCACCGAAGGCGACAGCGGCGAATGGACACTCGTCGACGCAGGCGACCTCGTTGTCCACGTCATGCTCCCTGCCGTGCGCGACTTCTACGACATCGACACCTTGTGGGGCGGAGAAAAACCGAGTTTCCACGCCGGTATGCAAAAACCTTGGCACGCCGCCGACTAAAACGGTTTATCCATACAAAGGCCGTCTGAAACTTGAAAGCAAGCAAGTTTCAGACGGCCTTTTGCTATAATTCCATTCTTTTCACATTATTCAGTTTACCGCACCATCATGCCGCATCCCGATTTCGCCCAAACCCTCTCCAAAGACCGCCATTTCCTGCAATCCGCCTTTAAAAACCCCAAAAAATACGGCGGCTTGGCCAAGGTTGAAGAAAAATACAAAAAATCGCACGACCTCTATCTGCAACGCCTGTCCAAACTGCCCAAGCCCGAATTCGACAACACGCTGCCCGTTCACGAGAAGCTCGATGAAATTAAAAAAGCCATTGCCGAAAATCAGGTTACGATTATCTGCGGCGAAACCGGTTCGGGCAAAACCACGCAGCTACCCAAGATTTGTTTGGAACTCGGACGCGGAGCGGCAGGCTTGATCGGGCATACCCAGCCGCGCCGTTTGGCTGCGCGCTCCGTCGCAGAGCGGATTGCCGAAGAGCTGAAATCCGAAATCGGCAGCGCGGTCGGCTATAAAGTGCGCTTCACCGACCACACCTCGCGCGATGCCTGCGTCAAGTTGATGACTGACGGCATCCTGCTGGCGGAAACCCAGACCGACCGTTATCTCACCGCCTACGACACGATTATCATCGACGAAGCGCACGAACGCAGCCTGAATATCGACTTCCTCTTGGGCTACCTGAAACAGCTCCTGCCGCGCCGCCCCGACTTGAAAGTCATCATCACCTCGGCAACGATAGATGCAGAACGCTTCTCCCAACACTTCAACGGCGCGCCCGTTTTAGAAGTAAGCGGACGCACCTATCCCGTCGAAATCCTCTACCGACCGCTGACCAGCAAAGACGAAGACGAGGCAGAAGTCGAGCTGACTGACGCGATTGTCGATGCAGCCGACGAATTGGCACGCTACGGCGAAGGCGATATTTTGGTGTTCCTGCCGGGCGAGCGCGAAATCCGCGAAGCCGCCGAAGCCCTGCGAAAATCCACGCTGCGCCGCAACGACGAAATCCTGCCCCTGTTCGCGCGCCTGTCGCACGCCGAACAGCACAAAATCTTCCACCCCTCCGGCGTGAAACGCCGTATCGTGTTGGCGACCAACGTCGCCGAAACCTCGCTCACCGTGCCGGGCATCAAATACGTCATCGACACCGGCCTCGCGCGTGTCAAACGTTATTCCGCACGGGCGAAAGTGGAACAGCTTCATGTCGAAAAAATCTCCCAAGCCGCCGCACGCCAACGCTCCGGCCGCTGCGGCCGCGTCTCCGCAGGCGTATGTATCCGATTGTTTTCAGAAGAAGATTTCAACAGCCGCCCCGAATTTACCGATCCCGAAATCGTCCGCAGCAACCTCGCCGCCGTCATCCTGCGCATGGCATCGCTGAACTTGGGCGACGTAGCAGCATTCCCGTTTTTAGAAATGCCCGATTCGCGGTATATCAATGACGGGTTTCAGGTATTGCTGGAGTTGGGTGCGGTGGAGGAAATGTGATTTCAAACAACCAGAAAAAGAAATTACACAAAAAATACCGCTTGGAAAATAAATTTCAGATGGTATTTTACATTTTTAGACTGGCTGAATACTACACAATTTCTGCTAACGCATTGGCAACGTGCCACATCAATACAGGCGGTACAGCATTGCCAATCGCCCGATATTGACGATTATCTGACACGCTGTCAAATTGAAAATCAAGCGGAAAAGATTGAATATTAGCGGCTTCACGCGGTGAAAATCGGCGATACCGTTCACCAATCATCAACACAGGGTCTGTGCCATTCAAACTCACTTTCGCCAAATGTGCGCTAATCGTATTGCATGGCTGTTCAATATCTTGTACGCGCCCTTTATTCATTTTTTCGCGCACACGCAACATACCCTCTACCGCTTTAGGGCTGAAAAACCATTTTTCATCAAGATTAGCTTGTGCATCCAATGCGAATTTAAGCGGTACTTTTTCAGGCAGCATAACAGGAAATTGAAATTTGAAATAATCGTCAAAATCCCGAAAACCCACCATAAAAACACGTTCGCGCTTTTGAGGTACGCCATATTCAGACGCATTCAGCAATTTATAGTGAATGTGATAACCAGCTTGTTCAAATTCACGCAAAATCATCGGAAAAGCCTGTTTATTGTTTGCCGATAACAAACCTTTTACATTTTCCGCAATAAAAAATCGAGGTTGTTTTTCCTTTAAAACTTTAACCATTTCAAAGAATAATTTACCTTTTTCATCTTTATAACCCAAACGCGGCGGATTTTGCGCCACAATAGAAAACGATTGACACGGAAAGCCTCCTAGCAAAATATCATGGTCAGGCAATTCATGTGCCACAATATCGCGAACATCTTTCAATTCGGCATGATGCGTAAAATTGTCGTTGTAAATTTTAATGGCGTAAGGGTCGTTATCGGCAGCATATACAATTTCAAATGGTAATTTGGCGTAGGAGTGCCCTAAATAATCAAATCCACCCAAAATACCTTTATCCATGCCACCGCAACCGCAAAATAGAGATATTACTCGGAGCATGATACCTCCAACAAAGGCTGCCACTTGCCAGCTTGCGGTAAAAATTCAACCATAAAATGGCTGTCAATTTTCAATAAATTCTCACGATATTTTTTTGCAGGATTTTGAATAATAAAAATATTTTTACCTGTTTCATTCATAACCAGATAATAAATAAAGTAACTGTCTCCCAAAGTTTCCGCGCTGTCCCATTCATTTGGTGTTAATTTAAAGCGATTGCTGTTAATTGCCTTTTTAGAGCGCGTACTTTTCACTTCAATGTATCGTTTATGCTTTTCAATTTCAATACTTTGCAAATCATAACCTACACCCAAAGGCGTTGGGATTTTGTTAATCAAATGTTGGCGGTTGGATTGACCTTTGGTGCGTAAATATTCATGCGCCAAAATCAAGGTTTCGCCATAATCGCCAAAAATTTTGGCAGGTAACAATTCTTTACCTTGCATTTTGGCGTAATATTCTTGTACTAATACAGCAATATCTGCTTGTTCCGCTTGATTTAATGACGGAGAAAATTCTGCGATATTGTCAAATTGGTTCACATAATCAAACCATTGCCGTTCTAATGCCCTAATTTCAGCATTACTGATTTCTTCTTGATGATAAAAACAATCGTATTGGTTGAAATAGGCTGTATTTTGCAAATGGCGATTGATTAAATCTGGATTATCCGTATTCAAATAATAGTAATATTGTGTTCCCTTTGTTTTCAATAAATTAGCCAAAACCATATAATCTAAAATATCGCCAGCATAACGATAGACATCGCCAGCAGATGGATAATTACCGTCTTTGGTTTTTAATTGCTCATATTCATGAGAGTATTCAATTTTATTCTCTCTATTTTCAATAATGTGCTTGGCAACATCATGTGCTGTTTTGCTGTGTTCAGCCGTTACGCGTAAATCAAAATAGGCGCATTGCGTTAATTCTTCGGCGGTTAAACTAAATGGCTTATCGCTTAATTCGCAGGCCGCCTGAAAAATTTGCAAAATAAATTTACACGGCTGAAATTGAATGCCTTTTTGAATCTGTTCAATCACAGCATGATTTTTATTGTGCCCCGCTGGGTATTGAAAAGTGTATAAAAAATAATTAAAAAATTCATCAAGATATTGATTTTCAGCCAGCCTTTTTGCCATGAGACTGGGAAATAATTTTCCTGTCTCGGTTTCTTGAATAAAAGAAAATAAGGCAGCAATTTCAGTGCGCCAATTATTGATGGTTTTTTGTTTAGCAGTTTGATTTTTACCAAAATTTCTCAAAACCGCATTTAATTGTTCGTTAAATTTTTTTTCAGGCAGCGTGTTCAAATCAGAAATAGAATTGGCAACGTACAATAACACTTCTTCTACATTACTTTTAAAACGTGGGCGAACATGATGTAAACGGAAAAAATATTCATCGGGAATTTGATAAATTTGGTTCATAAAAATTCTTTCATTTTCAATGCAATCACTTTTGCCAACATAGGCGGAACAGCATTGCCAACTTGTTTATATTGACTGGTTTTTGTCCCTAAAAACACAAAATCATCAGGAAACGATTGAATCCGCGCACTTTCGCGCACCGTTGGCACACGGTTAAATTCATAATGGAAATGGTGGCGGTGTCCTGTATCAATCGTAAAACTTGGTTTTTGGCTGTTTAAGCGTGTCCATGCAATATTGACGTTTCTCGTTTGGCGCAAATGTTCAGGTAGGCTTTTGTAATTGCCGCCATCAGGTACGAGTGCGATAATTTCCTTTGTTTTGTCATTATGTTGAGTGATTTGATGATTAAACAAGCCAGTTGAATTTTGGCGCATCATGTGTTGATATTCGCTGCTGCCTAAAAGTGGATAAGCCGCGCCATCATCAACCGAATAATCAGGTAAATCAGAAATGGCTTGTTTGACAGTAACATATTGATTAACCGTTTGTTTTGGAAATTCAAATATTGTGCCATTTTTAAACCCCACAAAAAATGCGCGTTTACGATTTTGCGGTACCCCATAATCAGAAGCCATTAAAATTTGACTTTTGACGATATAGCCTAGTTGCTCAAAATCTTGAGTAATTTGTTGTTTAATCGCCCCTTTTCCCATTGACATTATATTAGGGACATTTTCCATTAGAAATGCTTTGGGCTGATAAAAACGGACAAAATCCACAAACGCTTTATAAAGTTGATTGCGTTCATCATCAATCATGCGTTTGCCGGCGATAGAGAAACCTTGACATGGTGGCCCACCAATAATCACATCTAATTGTTTAATTTGAGTTTGTTGGGAGATTTGTTCGGGTGTGATGTTGAATAAATCGGCGACAATGCCTTGTGTGCCTTTGTGTGTGGCGGTGTAGGTGGTAATCGCGTCTTGCCAATAATCTATGCCCAATTTGACATCAAAACCAGCTTGAATAAAACCGAGCGATAAGCCGCCACAGCCGCAAAATAAATCTAAAACAGTAGGTTGGTGTGTGTTATTCATCATATTTTCAAAAATAAGATTTCAGGTGGCCTGAAAAAGCAGAATTATAACTTAGGATAGAACGAATACCGTCTTAAATATTGCTTTAAGACAACATTATCTGTTATTTTTCAGGCAGCCTAAAAGCCCCAAAACCGCACTATCAATTAACCCCTATTGGCAAACAAATGGGTCAACTACCAATTGACCCCAAAGTCAGCTGAATACTGATTGCTGCACAACAAAATGACTGCATGGCAGAAAGCGTACGCGCTGTCGATTCAAGATCCACGCGAGCGGCCGCTAGAGGCGCGCGAGGAGGCAGCCAAAGCACACGAGCGTTTTACCGACAAGCAGTCTGATTTCCTTGCCTACCTGAACATTTGGGACAGCTTCCAGCGCGAGTGCGACAAAGACTTATCCAACAAGCAGTTGGTGCAGTGGTGCCGCCAATATTTCCTGTCGCACCTGCGGATGCGTAAGTCGCGCGCGATTGAAATGGGTTTAACCACCAAGGAAGCCGCTTTCAGACGACCTCCCGAAGTCAGGCAACTTTTATTGTGAAATTTCCCATTATGAAAAAATCCCTTTTCGTTCTTTTTCTGTATTCGTCTTTGCTGACTGCCAGCGAAATTGCCTATCGCTTTGTATTTGGGATTGAAACCCTGCCGGCTGCGAAAATGGCGGAAACGTTTGCGCTGACATTTGTGATTGCTGCGCTGTATCTGTTTGCGCGTTATAAGGCAACGCGTTTGCTGATTGCGTTGTTTTTTGCGTTCAGTATTATTGCCAATAATGTGCATTATGCGGTTTATCAAAGTTGGATGACGGGCATCAATTATTGGCTGATGCTGAAAGAGGTTACCGAAGTCGGCAGCGCGGGCGCGTCGATGTTGGATAAGTTGTGGCTGCCTGCGTTGTGGGGAGTGGCGGAAGTCGTGTTGTTTTGCAGCCTTGCCAAGTTCCGCCGTAAGACGCATTTTGCCGCCGATATTGTGTTTATTGCGGCAATGTTGCTGATTTTTGGACGTTCATTCAGTACGACGCAGGAACACGGTATTTCGCCCAAACCGACATACAGCCGCATCAAAGCCAATTATTTCAGCTTCGGCTATTTTGTCGGGCGCGTGTTGCCGTATCAGTTGTTTGATTTAAGCAAGATTCCAGTGTTCAAACAGCCTGCGCCAAGCAAAATCGGGCAGGGCAGTGTTCAAAATATCGTTTTGATTATGGGCGAAAGCGAAAGCGCGGCGCATTTGAAATTGTTTGGCTACGGGCGTGAGACTTCGCCGTTTTTGACCCAGCTAGCGCAAGCCGACTTTAAGCCGATTGTGAAACAAAGCTATTCCGCCGCGTTGATGACGGCTGTGTCCCTGCCCAGCTTTTTCAATGCGATACCGCATGCCAACGGCTATGAGCAAATCAGCAGCGGCGATACCAATATGTTCCGCCTTGCCAAAGAGCAGGGCTATGAAACGTATTTTTACAGCGCGCAGGCTGAAAACGAGATGGCGATTTTGAACTTAATCGGTAAGAAATGGATAGACCATCTGATTCAGCCGACGCAGCTTGGCTATGGCAACGGCGATAATATGCCTGATGAGAAGCTGCTGCCGTTGTTCGACAAAATCAATTTGCAGCAGGGCAAGCATTTTATCGTGTTGCACCAACGCGGTTCGCACGTCCCATACGGCGCATTGTTGCAGCCTCAAGATAAAGTATTCGGCAAAGCCAATATTGTGGATAAGTACGACAACACCATCCATAAAACCGACCAAATGATTCAAACCGTATTCGAGCAGCTGCAAAAGCAGCCTGACGGCAACTGGCTGTTTGCCTATACCTCCGATCATGGCCAGTATGTGCGCCA
>FLSF01001300.1_pt1 | contig 13804 bp, 24 predicted proteins | sample 1550431 | NCBI WGS metagenome assembly FLSF01 (sample SAMEA4031754, study PRJEB14383) | metagenome | biome: human; feature: oral; material: saliva | place: Philippines | collected 2014 | reverse complement strand
GGCGATGCGGATATTCAGATGTGGTTTAAACACATTGTTGATTATACGTTCTTTGGCAGTATGCTTGCACCGATTTTTACCATTTATGGTCAAAGTCAAGGATTAATTCCTTTAGGCGAAAATGCAGAAAATAATGTGGCCGAAGTTATGGACACTTTTGATGCAATTGGTTTTTAAAGCATAAGAAAGAGAGGCACGAAAGTGTCTCTCTTTTTATTTTTTATTTTTAAAGGGAGACATTATGTCAATTGTTTTTAATAAGTTGGATGTCGTTGTTACTGGTGAAAAACCGTTGCAGATTATAACAGATTCAGAATTTAATCAAAAAGAAGAAAAATGTTGTAGATGTCAAAAGGTTAAACCTTTGTACGGCTTGCCATTTAATCGTCATGGTAGAAAATTCATCTGCTCTCAATGTTTGATTGAATTTCAACAATCTCGACTTCCATTTTTAAAACTTATGCCTGTTAATTTAGGTGCATAATTAATATTTAAAGAGGCTTTGTATGGAACTTAGTCGTAAGAATTTAATTTATCGTTTTGTAAATTTGTATACAGAACCTAATGAAAATTTCTGTATATTTGCACGTCAATTTTTTATTGGTATATTTTTAATTCTTGTGTTTATAGCAGGTACTGCTGGAACATTTGCATTCGCATATTTTAATATAAATGCTTTATCAGGATTTTTATACTTTTTGAAATTCTTTTCAGTAATTTCAACATTGATTATATCCGTTCTGCTTACTATAACTGTTTTATTTTTGGCTATGTATATTCTAGCAAAAGGTAAATATAAGATGGAAGAAACAGAATTCTATAAAGGGATGTTATCAAAGATGACACCTATTAAAAATAGGTACAACAAATTATGTTGCAAAATTAAATTTAAAGATTAATATAAGGGGCCAGATATTTACTGGTCCTTCTTTTATTTCTAGGCACTAAAATGAATAAAGAAATTGTTGTTTATAAAGATTGTGGCTTTGAATTAAAAATAAATGGTCATATTGTATATTCTAAATTTATAAAAGATAAAGACAGAAATACACGAGTAAATAGAATTTATGGATCAAATCTTAATCACATATGCAATATTTTGCTTTTATCAAATCTTAATGTACCATTATTTAACATAAAGATTGATATGTTGCAACAAAGTAATACTACTGGATTAAGAGAATATTGTATTACCTTTAATTATCAAGATAAGAATTTAATCAATAAAGGGTATGGTGATCATCCAGATATTTTACTTGGTCCTCAATATTTCAGAGTAAAATCTGTTACTTGCCCAGAATTAAAAGCAGGTGAAGGAATTTTGTTTACTTTAGGTGATAGGCTTAATCATAATTCTACAACGTGTGTTATCCAAAATGTTGCTACACAGAAGAAACTATTTAGAACTATAAAGCGTCTTAATGAGACATCTGCTATTGAAATTATATTTAATCATTTGCAATATTATTCATTTGGATGGTGATATATGTTTGATATAGTATATGAAGAAGATAAATATTTTGCCATAGAATATAATGATAAAGTAATATATACATATCCTTCTAATATTAAAATTGAAGATATGGATAGATCAAAACAGTATTCGTATAGATCAAAATATAGAGCCGATAATTCTAAAGAATTGTCTATTGATTTTTTGAGAATTAATCCAAATAAACCATTTTTGAAAACTTCTTATTCAATTGATCGTGATAATATAACTTTTGAAATTTTAGAACAAGATGATTCCACTAGAGGAAATTTCTTTATGCATATTTTCACGGGTAAAGAAGTATATGAAAGTATTAAAATAGAGAGTGTTGCATGTCCTGATATTAGCTATAATAATATATATTTGCGCGGAACTAGTACAGATAGAGATAGTGTTAGGATATTTAAAAGAATTAGTCCTGATCAGGCTAGGATTATGGCAAAAATACTTAATGATTTGAATACAAAAAGTATTCAGCAAATATTTTTGGATTCATTAAGTGGAAGATACAAGAATTTTTAAAGGAGACTGCTGTGAGATTAGATATATTTTATAAAAAGGATAAATTCTTTTTTATAAAAAGAGGTAATGATATCATTTATGTTTATCCCAATAATTATAATTTGACCAAGAGAGATATAGATACAGCTATTTGTGTTTATAAAGGTTACAATACGAGTGGCGATGTTTATGAATATGAAAATTTTATTAAAGCAATTTTATTTTGGGATAATAATAAGAAAACTTTAGTTTCTAAACAGTCATTTTATAGAAATAAAGATGGCGAAAGTGATATAATTGAATTTGAAGTAATTGAACAAGATCCTCTATTGCACGAATTTTATTTTTCATTTCATACTGATAATAGAACTGATGGAATTATTTTTTCGTCTAGATTACATGTGGATATATATCCTTATGCCATATTTTTAAAAGGTACAAATAGCAACAATTATGATACAAAAGCTAAGCATTACTTTTCTGATGAAAGATTGAAATCTGTTGCTGATGAAATGATAAGGATTCTTGAATTAGCCAATAATCATCCTTTGCCTGAATTTGTATTTTTAACTTTATGTAAAGAGGTTTATAAATGAGTTATTTATTTTACGTAAAGAAAAATAAGGGATTTAAAGTGTTTTATAATAATAAAGCTATTTTTTCTTATCCTAAAGGCGAAGTTATAGATATTGGAGATCCTGACGTAAGGCCATTGTCAAATTTTGGCTGGAGAGTTTCTATATTATTAGAATTAGTTCTAAAAATGGATATAAATGAAAAGTTTATAAATATTGGCTACCAATATGATGGATATGATGAAGGTCTTAGAATAAAAATTAATTATCAGAGTGAAGCTGTTCGTGGATTATTAACTGCATGTTATTATATTGATGGGCAGAGGATTTATTTACGTTCTGCAAATAATCCTGAAATTTCATTTGTTGGATATAATTCCTTAGAATTCTTCGTAAGGGGAGAAGATCGAACAGAAGATGATAGAGTTCTTTTCTTGCCTGTTGCGCATGATAATACTGGCAAAGTAATTAAACATATTGATTTTCTCAATCAGGCTACTATAGCTGATATTTTATCAATGGATTTATCAGCTAGATTTCAATAAGGAGACTATTATGTCATGTACTGTATATTTATACACAGATGGAGCATGCAAAGGCAATCCTGGTCCTGGAGGATGGGGATACCTTTTAAAATGTGGTGAAAAATCTATACATGATTTTGGTTCTGAAAAGGACACTACGAATAATCGTATGGAATTAATGGCGGTTATTAATGGCTTATCTAAGCTTAACCGATTTTGTAATGTAATCATCTCTACTGATTCCCAATATGTTAAGAACGGAATGGAAGAATGGATACATAATTGGAAAAAGAATGGCTGGAAAGGTTCCAATAAGAAACCTGTTAAGAATGTAGATTTATGGCAAAGACTTGATGCTTTAGTTCAAAAATTTAATGTTTCTTGGGAATGGGTTAAAGGCCATTCCGGTCATACTGAAAATGAATTTGTTGATACTCTAGCTAGTAATGCTGCAGAATCAATTAAGGATTAATTATGTTTCGCAAATTTAAATTGTATATACTTATTAATCCCGTTAATTGGATTATAGAGTATATAAAAGATTTGAAAGGTAAGTATGCGCCGAAGAATAAATAAGCACCAGTGCCAGCGTAGACGAAATATTTGGTATATGCTGGAAAGAAAAAATAAATTGTTTTTGTAAAACAAAACAATGTAGTATTAGCACTAAGATTTTGATACCTTAGTGCTTTTTATGTTTAAATTAATATTTTTATAAGAATAATAATAAGATGGCAATAAACACTGAAGAATTAAGACCGTACGCTTATACGGATAGACAAAGATTTATATTGGACGCTATTGATCAATATGGCGGACAATTGTCTGCTGCTAAAGCATTGAATATTTCAAATGGAACTGTATCATCTCATTTAGCTGCCATTAGAAAAGCTAAAGAAGAAGCAAATATAGATGAGGCTATTCGTTCTAGAAGTAATGTTAATAAAATAGCTAAGACTACTAAACTTCTTGTAAGTGATACATATTCTTTATCTGATAAGGTTAAAGAGATTGAAGGCAGACTTTTTAAAAAAGATATGTCTAAGGCAGAATTTTTAAATCCAAAATCTTCATCTACTTTGTATGATGCAGATGGCAATGTTAAGTTGCAATGGGTTAAAACGGATTCTAAAGAATCTGCAATTGCAGAAACAATTAAGTCTGCAATGGAAGAATTTTATAATTTTGCTAAACCAGTATCAATACCGGTAGTACCGCGCCCTATTGTTGAAAATAAATTGTTAGCACAATATACTATTACTGATTATCATTTGGGTATGTTTGCTGATGTGTTTGAAACTCATGAAGGTAAACCTTGGAATACTGATATTGCCACTGCTAAATTAGCAGAAGCAGTTGATAGAATGGTTAATGCAGCTCCTTATACTGAAAGAGCCGTTATTAATATTCTTGGGGACTTCTTACATTATGATAGTGAGAAACCTGTTACACCAGCACATGGTCATGTATTAAGTGCAGATGCACGTCCTGGTAAGTTAATCAGATTAGCTATTAAATTAGTTAATCATGCTGTAATGAAAGTTTTGGAAAAAGCTGAAAATGTAACTTTGATTATTTCTCAAGGTAATCATGATCCAATAAGTTCATTATGGTTACAGAATTGTTTTGCTTTTATGTATTCCGAAGAAGAAAATGTAGAAGTTGTTGTAAACTCTACTCCTTGGATTGCATATGAATGGGGCAATACTTTACTTGCTTATCATCATGGACATAGAATTAAAAAGTTAAGTGACATTGCAATTAAGATTCCTAATTTGTTCCCAGTTGAATGGGGAGCAACTACTTATCGTTATTGCCATGTTGGACATCACCATCATCAGCATATTGAAGAGGTTGGCGGCATAATTATTGAACGTCACCAAACACTAGCGCCAAATGATGATTACGCTAGTGGAATGGGATTAACATCTCAAAGAGGTGCAAATCTTATTATTTACTCTCAAGATCATGGTGAAGTTTCTAGGATGACATTCCGCCCATGAAATATCAAACAACAAGTGAAGTATTGTGTTATGATCCAAAAGAATATCCGCCGCCATTGAATACAAAAATATATTGTGTTTCAAAATATGGTGTAGGAAGACTTGGGCATTGGGTTGAGGATTTTGATATAGCATGGTATCCATTACCTAAACTACCTCAATCTGTAAAAGATTTAATTAATGAAAGATTGCTTAAAGCGTAATCCTTAACCTTAAGTTTCAGTAAGCTGGTATTTAAAAATGCCAGCTTTTATTTTTATTGAAATTTTAACATGTTTAGCCATATTTCATTTTCTATTATTACTTTCTGTATTTTATTATTTTCGTTTATTATATGTTATAAAAATGGAATGATTAAATACTATAATAAGTATAATAAAGAGGACAAGATAAAAGAAATTACAGCTACTATAATTATATTTGTAATTTTTTCTTCTATATGGCCTATAACAGTTCCAATTATGTTATTCTTAGTTGGCTTATTTATATTTTATAAATTTGTTAATTTTTTGTCGGTTTCAATAGTTAAACGTTATTAATTTAACATTTGCAGTATAGTATTTAAATATACTATTTATTTTCATTTCATTTTTTATAAAGGGATTAAACATGAAAAAGACTTTTATCGCACTTGCTTTGGCCGCATTTGTTACTCCTGCATTTGCTGTAAATACTACTTATGGTAGTGATCAAAATGTAGATGGTAATTACAATGTAACTACTGGTCAGAAATTGACCGTAGTTGGTCAAGGCAATACAGTATCTGGTGTTGATATTGTAACTGCTGGTGATTCTAATGTAGTATCCGGTATTTACAATGTTGTTGATGGTAAAATCAATGTTGTGTCTGGTCATAATGCTGCCGTTAAAGGCAATATGTCTGTAGCAATCGGTCAACGTGCCGAAGCCTACAATAGTATGGTTACTGCTGTTGGTTCTGACACTAAAGGTCTTGGTGAATCATCTGTAGCTCTTGGCAAGGGTGCTACAACTGGTGAAGAAGCTAAGGCTTCTACTGCAGTAGGTCCACATGCTACTGCTATGGCTCCTTCTGCATTTGCTGGTGCTTTGCATGCTTATGCTGGTGGTGCACAATCTGTAGCCTTGGGTCAAAGTAGCCAATCTATGGGCGAGAAATCAACTGCTGTTGGTTCAGGTGCACAAGCACTGGAACGCTTCTCTACTGCTGTAGGTGGCAACACTGTTGCTACTAACAAGCATGATGTTGCTTTAGGTTTTGGTTCCAAAACAACTGGCGCTGTTGGTACTTCGACTGCAGAAGTAAATGGTATTAAGTATGGGACTTTTGCCGGCCATCGTCCTGTAGGCGAAACAAGTATGGGTAGCGAAGGTTGGGAACGTAATGTAACCAATGTTGCCGCCGGTCGTATTACTAAAACCTCTACCGATGCTGTTAATGGTAGCCAACTTTTCGCCGTTGCTAATCAAGTAGGTGAAAACGCTAAAGGTGTAGAATCTAATAAGAAAGCAATTTCTGAATTGGGTGATGTTGTAGCTATAAATGCCGGTAACATTGAGACTAATACTCAGCAAATTACTACTCTGAACCATACTGTCCAGCAGCAAAATACTTGGAACGAAGCTCAAGATGGTCAAATTAATGAGCTGCGTGGCAATGTTGGTGTTAATACTGAACGTCTGGATAACCTGACCGCTCTGGTTAAAGGTATGAGTGCTAACGAAGCAATCTTGCGTAAAGAAATGCATGATTTGCGTCGCGAATCTCGTGCCGGCATTGCTGGTGCTAATGCTATTGCTGGTATTCCACAACCTCACGCTCCTGGTCAAACTGCATTCGGCGTTGGCGCAGGCTACTTTAAACATGAAGGTGCTGTAGCCGTTGGTATGAGCCATATCTCTAAATCTGGCAAATGGGTCAGCAAAGCAGGTGTTAACTTTGATACTCGTAAAAATGTTGGTGCAGCAGTTGGCTTGAGTTATGTGTGGGGAGGTGTCCCTGTTGTAGTTCCTGCTCCTGTTGTAATCCATAAAACTGAAGTTGTTGAAAAAGTAATCGTGCGTGAAGTAGCACCGGTTCCTGTACAAGTAAAAGTGCGTCAATAATATGATAAAAGCCCTGGCTATATGCCGGGGCTTTTGTTTTATAATTTATTGATATTAATATTTTTATTTGTATTTAATTTTAGAAAGGTAAATAATGAAAACCGTTTAATTATAAAGAGGCTTTAGAGGTTAAGATATGTAAAACTGCTAATGATATGTATGCTTTACTTCTATTAGATACTAATATTGATGTGCGTATTAATCCTAAACCTGTAGAACCTCTTGTTGGGTTAGTTTTCGATAACGACTGGTTATGTTTTTTAAGGTACTGGAATTATGACGGCAAAAGCTCTTTGCCGGAAGAAAGAATAGATATAGTCGGCATTCTTGATGAAGATGAATTAATAAAATTTAAAAATGAAGCCATTTTGATACGGGCAGTAAAAGAAAAGCGCAAGATACAATGGGATTCCAGTATATATGAAGAAAATTCTGTTTGGGATGTTAAAAAGTTAGACTTGACTAAAAATTTTGTTCTATCTTGTGGTCCCTGGGTTTTACAAACTAATGGTAGTGATCTTCTAAACTTACGCATTGTATAGAAATAAATGTTAGTAAGGTATTGTTAAAATAAAATCCTACATTGAAAGAAATTCTTTTAAGGACCGGTAATCTTGAATTAGTTGAAGGTTCTCCATATGATGCAATTTGGGGTGTCAAATTGGATTGGATTAGCGATGAAATCCTTGACCCTAATAATTGGCGTGGCCGTAATCTTCTTGGTAAGGCACTCATGGAAGTAAGAGAGTATTATCTCAATTAATTTAAATAATTCGAAAGATCAAAATGAATAAAGAGTATTTTAAAATTGAAAAGACTACATTTCCTAATTGTAAAGAGGAAGTGTTATTTTCGCCTAATTTAAATATTGTTATGGGTGATCACAATTCCCATATGCATTCATATGTATCTTATCTTTCAAGTCTTGATGAAAATGATGAAATATGTATTTGGAGTGATTCAAATGCATATAGTCTTCATCCTGCTCAATTAAAAATGGATGCAGGATATTTAATAAATGGCGTAGCTCAAGGCTTACAAGGAATTGTTTTAACAGACTCTTTATTTATGATCCGTGAGTTATTTATTCTTGCTGATTCAAACGATATTCCTGTTAAATATATTAATATATATTTTGATAAAGGACAATGGAATGTTGAACAATCCTATTCTATTGATGATCTTAAGCATATATCTTTACTTGAAGAAGATGAAGCACAGGATGATAAATATATAAAATTTTATACTTCAATATAGGTTTATATATGGATAATAAAGATTTTAAAAGTTTTTCATATTTTATTTCATTAATTTTTGGTGTTATTTTTATATCATTTATTATCGCTTTAATTCTTAAAGGTGCAACCAAAGATCTTAATCAGCCTATTGTATACACTACTAAGAATTCTGACGGAACTATTCGTGAATGTGTTTATTTAAAAATTTCTGGAACAACAGAATGTGATGGTAAGATAATTAAGGAATCTAAATGAAATTGCCTGAGTATATAAATAAAGATTATCCAACTGAGAGTAACGCTTTATATTGTTTAAAAGAGATAAAATCCTGCTTGGAAAATAAAAATTCTATTACAAATATTTAAGATTATTTTGATGTAGTGGAAAATTATATCAATCATATTTCTAAGCAAAGACAAGAAAAGCGGGATTTAGAACTTAAAGAAATTTATTCTGAGATAGTTAAAGAATATTTTAATGAGCGTGCAAAATTAATTAAAAGGTTAAAATCTTTTATTAGTAAAAATTCTTTATCGTCTAAAACCCTTCTTATTGGTAATAATTGGATAAGTATAACATATCCAACTTATTATGAAAATAATAATCTTGGTTATTATGAAAATAATTGGGTTAAAAAAGAATTTGTAATACATATTCCTATATATAAGGGCTATATAAATCTTATTATTCCTATGGAAGGCAGCCCATTAGAACTTAGTAATCCTTATAGTGCTCCAATTTTAAAAATTGAAGCTTTTAGAGATGATTTAAAAATACCTTTGTTTTCTAAAGAACATAGATGGTCTTTTGCTTATATGGAATCTCCCTGGCTTGTATGTAATTCAATTTTAGAAAAAGTTTATGATAGCAAATCGCATCATAATCCATCGGTAGAATTTGAGGCATTAATGTCACAAATTCTTAAAAGTTATCCTGATACAAGATATCATAAATAGAATTATTTATCAATTATGAATGATTTTAAAAATGAAGAAATTCCGAGATATGTTGTAATTTTAATATTTATTTTGATAGGAATTATTTTAAATTCTTGCATAACTAAATTATAATAGAGGTATAAAATGAAACAATGTTATTTTGTAGACGGTAAAGAATATAGCTGGATAGAGCTTATAAATCTTGCATCTGATTTAGATGACGATTTTAATAATTCATATATTAAAACTACATCTAAGGCTGCCGAAGTTTTAAGAAAATCTGGTTTTAAAGTAACAACTTATAAAGAAGATTAAAAATGAATAATCCTAAACTTATTGAAGATATTAAACAAAAAATCAAAACTGATAAAAATTTTGAAAAAGAATTAATATCTATTGTTAGCACTCATAGAATTGTTGAAGTAGGTAAATTATTAACTATTGCCGATTCTATAATGAAAGCTTTTAATTTTAAACTTGGTGAAGATGAAAAAGATCAAGATTACATTCTTGTTGCTTATTCTAAATTGATTGACCATATTTCTAAAATAATTGGGTACAATTTTATTTATAGAGATAAATATAGGTGCCAAGAAGCTGCTAATGCAATCCAAAGGATACTTAATGTAGCTGGTAAAGAAAAATACAAGGCAATTAAAGACTATGTATTTAAAAATTATCCAGATCTTAAACATTGTGATCTTGAAGAACTTATTTATGATTTAAGATAATCATAAAGGTTTTAAACAGCATTAAACAAAAATATTTAATTAATAGTAACCCCTGATTTTAATATCAGGGGTTTTAATTTTTAAAAGGAATAATATCATGGATAGTCATGCTGGTGTATTTCTTGCTATTTTTATAGCTTCACTTGTTATTATATTCGGTGCATTTGATGATAAACCAAAGCCCGAAAATTATATTAGAGAATTTAAAGCTATGAATGAAAAAGGCGATATTGGCGTTTGTTTTCAAATTGATGATAAAAAAGTTACTTGTAACTTTGACTAAAGGAACTTTAAAATGGAAACTAAAGACGGCATTTTATTTGAAGAGTTTAAAATTAACGTAAAAGATGTTAAAAGCCTTGAATATCCTGAGGTGAATATAAAATTTAAAGATATTCATGAATATGAAAAGTTTTTAAATGTTATCAAAAGAAGTCCTTCTCCTTCTGAATATGAACATATTTTACTTATTAAAGAGCGATTAAAAATAGCGAAAATTAAAGACAAGAAGAAATATATCTTTGATAAGTTGAAACAGTTTTTAAAAGAGCGTGGATATACAAAAGAAATTACCTTAAGATCATCTTTATTTGAAATTTCTAAAGAGATTGATAAAGATGGATTTGGTTTTTGGCACGCCGGTAAAGGCTTAGATACTTATTTTAATATTCCTAATCTTGATGCATTTTTAAGAAATTTATATTCTATTGAAGGTATGGTTGAGTCCATAATGGATGAGTTGGTTGATTATGATCTTTTTATTAAATCTAAAGATTTTAAATGGAATATAAATAATCCTCTAGAATTTCTTTTATATATGATGTCTTATATGTATAGATCTGAAACACGTCTTGTTTCTGAGTATTCTCACAGTTATTTAAATGAAAATGTTTTAGCTATTCATTCTTTGGGTTGCGTTTATGAAGATGTAAATTCTCCATATCTTGAAATTTATTTTGAAATGAATAAGTCTAACTCTATTCATGATTTTTATTATTTCGAATTAAGTACCAATTATAATGGACTTGAATACCATATTAAAGCAACTTTTGATAAGAATTTATTTAATGAATCTGGGATTTTTAATATTCAATTGACAGGGTATCCTCGTGGTGAACTTCCTAATAAAATCAATACGTACAAAATTGAAATAAATTTAGGATTGCATCATAAAGATTTTGATCTTATTAAGAAGATTTTAAGGCTTCGAAAAAAGATTGAACTTTATGCTTATGATAGATATCTAGATTATAAGGAGTCAAAATGAAATTAAAAGATGTTAAAGTTGGTATGCAAGTTATTGATAAACTTGGTACAGAATACATTGTCATTGCTAGAAATGATGCCGGCATTGAAGTGAAATATAAAAGGGAATTTATTGGTTATAATGGTAAAGTTTTTGATATAAATTCAAAAATTTATATTCCATTCCCAAATAGTATATATCCTGATGATACTTTTACTACAAAAGAATTTGTATTTAAAAATAAATAAAGGGTTAGTGATGCATTATCTTGATTGCGAATATGCTAATGTTACAGATAATCGAACGGGAGAAATAAAATTTCCACGTGATGATAAATTTCGAAATCTTTCTCCGGCTATTAATATAGTAACTAGTGATTGCATGTATGATCTTGACAACGTTGCCGATAGTCTTATGATTCTTGATGAGTCTCATATTACCTATATATGGGCTGATTCTAAAAATAGAATGCATCCTGCGAATTTAAAAGATGAAGCAGAACGTATAATAGCGTTTGCAGAGAAGCAATACCAGTGGCTTGTTTTTACTGATTCATTATTCTTTGTTAAAGAGCTTAGATTATTAGCTTTGCAGAAGAAATTAGATATAAAATATTTTAATATTTATTTTGAGAATAATGTATTAGAAGCTGAAGAATCAGATGATATGTATTCTTTAAATCACTTTAGTTTATTGAATGAATCAATCTCGCAATTTGAGAGAGAAACTGATTTATACGATTTATCATTTGCAGAGTAATATTATGGCTGAGGTACTTGTTTTTCTTATGATTGCCGGACTAATTGACTTTCTGGTATCAAATATATTGGAATAAAAATGAAGTATTTCTTATTTATTGATGATATAAGGAATCCAAATTTTGAATCAGATATTGAAATTAAAATTGCCCGTAATTCTAACGGGGCAATTTCTATTTTGAAAGAGTTTGAAATTCCGTATCAAATTTCTTTTGATCATGATCTTGGTGGTGATGATACATCTATTATTTATATTAATGCACTTACAGATTATATTATTGATAACAATATTAAGTTCCCAAAAGAATTTAAATATTATGTTCATTCTCAAAATCCTGTAGGTGTTCAAAATATAATTAGTAAGATGGATTTATTATTAAAGCATTTTAGTGAGTAAATTATGATTATTAATCCTGATTTCTTTGTTGTTGGCGGTTTTGCTATATCCGCCCTTTTAACTACCTTTTTCTGGTGGTATTTGTCTTCTAAAGTAAATGTATATAAAAGTGCTTTATACTCTTTTGCATTTCTTATTGTATGTATTTCTATTTCATTACATTTTAATGAAAGAGCTAAAAATCAATTGAAAGCTCTTAGACAAATTGTTTATATTAAATATAAACATGATAAAATTATTAAAACTGGAAAGCATAGTTATGGTAAAAATAACTATTTTACTGTAATTTTTGATAATAAATGTGTAGGTGATATAGTAGTTGATGAAGAATCCTACAAGAAATTTAAAGAAGGGGATTACATAAATGTAACTCCAACTTATTTTGTTTATTATCAATATTTGAGAAAAAGTTGTGAATCTAATGATATATATGTTGATGACAAGTATGACGCTAAAGTAATGTATAAGCGTGTACAGCCTAATGGCAATGGTAAGTTCATTTACAAAATGGGATTTAAATATCCAAATGGTTGTGTATATGAAAAGAATGTTTCAATGCACGATTATCAAAATATTGTAGAGGGCGCCATTATTCGTAGTAATTCAAATATAAAATATGATTACAACTCTATTAAGAGTAAACAATGTAATTAATATATAAAATTAAAAGGAACATAAATGGAATATCTTATAATCGGTAATATTTTATTGACGTATTATTTGCTTTTTACATTTAGAAAGGAATATTAAATGATCGTTAATGAAAATGCTTATAAAGATTTAATTTATAAGATTGCATCTGAAGATTCTGGATTTAAAAAACTTTTAGATGAACGTATTGATATGTATAAGAAAGATGCTTTTGAAATAGAGCAATTAAAAAATCGTGCTTATACTTTTTGTAATAGAATTTACATTATTTTTAAGTTTAATATCGATTTATATAGTTCTCCTACTGAAAATGAATTTATTCAAATTGTAATGGATAAATTTAATAAGATGGTTTCTGAAACTGTTGGTAATGCAGTGATGAGGAATAGCCCTCTATATAAAGATAAAGCCATATTTGATATTTTAAATGGTTTTATATCTAGGTTTTATGATGCTGAATTAGAAGAACTTTATCATGATACTTTAAAATATTGTAGATTAGTATTTCATGAAGTTCTACCTGATATTTACAGCAAATGTAAAGATTATGAAGAATTTCTCAATATGAAAGCAACACCATAAGTAATGAATGGATTAAATATAAAGAAAAGATTGTATTGGATGATAACAATACAGTCTTGTGTATTCTACATTTAGATGGTGCT
>FLSF01314475.1_pt1 | contig 13848 bp, 14 predicted proteins | sample 1550431 | NCBI WGS metagenome assembly FLSF01 (sample SAMEA4031754, study PRJEB14383) | metagenome | biome: human; feature: oral; material: saliva | place: Philippines | collected 2014 | reverse complement strand
CCTTTTTGTCCGGCGCGCTCATCACTTGGCTGCTCGCCCGCAACAAGGCGCAGACGCAGCAGTTTGCCCTGATGCAATCGCTTGCCGAGTCCCGCCAGCATCTTGAATTTGCCGAACAAAATCAGGCGCAAACCGCATCCGAGCTTGCCGACGCGCGCTATCATGTCCAAGATTTGCAAGGCGAGTTGCAGGAATTGGGCAACCGCTTCGCCGCCGCCGAACGCCAAATCGGTTATCTTCAAGAGCGAGAACAGGAAGCAGGTCGTCTGAAACAAGATTACGCCGAGCTTCAGGAAAACGCGCACAACCTGCACGTCCGCAACGAACGCCTCCACATCCAGCTCGAACAGGAACGCCTTGCCGCCGACGAAAAGCTCAAGCTCCTTGCCGAAGCCCGCCAAAGCTTGGGCGACCAGTTCCAAAACCTTGCCAACACCATTTTGGAAGAGAAAAGCCGCCGTTTCACCGAGCAAAACCGCGACCACCTCAGCCAACTGCTGACCCCGCTCAACGAACGCATCCACGGCTTCAGCGAGCTGGTTCAGCAAACCTACGAAAAAGAAGCGCGCGAAAGGCTGACCCTCGAAAACGAACTCAAACGCCTGCAAACCCTCAACACCCAACTGCACAGCGACGCCAAAGCCCTCACCGACGCGCTCACCGGCACGCAAAACAAAACCCAAGGCAACTGGGGCGAGATGATTTTGGAAAGCGTTTTGGAACATTCCGGCCTGCAAAAAGGACGCGAATACACCGTCCAAGCCACTGCCGTCCGCCAAGAAGAAGACGGCGCGCGCCGCCTACAGCCCGACGTCCTCGTCAACCTGCCCGAAGGCAAACAAATCGTCATCGACTCCAAAGTCTCGCTGACCGCCTACGTCCGCTACACCCAAGCCGCCGACGCCGCAACCGCCGAACGCGAACTCGCCGCCCACGTCGCCAGTATCCGCGCCCACATCCGCAGCCTGTCGCAAAAAGACTATACCGACCTCGAAGGCGTGCGCACGCTGGACTTCGTGTTTATGTTCATCCCCGTCGAACCCGCCTACCTGCTCGCCCTGCAACACGATGCCGCCCTGTTCCAAGAATGTTTCGACAAGCGCATCATGCCGGTCGGCCCGAGTACGCTGCTCGCCACCCTGCGCACCGTCGCCCACATCTGGCGCAACGAACAGCAAAACCAAAACGCCCTCGCCATCGCGGCAGAAGGCGGCAGGCTTTACGACAAATTCACCGGCTTCATCCAAACGCTCGAAAGCGTCGGCAAGAACATCGACCAAGCGCAAAGCCAGTTCCAACAAGCCTACAAACAGCTCTCGCAAGGACGCGGCAACCTCGTCAGCCGCGCCGAAAAACTGCGCGCGCTGGGCGTCAAAACCACCAAACGCCTGCAACGCGATTTGACGGAAACCGCCCAAGAATCTGCTTTGCAGGATAAGGGTTTGCCGGAAGGGGAAGAAGATTGACGGTTTCTTCGTCGTCGGGTTTCAGACGACGTATCAAAGACAAAAAGGACGCATGATGCGTCCTTTTTATTTTTAACTGATTCGCTTTGCTTTTAAACGACACTGGCCGTCAACCGCCCCTCCCGCCCACGCCTGTGCGGGGCAGGAATGAGAGCCGATAATTAAGTAATTAAGCAGTATCAATGCAAGCAGGTTGGCGAAACGGAGAAAACAACGCTGCGGCAAACAGGTCGTCTGAAAAAGGTTCGGACAAGCTCTGCTTTATTTATTTCAGCAAAACCGGCTTCTTTCAGTTTCAGACGACCTCAAAAGCGGCTTACATCCGCCCGACTGCCACGAAGCCCGGACTGTGCGGTATAATCATGAACATTCTTATAGTGAAATCAATCAAAAACGGACACAAAGCATTTATCCCGCCCACTATCTGACCGTACATTCAAACAGGAATGACCCGCGCCGTTCTTTCCGCAAAAGGAACAGCGGCAATTTGAATATCCTGTTTTCATGTGTCCGCCCGAATTTCAAACTCTACACAGGAAACCGCCATGTTAGTCTGCAACCCTTACGAAGTCGTGATTCACGGCACAACCAACAAAGGCAAGATTTTCCGTCCCAGCGACTGGGCAGAACGCCTGTGCGGCATATTGTCCTCATTCACCAAAGACAACCGGCTGTCCTACTCCAACTGGGTGCGCCCCATGTTGGTGGACAACGTCCGCTGCGTCGCCGTCGATAAGAAACTCGAAGAAGACAATCCGCAGATGTTCCGTTTCCTGATGGACTTTGCCGCCGACAACGACCTGCGCATCATCGACTGCAAAGAGCTTTTGAAAGAACAGGAAGCCAAAGCACAAGGCGAACCTGCCGAACGCGTCCCGCTGGCGCAAGCCATCGAAGAAAAACACGCCGCCGAAAAAGCACCGGTCCAAGCCGCCGCTGCCGACTACGTTTTGCGCGAAATCCCGCCCGAAGACACATCCACCGCCTTCGCCGCCCTCAGCGTCCTGCGTTCTTCATTGACCGACATCAGCAAATTCACCGAACAAATCAACACCGTCCAACGCCCCGCCGGCTACCGCCTCTTGGGTATTTTCGAAGAAGGCAAACACAACGCCGTCGCTGTCTGCGGCTTCCGCGAATCCTGCAACCTCGCCAGCGGCCGCCATATCCACATCGACGACATCGTTACCCTGCCGCAAAGCCGCCGCAAAGGCTACGCCTCCCGCCTGTTGGCAGAAGTCCGCAAAATCGGCGCGGAAACGGGCGTGACCAAAATCCACCTCAACGTCCATGTCAATCACGACCGCGTCGATGCGCACCGCCTGTATTTCAAAAACGGCTTCGAAATCTGCGCATATCATTTCCGCTGCGATCCTAAATAAACGAAAAGGTCGTCTGAAAGTTTTTCAGACGACCTTTTTTAAAGTTGGATTTTTAACCTAACCTATGCTGGCTAATCAGTATTTTTACCTTTATTTTTCAAATAATCGGTATATATCTTCGGCAATGGGTCTTGATAGCTTTCATCTATTTCTATGCCCAGCCTTTTCAGCTCACGTTCTTCTTCCATACGGTATTTATCATTAGACTGCAATACTTCTTCCACCATGGGCAGCCACTTTGCAGGGATAAAGCGGTCGTCGTTATCTCTCTTGTAAACACCACTGTAATCCTGAAATTTATATTCCAAAGCATCAAACTCCATGCTAATGGTATAGACTGCCTCTCCATTTCTGAACTCAGTATTATCCCCCCATAATGTAATCTTCAATATAATATCTTCCGCATAGAGCAAAAAAGAAAGAGAATGTGACGTATCATTAAAAAGCTCTTTCCATTCTTTCTCTGACGGTTCGTATTTTAGATAATTAAATATTGGCTTTGAATCCCAAGTTTTTTTACTTCCTATAATTCTAGGCGAACCATGAACATAATATTGTTTCCAGCCTTTAGCTTGCAGCTCCTGCAGCAGCTCCAAAAACTTTTTCCTTGCCTGAAGATGTTTGTCAGGACGGTCGGAGCGGTAAAACTCCGCATCCACTTCAATACTGGTTACGCCCCAGCCGTTTCCTTCCTGACTGGAAGCCAGTACGTGGCTGTTGTCCGGCAGCATAAAGCTGTGTTCCCCATGCTTGAAGCGTATCTTGGGGTGACCGCCCAGACTGATAAAGCCTGTACTGTATATTTGTTCGTAACCGCCGTTTAAGCGGTTCGCCAGTTCTTGCTCGTTTTCACGTAGGGAGATTTCGGGAATGCCTGTATTAATTTTCCAATCCTTTTGGGCAAACAGGGGGGTATATGCAATAGCGCATACGGTAAATACTGCTAAGACAGGGAGGATTTTGAGTAGTTTTTTCATATACGCTTCAAATTCTAAAAAACTTTATCTTAAGCGGTTTTGCCACACTTGTATAAATCTTACTACTACTACTACTATGTTTGGGTATGCTGACAACCACTACTTTGCCTATTACTCTCTACTATGTCCACTTTTACACCTGACCCCAGCATAACACTAATCTTATTGCGACCTTTGTAAAATTCCCCAAAATCCCCTAAATGTCTTGGTCGGAATTTAGGGGATTTTGGGGAATTTCGCAAAGGTCTTAACCCTTTAAAATTTGGGTTCTTTCTGCAAATAAGGTAGTAAATCGGGATCCTGATAGCCCTCATCGATTTTATACCCCTTGCTAACCAACATGGCCTCCTCTTTTTTGCGTTTTGCCAATTCGATGGCACGGTAGCGTTGCCAGTATTCCGGCAGGCTGGAGCTGATTTTATCCATTTCTTTTTGAAGTTTATCGATATCATAACCGTCAGGGATAAATGTGTGATATATGTCATTTCGGGTGCTGTAGCGCGCGGTCGTGAATGAGATCCTCATCATATACTGCCCCCATTCTTTAAAACTTAATGTTTTATTGATGCTATCTAAATCTTCTTGGTCGTTGACGGTCGAGTCAAATGAAAGACTCATTTCAACACCGTCCAAATAAAAGTGCACGATAAAGCCTCCTTGGCTTATCACGCTATACCATGTATTAAAATCGGGAACTGCATCGGGATCGGTAATATCGCCCAAGCCAAAATTTTCTTTATCTTGGAAATATCTGATTGCATCTTTACCTGTCAGCCGAGGACTGGATAAATAAATATAACGTTGCCAACCACTGTCCTGTATCCGCTTCATCAGCTTAACCCATAAATCATAGGCTTCACGATGGCGGATAAGTTCGCCGGCACTGATGCCGCTGTTTAAAACAATATCAGTTACTCCCTCTCCCTCAGGTTCGGAACCTACCGATCCCATGGCGGTAAAAGTATGCGGGATAGTCAGGTCATGGCCACTGTGGCGGATGGTGACGGCTCCCAATTGTTTCGACGGCCATTGTAAATCTAAAAAGCCGACCAGTTCTCCTGCGGTATGGTGATCTGCAACCGCCCCTGCCTGTTTGAAGCTTTCCGGCCCTTTTTTGCCCAATTGTAAAGTTACTTCCTGCGGCATGATTTTCTCCTTGTCGTCTAAAGCATGAGCTGTTAATGAGATCAGAGCGAGCACGAGAGTAGCGAGCAAAGCTGCTACAACCCGCTCACTGATTGCCTTGTGGGTCGTTCCAAGATTCATGGTTTTCTCCTTTTTTGGTGCTACCTATCCAGCCTGCTATGGTTTGCAGGTGTCTTTCGATATATTCCTACTTTTCGGATTCGGACAATACGGCTTCCTGCGGACGGATTTCAAATGCTGCGCGCTGATTGAGATAGGAATACAGTGGCAGGGAGGAATCGGTGGAAGTGGCGGTGATTTCGACGCGGTAGGCGGTGTTGGCGGCTTCGGAGGCGGTGAAAGAACGAACGGAGAGGGAGGGGGAGAAACAGGCGAAGGTGAGATGATAGGATTGGCAGGCAGTCATGGCGTTGATTTTAAAGATGACAATGAGGGTCGTATGGTAACTTGAATGTCATTAACGGTAAAGCAAATGGGATAAACGGTAGAAAGGCCGTCTGAATGGAGGTTTTTCAGACGACCTTGATAAATTTAATCTGTATTTGCTTGAAACTTAGTCAAGGATTCAAATAATGAAGGATTTAACTCAATAATCGTCCCAAGCAAAATCCCTTAATTACTTCATCTTTAATTATCTCTCCACTGTTCCCAATATAAATATGCCTCTCACAGAAATCGCCCGAGTCGCGATGAATTTCCATGAACTTCTGTTTTGGAGTTGGTACAGATTCATCTGTATAGAATACATCATCATTATCTGGCTGGAAAAAAGAAAAACCAAGATAGAGGGTTTCATTAATATTTTTTTTATTATATGAGAAGTAGATCGGGGAAGATTCATTCTTCTCTAAATTGAAACCCCAGTAATTTTTCATTGCTTCATCCTCAGTCTGATTGTCATACGTTCTAGAAACATTGACTTGCAGCCAATAAGGAGATGAATTATGGATGACGATTTGTCGTTTTTGTTCAGCAATGAAGTCATGTATCACAAAGGGAAACACGCAAAGCAATATTAGGAAAATTATTTTTTTCATGATAGGTTAGGAAACCAAAGGTTCAAAGGGGTAGGAGCTCTTTCTGCTTAATAAAACAATTCAACCAGCCACTGGATAATTTTTGCATCTATGCGTTGAAGGAGGTTGGGATGCAGTGGCGCAACAGGACCGCCGTCAGGTCCGCCACTCCAGCCGATATATTCATCATCTATAGAGGGTCTTGCAAAATTTTCAGGAACCCATTCAGTACCAAATGGAGATATATCTCGATAATAGTAGAGCAAATTATCCTTTTCATCGGCAATAAAGATTGCTGTCCTAAAACCGTTCCATCCTCTACAGGCAAAGATTTTTCTATTTTGTAATTTCTTTTGATCTTGTAATAATTTATTTTTAAATCTAATTATCTCTTCAACTTTTTCTTTCTCTCTGCTGTGTCTGGTTTCACAAAATTCATATTCCTTATCATCAGATAATCCTTTTGAGATTTTGTTTATAAAATAAAAGCCACAAGAATAATTGTTATATTCAATAAAATCATTATTCTGATAGCATTCACTATTTATATCCAGCTTATTAATTTCCTTTCCAATGTCCTTGATTCGCCAATACTCAACTAATCCAAATATCAATATAAAGAAACCAAACCATTTCACTATTTTTTTCTTTTTCATAAACTTTGCCTATTATTTCAAAACCACTTCAATTGGAGGGTTACAACGATATTCTTTCAAAGATGAAAATATCAGCAGATCCCCGCCTAGTCTGTTTAAATCTCGCCATTTGTTGAAATGGCTGTTCCTAACTGGGTAGAAACGGTCTTCCGGCTTAGAATCGAAAAGAGAAGGGGGGCTGCTATATAGGCTGAGGCTGCTATAATCTCATTTTTCTTATCTGAAAGCTGATGGCTATAAAACACATTAAATCCTGTATGATTCCAATGCCCTAGGTATTGATCTCCGCCATTATCGTTAAGAAAATCAAATGTATCTCGGATATAGAGATAAACGCTTTCTACAATTAATTTATTTCCAGGTATGCGGTATTTTCCGATGGCAGCAGCTAATGTGCAGCCAGCAACCGTACCGAAAAATTCGTCTTTCAATACACTTTACAAATATTGAATATCTACGGTTTAATACAAAGTCCATCATATTGTTTAACATCGGAAATTTTCTGATTTTCATCCAGGTAAATTTCCATGGTACAAAAGGTTATATCTTCTTTTAAAAAGATAGTTGTTTCATGTTTTGATATTAAAATAATACCATCTGGCTCAGATGACCAATCGAATGGAAAATAAAAAGTTACATTATTAGTAAAAAAAGGACGCAAGTATTCCTTACTACCATCACTCCTAATTAAGGTGATACTAGTGCGCTTACCTTCATTATAGTAAAAATATGTTACCTTAGGGTGGAGATTTTTATAAAAAAAACATAATAAAAAGATACATAAAACCATTAAAATTTTTTTATTCATAATCTATAACTTATTTTTACTTTCTAAACAAGTATGCCTTTTTCTTGCATCTGGCAATTCACAGAGAGATTTTTTATCTCTTCTCCCATCCCCGTTATTCGCCAATACTCAACCAACCCAAATATCAATATAAAGAAACCAAACCATTTCACTATTTTTTTCTTTTTCATAAACTTTGCCTATTATTTTAAAACTACTTCAATTGGGGATTGAAACAATATTATTTTAGGATAAAAATACCGGCAGATTTCCACCCGGCTTTTAAATAATTGAATCATATAAAATAATATAGATTAAATTTTTATTTATGGCATAGGTTATCAATAAATTTTGCTTCTATCCTATGGAAAATAGATGGGTTTATAGAAAAAGATTCTGCTTGAGCATATAGACCTAAATCGAATATACCTTCTTCATCTAAGTTCAAGTCTAATGGCATTCCTAGCCAAACTTCATTATAGAGATAATAAAAAGACAGCAATTTACCTTGGTCATCATATAAATAGATACCGGAGTTGAGGCCGTCTATGCTTAAAAAATTTCCTATACTATCAAGACAAACAACAATTTTTTTATTTTCACTTACGCTAAACCTTTCACATTGGTCTCCATCACTAGGAACTTGATAACTAGGTAAAGTCTTTTCTTTATAATGGCAATATGCGCTATATCTAAAATAAAAATAAGAAAAAATTATAGTTAACAAAATGGTTATTAAAGCAAATTTTTTAAACATGATTCCATTTGCCTATTTTAATTCCAATTCAAAAGAAGGTCGTCTGAAAAGTCTCAGATGACCTTTATATAGTGGATTAACTTTAAATCAGGACAAGGCGAGGCAATGCCGTACTGGTTTAAAGTTAATCCACTATAAATTCCAGGTTTCAACTCAATCTGTACTTACTCAATACATTAATTAAGAAGAGCTTTCTTCTTATTTAAATATTTTTTTATTTCTCTGATATTTTTCAATTTAAATTTTGTTTTTACATCAGTACCACCATCATATCCTGAAACGTTTTTACCTAGAATATGATCTATAGATGTAAGTTGCAGTTCACTATTTTCTTCGCCTTTATAAATTTTATATAAATGAATCGTATAATCTTTGCCCTCAGGTTGAGGATAACAACAAAATTCCTCTGAAAATAGCGTAATAAGCAATGGGGGATGGCGATTATCCTTATACACGCTTACTGCTTCCAAGTTGATTTTCCTACTTGGACTATTCTCCTTTCTAAAACTTTTTAATTCATATTTTTTTCCATTAACCAATATACTGTTATGGATTATTTCTTCTATTCCATCTATTCCATTGATTTCGTCTATTTCTTCATTATGGATGGTAATACAGTGTGATGCCGAAAATAACGCATCATTCGTTTTGAAAAGGCTTAATTTGTAATTCTGAGCATCACATGATTTATCCTCATTTTTAATAGATTGAATTTCCTGTCCGATGCAAAAGCTGGATGAAAAAAACAGGATTATAGATATGATCAAAGATCTCATGATGTAACCTTTAAAAAAGAGGGTAAGTAAATGGGTAAGTAGGTTGGGCGGGGCTCAATGATACCTTCAAATCGCTCAAAATATTGGGTTCAGCCCAATCTAGGCTTACAGCTCTTTTTTAAGCGTCCGTGTATCAAAATCGATGAGAAAAGGCTTGGATCGATAACCGCGATCCATTCCCTCGTAGAATGCAGCTACACATTTGAATGTATATCTTTTTTGTTTGAATTTTTCCTGTATGCATTCAGATGAATTATGGTATCTGCACAAGCGAATACTTCCTGTCAAGCTATCAGTCTGACTATTTTTTAGCTCACTATATTCTGGACCAAGAATAAATCCAAATAACTCTACTTCACCAAATAACTTTGCATCATGTGTTTTTTCAACACTTTCACAATTGGCATGATGTGTATATGCTTTTTGTAAATTATTTATCATTTCTTGTTTAGTATTAATAAAATCTATATCAAACACGATTTCATTAAAATCTTTGTTGATCACATAATTTTTAGGCTGCAGCTCATAATCATTAAAAGAAACGATACATGAGGTTAGAAATAGAACTGCGATAAAAATTAAATATTTACCTTTAGGCACTCTTTAACTCCTCTGGATAAGATGGTAAAAGCAGGTTTGTCTTTTTTCGAATAGTTTTTGCGTAAATATCATGCTTATCATGGTTGCGGCTGTTAGTTGGGTAATGTTCTTGGGTGTTGGCGGTTTCAATAGAGGTAAAAGAACGGGGTAGGATTAGCGGTCAGCCATGGCGGTTTGGATGGGTTTATGATGAAAGTCTGAATATAAGTCAAAATGACAGGCAGGATAAACAACGGATGATAAGAGGTAAAGATGTCGTATGGGTGGTTTGGGAGGGATGAGGGATGAAAGGTCGTCTGAAAGTGGGTTTTCAGACGACCTTTTGGTATTTGTGGGATTCGTGGGCGAAGCCCACGCTACGTTGGGTTTCAGACGACCTTGGGTCAGAGGTCGAAGGCGGCGTTGATGAGGCGTTTGGTGTAGTCTTTCTGCGGGTGGTGGAAGATTTGGTCTGCGCTGCCGTATTCGACGAGTTCTCCGTGCTGCATGACGGCGACGTTGTCGCTGACAGCGCGGACGACGGAGAGGTCGTGGCTGATGAAGATGTAGGTCAGTCCGTATTTGGTTTGGAGTCCGCGCAGCAGTTCGACGACTTTGATTTGGACGGAGCGGTCGAGGGCGGAGGTGGGTTCGTCGAGGAGGATGAACTTGGGCCGCAGGATGAGGGCGCGGGCGATGGCGATGCGTTGGCGTTGTCCGCCTGAGAATTCGTGCGGATAGCGGTTGAGTGCGTCGGCGGGCAGGGAGACTTCGTCCAGGACTTTGAGGACGAGTTCGGTGCGTTGGGCTTTGGTCATTTCGGGGCGGTGGACGGTGAGGCCTTCGCCTATGATTTCGCCGACGGTGAGGCGGGGGGAGAGTGAGCCGTAGGGGTCTTGGAAGACGATTTGGCGTTCGGCTTTGAGCTGGCGCGCGCGTTCGGGGGTGAGAGCGGCGAGGTCGCTACCGTCGAAGTGTATGCTGCCTTGGTAGGGGAGCATTTGCATGATGGCTTTGCCGAGCGTGGATTTGCCGGAACCGGATTCGCCGACGATGCCGAGGGTTTCGCCTTGGCGGATGGCGAGGCTGATGTTTTTGACGGCGTGGAAGGTTTTGAGGGGTTTGCCGAAGAAGTTGTGTTTGAGGGTGAAGTGGACGTCGATGCCGTCGGCACGGATGAGCTCGGGCGGGTTGCCTTCTACGGGTTCTTTCATGCCTTTGGGGACGGAGTGGATGAGTTGGGCGGTGTAGGGGTGGGTCGGGTTGGCGAAAACTTGTTTGATTTTGCCGCGCTCGACGATTTCGCCGTCTTTCATGACGCAGACGGTTTCGGAGTAGTGTTCGGCGAGTCCGAGGTCGTGGGTGATGAAGATTATCGCCATGCCCATTTGTTTTTGGAGGTCGTGGAGGAGGTCGAGGATTTCTGCCTGGATGGTGACGTCGAGGGCGGTGGTGGGTTCGTCGGCGATGAGCAGGGCGGGCTCGTTGAGCAGCGCCATGGCGATCATGATGCGCTGGAGCTGGCCGCCTGAGAATTCGTGGGGGTATTGTTTCAGACGACGTTCTGCTTCGCGGATGCCGACGCGGTTGAGGAGGTCGAGGATGCGTTCGCGGGCGGCTTTGCGGGTGATGGTTTTGTTGTGGACGCGCAAGACTTCCATGAGCTGGGTGCCGATTTTCATGAAGGGGTTCAGCGAGGTCATGGGCTCTTGGAAGATGAAGCTGATGCGTCCGCCGCGCAGGCTGCGGAGGGTTTTTTCGTCTGCGTTGAGGATGGATGTGCCGTCGAAGGTGATACGCGAGTCTTGTCCGTAGCGGGTGGTGTTTTCGGGCAGGAGGCGCATGAGGGACATGGCGGTAACGGATTTGCCGGAACCGGATTCGCCGACGAGGGCGAGGGTTTCGCCTTTGGCGACTTTGAAGCTGATGTTGCGCACGGCGTGGACGGTTTTTTCGTGGAGTTGGAAGCGGATGTCGAGGTTTTCGACGGTGAGTAACGGGGTGTTCATGGGTGTGTCCTCGTGGTGTGTGTCAGCGGTCTTTGGGGTCGAGTGCGTCGCGCAGGCCGTCGCCGATGAAGTTGAAGCAGAAGAGGGTGGCGACGAGGAAGAAGCAGGGGACGAGGAGCTGCCACGGGGCGGCTTCCATGGAGGCTGCGCCGTCTTGGAGCATGGAGCCCCAACTGGTCATGGGTTCTTGTACGCCCAATCCGAGGAAGCTGAGGAAGGATTCGAACATGATCATGCCGGGTACGAGCAGGGAGGCGTAAACCATGACGACGCCGAGTACGTTAGGGATGATGTGGCGGGTAACGATGCGGCGGCGGGATACGCCTGTGATGCGGGCGGCTTCGACGAATTCTTTGTGTTTGAGGCTGAGGGTTTGTCCGCGGACGATGCGGGCGACGTCCAGCCATGAGACGAGTCCGATGGCGACGAAGATGAGTAAGAGGTTGCGTCCGAAGAAGGTGGTCAACAGGATGACGAAAAACATAAACGGAAAGGCGTTGAGGATTTCGAGCAGGCGCATCATGACGGAGTCGAGTTTGCCGCCGAAAAAGCCTGCGAGTGCGCCGTAGAGCGTGCCGATGACGACGGCGACGAGTGCGCCTGCGATGCCGATGAGCAGGGAAATGCGTCCGCCGGCGGCGGCTCGGGTAAAGAGGTCGCGTCCGAGCAGGTCGGTGCCGAAGTAGTGGCGGGTGGCGAAGGAAGGCGGGATTTGCATGTTGTCCCAGTCGGTGTAGTCGTAGGTGTAGGCGCTGACCCAGGGGACGGCGATAACGAAGAGGATAATGGCGGCAAGGATGAAGACGCTGCACAGGGCGGCTTTGTTGTTGCTGAAACGCCGCCACGCGTCCTGCCACAGGCTGCGTCCGTGTACTTGTGCCTGTTCGGCTGCGTCTGCTATGGCGCGGGAATTTTTCTTGTTGAATAGCATGGTGTTCTCCGTTTTTTGTTCGGGGGTCGTCTGAAAACGGCAAAACCGGTTTTCAGACGACCTTTTTTGCTTTTAATAGCGGATTTTGGGGTCGATCAGGGCGTAGAGGATGTCGAGTATGGCGTTGAAGACGATGGTCAGTACGCCGACGAGGATGGTCAGCCCCAAGATCATGCCGTAGTCGCGGTTGAGCGCGCCGTTGACGAAGAGTTGTCCGATGCCGGGCAGACCGAAGACGCTTTCGATGACGATGGCGCCGGTGATGATGCCGACGAAGGCAGGAACGAGATAGGAGAGGATGGGCAGCATGGCGGGACGCAGGGCGTGGCGCAGGACGATGCTGTTCATTGATAATCCTTTGGCGCGGGCAGTGCGGATGTAGGGGCTGTTCAACACTTCTATCATCGCGCCGCGCGTGATGCGGGCGAGGCCTGCGACATAGCCTATGGAGAGGGCGGCGACGGGCATGATGAGGCTGGTCAACGAGCCGTCATTCCAGCCGCCGGCGGGCAGCCATTTGAGGGTGATGGCGAAGATGAAAATCATGATGGGGGCTTTGACGAAGCTGGGGACGACGATGCCGGTCATGGCGGCGGTCATGATGGTGTAGTCCGCCCATGTGTTGCGCCTGAGTGCGGCGATGGTGCCCATGAGTACGCCCAAGACGGTGGAGATGATGAAGGCGTACACGCCCAGCTCGACGGAAACGGGCAGGGCTTGGGCGAGCAGCTCGTTGACGTTGTAGTCTTTGTATTTGAATGAGGGACCGAGGTCGCCGTGGGCGAGTTGTTTGAGATAGTTGAAGTATTGCAGGTACATCGGGTCGTTCAGGTGGTATTTGGCTTCGATGTTGGCCAGTACGGCGGGCGGTACGTTTTTGTCGCCGGTGAAGGGGCTGCCGGGTGCGAGCCGCATCAGGAAGAATGAGACGGTAATCAGTACCAGCATGGTGGGGATGGCGGAAAGTATGCGGCGGATGATGAATTTCAGCATATCGTACCTGCTCGGGGCTTGGTGGGTCGGAATATGCCTGAATACGGGAAGGTCGTCTGAATGGGGTTCGGACGCTTGGGGTGGTTTTCTCTTCTTTGTAGTCAGGCCCTTGGTTTTTGGGTGTGCGGGCTTTTGCTTTTATGGTCGTCTGAAACGGGATTTTGGGTTTCAGACGACCTTTTTGCTGATGCTTTTCGTGGGCAAAGCCCACGCTACGGCTTTTATGGTTGTCTGAACACTTTGGATGGGGTTTCGGACGGTTTTTTATTGCGGCGGTTGCGGGTGGCAGCCTGCGTTATGGGTTTGTTTCGGAGGTCGTCTGAAACCGGATTTGGGGTTTCAGACGACCTTTTTGCTGGTGTTTTTCGTGGGC
>FLSF01000873.1_pt1 | contig 13933 bp, 19 predicted proteins | sample 1550431 | NCBI WGS metagenome assembly FLSF01 (sample SAMEA4031754, study PRJEB14383) | metagenome | biome: human; feature: oral; material: saliva | place: Philippines | collected 2014 | reverse complement strand
AAGACCCATATCGCTATCTTGCGTAGCTTAGTGGAAACCATTCGACATCGTATTAATGGCTTAGGACACAAACTGACTGTCTCTACAGATCAAAACCAAGCATTTGGTGGTTCTGGACAAAAATACGAAGTATTCACTAACGTGACTGAAGATCAGCTGAACGTTACCATGTCTTTCTGGGAACGTCCTGGTTTGGCTATTAGTCGATACATGCGTTACTGGATCGAAATGCTGATGATGAACATGGAAACAAAATATGCTTCCATTTCTACCGTAGCCGGTGCATCGGCTGACTACGACGCTATGCCTGACATGTATTCCATGTCTATGTTGTTTATTGAACCGAATGCCACCATGACTAAAGTAGTACAGTCTTGGATTGGTATCAACATGTGGCCTAAGACTTCTGGTGACAACGAAGCAAAACACGATAAAGAGAACCCTTCTGAAACTCGTGAATTGCAAATCGAGTTCTCTGGAATTTATCATTATGGCCCTGGTGTTGACTTCTTTGCTCAAAAATTCCTTGATAGCATTAAATTAATCAACGCGAATTCGTGGAATGAAGGAGCACTCCATGGGAATATCGGTCTGGATGCTATGGTAGCAGGATCACGTATGTCTTTTGGAGAGACAGTTCGTAACATCAGTCGAAACCAATTCAAGTAAGTAACTCGGAATAGAAATAATAGTAGGAGGACTACTATTATGAAGAGTGAACTACTTAATGAATAAAATTATCCACAGTCCGCTCTCCGAAAGGGGAGTGGGCTGTAGGTAATTTATGTTTTTGTTTTAATCTAGAGGATTACTTAAAATGAGAGATATTCTAACTAAAGAACAATTATTGGAATTAGGATTTTGGCAAGATGGAGTATTTGATAATTTATACCATAGTGAAGATGGTGATACTTATAATCTAAAGTCTAATCGGTTTATCAGTAAACGATATAATGATCCAGAAACAGGTATTAAATATAGTCTATCAAGTTTAAGAAATAATACGGCAATTAAGAATTTAGAAGGATATGTAGAAATACCTGGATTCAGTAACTACATGGTTAGTAAAGAAGGAGTGATGTATAGTAAGGTCTATAAAAAGAAATTAAGTCCTTTTACTAACACATCTGGATATTTATCGGTAATAATTAAAGATGACAATGGGAATGATAGAAACCGAATGGTACACTATTTAGTCATTATGGCTTATAAAAACGATGAATACTTGAAATTAAAAGAAAGTCACGAATTATACGCACCGTCTGATGAAAGATGTCTTGTTGTTAACCACATTGATGGGAATAAACAGAATAACCATTTAAACAACTTAGAAGTAATTTCTCAAAAGGAAAATTATAAGCACACTGTAAATACTGGTTTAAAAGTTACTAAACCTGTAGTGGTACGTTGGGTAGATACCGGTGAAGAAAAAGAATTTATATCAATGCAAAGTGCTTCTACTGCTTTAGGTATTGATAATAAAACGCTTAGCCAACGTTTTACTAGCAAAGATTATCTAAGAACGGTTTATCCAGAAGGTGTGCAGATTAGGTTCTTAAACGATCCTGATTTCGAAAAACCAATTTATTACGTTAATAATGGTTCGGTATCTGTAGGTATTGCAGTTATTGACTATAAGGTTTCTCCTTTCCATGAGAAATACTATAGTAGTTTAAATACTTACTGTGAAGAAATGGGATACCATACTAGCAATATTGTTACTTCTGCAGATATAAACTCACAACCTATTTTAAATAACTTGCATCGTATTAAGAAACTAGATGACTTTTCTGATTGGAAAACATGCTATCGCAATGATCCCGTTCTAGAATTAGTTAGTAGCCGTAATGTAGATGTATTGATTTTTACTAAAGGTGATGAAGTACCTATTGTGTTTCTACCCGATACAGTTACCAAAGATATAGCAGTTTTGAAAGAGTTTGAGAAACTTCTTATTAAGAAATTATTAGAATGGGCTAATGAACCTGGTTATCTTTTAAGTAATGGTTATCAAGTTTATCGTTACGAAGACTTTGTAAAAACAGAAGAATATAACAAATGGAAAGGACGTTATACTGAGTATAGGTATTTTGGAGCTTAAACTAAAAAGAAATCTCTCTTTATTATGGGAGATTAGATTTGTGGATTTAGACTAAAAAAGAAGGATATGATGAATATCTTTCTTTAGGTTAGCCTTTGTTTGATCACTTGGATCAAATAGTCAAAATCCACATTTCTCACCTCCTTTCCTTTACATTGACCTAAATTAAAATCCTCTACTCCTTTTACGGGAGTAGAGGATTCTTTTTAAGTCTGTTTGTAAATTACGATTCTTCAGATAAGAAGAAGCCTACTAAAGACATTACTGAGTTTAAGTCATCTTCATTAAAAATGGTACCTGGTTCTAAATCAGGCAACTTAGTAATATACACGGTCAAGATTGTCGGATCTTCTATTTCGTATAAACTGTTAGGCATTAAGCATTCAGATGTGGAAGTTTCCACTTGAAAAACATTATCTTCTGTTTGAATAATATTGTTAACAACTGCCTTGATGCTGTCTATAGGTGCTGGCTCATTATAACGAATAGATCTGTAAAGGACTTCACTATTGTGGAAAATGTAAAGAGGTTTATTCGGTAACTCTTCAATACGTTTTAAAACTGGATGGTCTTTATACTTTTCTTTATCACTGAATAATAAAGAAAGTATACCAAATGAGTCTTTTAATTTAAAATTATCCTTCATGATTATTTACCTGAGATGTAATTTGAGATACCAGTCATGATTCGCTCATTATTAAGATTAACAAACCAAATGACTTTCTGAATATTATTGGTTAATGTTTCACTCAGTAGATCTTTATTCGTTGCTTCTACTTGATAGCGAGGACCGGCGATGAAATAAATCACATCTGGGTTATCCTCGTAGGTGAAATGTACGCCATTATATTCAATATCTGGATCTGGATTAAATGCTACTTTTTCTACCAAGACTTGATGCAGTCTGATCAGTTTGACTTCGTAAGGCACTTTATGCTCTGTTACGAAATTAGTGAAGTCAGCGTCGTTAGACAACGCGAAATAATCACCTTCTTTGGATTTCAAAATTAAAGCTTTAATTTGCTTAATCTCTGGATGGTTGTTATAGAATTGTTCAAAGCCACTTTCTTTGGAGAAATGGAATGCTTTAAAATTACTAGATAGTGTTGCCATAATAGTATTTCCTTTACATGTTAAAAAATGAGGGTAGACTATCTACCCTCATTAGATTTGTTTACTTGATAATTATTTCAATAACTCAAAAGCTTTAGTAAACTCACTTACATCATTCAGTAATTTACTATTAATCATACCAGCTATTACTTTCTTGTGTTTTTCGATCGCATCAAAAAGTGGCACAATGACTTCATCAAGTAATGCTGTACGATAGCTATAGAATCTAACAGTTCGTTTTGCCATTAGCCTTATAGACGACATGAACTTTTCTTCAATCGTTTCGTTATTTTGTCTATAAATTACTTTATCCAATGTAATTTCAAGACTATACTTTCCTTGGAAGTTGACATGTTGAAAAAACGTCGAGGCTATATCACAAACAGGATTTAAATTGTTTTCAACATATATTTCTGTTTCGACATCTAGCGCCAGTAATAAAATACAGTCAATTCCTATAGGTAATTCTATAGGGAAAGATATATAGTTCTTACTATTTCCATCTTCTACTTCAATAGTACCATTTGAAACGACGTACATTTTTAAATCTTGTTTAACTGACATATTACTCTCCTAAACTACGTTTCACATCTTCTACCACATCACCCACATAATTATTTATATGGGTAAAGAAGGGTACTTGGTTATTACGAATGGCATTTAGGATAGGTTTAGTGATTTCTTCACCTAATTCAAAATCCTCAGTAATGTGGTCAGGATTAGAGATACCTAACACATAACCATACCCTCCGTCATCGTAATACTCGATATCAAAACCATCTGGGCTATAAGCGATATCGTAAATAGCTACAGTAGCAAAGACACCATTAGCTCTATCATTTGTTTGTCTTACTTTCAGGAAACACTCAGTATAGACTTCTGGATTATGTTCCAGAGGATCGTATACATCCAAGTTATCCGTAACCAAAAGATGAAGACCTTCTTTATTCGGTACTTCAATCGGAAAGGTTACATAAGTGTATTCCGATTGGTTATAAATAGCCTGACTCAAGAGGTCTTGATTAACAATGTAAGCTCTAGTGTACGTTTGTACTACCATTTTGATTTTCCTTTACTAATGATTTATTGGTGTTTTGCAATTTACGAATGTTTTCTTCATTCAGATTGAAAACAGTTTCTTTAAGAATGTAGTTATCAACTCGCTGGATGATTTCACTGATTCTGTGCTCGTATTCTTCTTTAAAGTCGTAACGTACTTTCTTACCATTATCAATCACGTAGAAACATTCTACATCGTCTAAATCTATTTCGCTATTGATGAAATCATGTCGAAGCATTATTCCTGTAGTTTCTGGGGCGATTGTTTTAATCTCTACCTCTACTACAACTTTAGCGAGACTTTTTGGACCGAGTAAATCATCCACCTCTTTATAGAAGGCGTAATTCACATAGTAAGATTTTTCACCATTCTTAAACGGAATTACTATTTCTTTAGTGGATACTAATTTTAAATATTCCTTATCATCGATTAGATCTTGAGTTTCCTTCTCAAGAAAATACGCAACAAATTTAGATATTACCATTACATTTCCTTTACTGATTTAGATTAAAAAGAAAGACTACTCCTGTTTAGGGAGTAGTCTTTTTCTACTAAAGTCTATTAGGTTTTTCACACAAGTCAAAACCAGCAATTCGTTTTAAACGATCCAGTTTCACTAACTTGGGATCGGTGACTAAACCTAATCCTTCTACTAAGTAAATAGGTCGAAGGATGTATTTATTGAAGGTGTCGACATCATCATTGAACATTATATCAGAAAATCCACTACCTGGATCCATCCAGACATCGGCTCGTACTTTACCATCTAGTACTTTAAATACCCTGATTCGACCCATTCTTTCTAAGTCAATATAATCACGAACTTTATGGAAGTCTTCCTTATCTACCAGTTCTGAAACAATATTTGTAATGTCCCATCCTCCGGTAGTTAAACGAAGAAGTTGGTCGTAGAAAGGGAAACTAACGTAATGATGTGGTCGAACCATCATGTATTCGATAATTCCTAGATTGTCTAAAACCAAAAGACCATTCTCATCACCAATCATTTCTTCTTCCTGTTCTTTGTGAATTTCTTTAAATACAGTATTCTGCATTTTACTTGAGAATACTTCAGTAGCTAGTTCTTGTTTATCAGGACACTCGTACACCGTACAAAGAAAATCAAAGATGTTTTTGTTTTTCTTAGAATCAGTTAAAAATACAGCCAGTTTTAGAACACTGGTTTTGTAAATAACTTCATCCATCTTTTTAACAATATCTAAATCCAGTTTAGATTGCTCTGTCAGTTTATCAAATACATTATACCATTTAGTGAAGATCTCTTTAATTCCCTTGCTTTTAGGTTTCTTACTGTGGACAATGCGGAAGATCCAATTCTCGTAATAATACGATGGGTTTTTATGTACTGCATCCAGAATAAATTCTACATCATGTCTCAATTGTTCAAACATTTTAGTTCCTTTATAAAGTTAGATTAAAAATAAAAGCATTTGCTTATTACACTTTAATGATATAGATTTGAAATAAAATATACTCTACTCTCCCTGGTTAAGGAGAGTAGAGTATTTAAGGTTTACTTCATGCTGTTTAATGCCGAATTTGTGATATTAACGAATTCTGATTTAATCAATTCAGCAATCTCTATTCGTTTATTATATACGCACTGGAACAATACTGTTATAATATCGCGCTCAGTTGCATTGTGGCTGTCTACGACATTAGGGCGCCACTTGTTTGGACCGGGATTTCCAACCAAGGATGCTCGTGATTTTCCATCGTATCGATGTTCTTGATACTTTATATAATATACAAATGCATTAATATCAACGAAATAAGATATCCATCCCATAACGTGATAGAATGCACTCATGACTATATCGATACTTTCGATCACTTGAGTAGGTTCGCCAAGTTTCTCAAGACAGTCTTCTAGAGGTCCTAAAACTCCTGTGTTAGCAGAAATAACTAAATACTGCTCTGAACAATACGCTTCTATAGAAAAAGGTATCGCAACCCAGCGAGAGGTATCAGGATTCTCTTCTTTTAAGAATTCGTCGTAAATCTCTTTATCGACTACTAATGCGTTTAATCTATATTCAATACTCATTTTAATTCCTTTACATCGCGCGAATCTTAATCATGTCAAAACGAATAATCTCGTTAAGATATTCCAAGTTAAAGATACCCACTTCAGATTCGTATATAGGTGATAAAATACATCCTGTAGTATCGATATCCATTGTGGTAGTAATATTGGCTTTCACATGATATTCTTTTAGATACAGGTGATAGACTTTACCAATCTCTCGTCCTTGTTCTTTATCGAATACCGGAATCCCATCTGCCAATGCATTACGAATAACGGCATAGCCTGGTTGACTCATGGATTTAGGATCCTTCAAGAAAGATAAGAGTAGTAATCGATAATCGTGCACCAGTACACCTTTACCAGTTGGTGTATTCCAATTCTTATACGTAGATTCAATTTTCTCTTTAGAAGAAAGAATCGCATAAACACTACGTACTTGATTGATGAATAAATTAAACTCTTCCCGATCTAAACGATAAGCATGTTTAAGATACCAAGCTAACTCAGGATACTTTTCAGGATTCATGACCTTATAAGCAAACATCTGAGCTGTATAGAAGTTAAAATCCATTCGTACAGTTTCGAACATGTCGTAAGTAGGAAAACGACGTACGTGATCTAATCGTTCGAATAAGAATTTAAATACAGTATCATTACGAGACTTTTGGTAATAGTCTCGTAATGTTTTACCATAGTTTTCTTCTTTATCAGCATCGTTAGTCAATAAGAACAACGAACGAGCTAGGATGTTAGCTTGGTCAATCTTATACTGTTTTAATTTCATGATTAAATTCCTTATGCTTGTTTATCGTGGTAACGGACTATAAACCTTATCTTTCCATTATTGAATACCGTATCGTAATACGTCTGTCTGTCTTTGATTAGTTTATATTCTTCGATATAACGATTCTTAGATTTGTCTCTAAATGACTGAATGCGGTCCTTATTCCTTTCTATCATCTCTTTAAATTCTGAAATGTCTTCTGACTTAGTTAGATACAGAATATTTACTGGTCGACCTCGATCGTCTTGTTCTGTCGAAAAATCTAATTCCTTTTCTAACACAAAAGGTCTAATGACATAATTGACAAAGAAAATATCAAAGTTTGCATCGTGTTCTTTCTCTAGTCTTTCTTCTTTATTATCCTTATGGTATTTAAAGGTATATTCTACTGTCCAAGAATATTCTTCTAAAACATAAGTATCGGTAATAAATCCATTTTCTACAACTGATTTAGCTCTTCCTATACTTTTTAATTTCTGAATATCTCTTTCGTAAGCCAGCCCATGTTCTTCGTAGAATGATTGTGATTTCTCATCTAACTCTACAAATACCTTATGATTCTTATTAGGATATTCTTTTCTTACTAAAGTAATGTCATTTCGAGACTTAACCAATGTTAGAATAACATAGTTCACATAGTGAAGCACGTGATCATTAACTGACGACGTACTTAAATCATTACTTCCCATAATAGTTCCTTTAGTTATTCAATTAAAGATTTTGAATAAATAAATTCATACTCTGTTAATCCATACCCACCGTCTAAAAGATACACCTCACGAACCATATATCCATTATTCGACCAAAAACATTTCTTCTGTTTTTTAAAGTAATCCAATACATCTTTTCTGAAGTTAATGCATTCTTGATAATACGACACATCGTACTTATTCATCAATTCTACACGAACTCGTTTACCTTCGTCTAGATTACCTGTTCTAGATATGGTGATATTTCGTCTAAACGAAATCAAACCTTTTAAACAATCTTCCAATACAGAAAACATTACGCCTGTATTAGATTGATATTCTTTCCATTCTTCATCTGTCATGATAGTTCCTTTAATAGATAGATTAGAAAGGCCCTAGAAATATCTCTAGAGCCTCATTTAGTGATTAAAATAAGTAAACGCTTAGTAGAAACGTTTACCATTACCAAATATGCCATTCATGGCTAAAGAAGTACGTACTTTCTGTTGAAGTAATTCTCGCAGCTTTTCAGTATCTTCTTTTAATATAGCTTCTTTAATAGCTTTGCGATTTTCTTGGAGTTTTTCCACCATTTTACTGAGGTTTTTAGCAATAGCAGATATTGAATTCTTTACGGCTTTTTCGACATGAAATAATGCCAGTGGAGTACCCTTCAGTACTTTACGAAAAGAACCATCTATTTTTCTCAAGATGAATGGAAAGTTTTTCGTATTAATGTGTCTAAATTCAATCATGGACTTCTGACGTTTCTTCTTGGATTTGAATTTAAAGATTTTGTTCTTTCTTTGTTTTAAATATTTATTCATTTTTCAATCCTTGTCTACTAAAGTCTTTACTTTTTGAATTTCAAAACTTTAGCTGGCTTGATTTCACGATAATCAAAACAATGTAGTGAACGAACGATATTCGCTGATTGATCATCTATTGTATCAGGTACGTCATCATCGGCAATATAGTTAGGGTGGATTTTTAAAAGTGATGTCTCGCCTTTCTGATATTTCTCTACCATCTCTTCTAACTTCGTGCCTGGGTAAGCATGTACGGATACCCAATAGGAATTATCATGGTAAATAATACCAGAAATGTATCCTTCTGGTTCGTTATTGGTTGTAACCACGAAATCGGCAATATCGTCCTTATTGATTAAGTTTCGAATGATAGGAATAGGCCGAGCATACTCGCCTGACATGTCTTGAATACGTTTAGATACCGGATGATCCTTCCAAGTACCATCTTCGTTCTGCAAGTATTTCAACATTTTAAATGAATCGTTTAATTCAAAAGTAGCTACTTTCATTTTAGTCTCCTTAATATTTTCTAAAGGTACTACAGGTGTTTTAACAATAAATGGATGCGGTAACGATGTTTCTACCTTTTCGATCGTTGACCAGTCGGTGACTGGATCTTGTTCTGTTGGTACTTTATCAATAACCACATTTCCTTTAAGTGGGATGGATCTATACAGAGGTTGATAAACACCATTTTCCTCTCGTAATTTATCTAATTTATCAGCATGAGCTTCATTAATCATCATCCTAAACCCTATCAATTTATTGATATTGTCGATGACTTCACGATCGTTTTTTGGATCGGCTACCGAGCTTTTCTTCTTGTGGAAGATAGGATACAAGATATAGTGATCACAGGTCTCCTGAGTACGGTTCTCCACTAATGAAGTTAATATACCGTTGTCAATAGCACTGATGTCTACTCTCGGCTCTCTATCGATTGTATAGACGCGCATGGTGGTTCCTAATATAATACCGGAATCATTTTCATCAGCAAATACCGGTACTGCAACACCTGCTTCAATATACTCTCCTGTTAAAGCCTCTAATTGTTTACGCAGAGGGTGGTTTTCAAACCGTTTTTGTTTTAAAACCTTAAAGAAGATATCGTCGTTATCTACAACTTTGAATCCATTTCCTTTAGAATTAAAGTCTTTAACGATACGATCACTAGCATCTTCTTCTATATGTTTTAAAACCAAGTCTTTTAACTTGTTAACCATGAGATTCGTATCGCACATCTGAACCATCAGGTATTCAGCTAATAGTCTTTTAAAATGTTGTACGTATGTAGCTTTTTGTCCACAAATAATCTTAATTAAATCTGTAGAATCTAAGTAATTTAATACGGCGTATATCTGATTAAAAGAAATGATATCTAAATGGTCTCTACTTCTCTGAAAAACGTTATCGAGTCTAAAGGCCATCTCTGTGACGCGAGCATCTAAATATCGATGCCGAGGATGAGCAATATCTGCAATAGACATACCGTAATAATCACGAGAATACTTGTGAATATAGAAAACGAACTTAGCTAAGTTTTCTAATTTGGTTTCTGTATTTTCCATAATAGTTTCCTTTAAAAGAATTAGATGAATCTCATTTTAATAATATATTCGTAAAATAAACTAAAAAATAAAACTACTCTCCTACCCCATTAAGGAGTAGGAGAGTAATCTTTAGTTTGGTTTACGATAATACTCGTGACCTGCTGTAGTTTTGTGCGTTTCCACAATCTTTAAGATGGTGTGTCGACGCACTGTGATCACTTTGCCTTGATCATTTGCCAAAGAGTAGTTACCTGAACGAGTCTTGCGAGCAGGTTTGCTGTTGTCATGTTCGAAGACCACAGTGATGTCGCCTGTATTATTATCTTCTAAGATTTCGTATAAAGAAAGCTTAGTAGGATAATTTTGTTTACGTTCAAAGTAAACAACAGGATAAGAAGTAACATCTGCTGAAATAAGGTGCTCTTCTACCTGTGTTTTTTCTACTTCATGATTATTTCGAACACGGGGACAATCTTTACAAGCTTCTGTAAAGATTTGTTCGGTTCTTATTTCGATATCTTTTTTAGAAGGTGAAAGTTTTTCACCCCATTTCTTTAGAATATTTCCTAACCATTTTAACATATTACACCTTTAACTTTTTTACTTGTCATACATGGTGAACTTGTGGATCGTAGGAATAAGGAACATAGTCATCACGCCATTTTGATCACGAACCTCTTTAACCACTTTGTATTCCAAGTGAGGAACCAAGATAAAATTATCTATAACACGAGGATGTCTAAGCATGGGATAATCAGCTCGATTAGAAATCTTAGCCATTGTTTTATCTAAACGCGTGTAGAGTTCGTGTACTTTACCGACTACTTCATCACCTAGGTAAACATCCACACCTTTGGCAAAATCTTCTTTCAAGAGAGAATGCTGATCTTTCAGATAAAGATGATCATGCCATCGTGCATAATCGCGTAAAGTTAATCGATTATCATAAACCTCTTTTCCTTTGCTATCTGGGAAGAAAGCATTGTTACTGACGGCAAAACCAAACCCATCTGATTTAGAATTGGCGTAACCATCACCAAGCTTACGATCGTACTCGCATTTAGAGAAATGATTTACTACCAGATTAATAAACACTTTAAACTGTGCATCGTCTAATCGATAAACCAATTTCAAGAACTTAGCTAAGATAGGGTTCTTTTCAATGCAGATGATTTTCATGGTAAACATGGATCCACTGTAATAGTAGAACTCATTAACCAACGATTCTTTTTCATCGTCTGTAAATTGTTTATCTAACTGATTCAATTTATCTACAAGAAATTCGACTACCTTAGGTACTTGAAAGATTTCTTTAAGCTTACTATTGTGTTTAAAGTCTCCAATAGGTAAGTTAAAGAATAATGGGTATTCAGTTAGTTTAGAACAGAATACCATCAAGTTAGCTAAAGGATAAACTGCTTCTCTTTGTTTAGGGGTTAACATTACCATGATTAATCACTCTCTTTAAAGTAAAAGTTATAGGAAACGATTTCGTTTTCAAAAGCTAATGTATAGTTCTTACGATTGCCTTCTGAATCACGAGTACTACCTAAGACACGTTCTGCTAGGTAGCCCCAGATAGAGAATTCTTGCAAAATCTTCTTAGAAAAATATGCTTTAGCTTCTTCGTAGTTTTCTTCTAAACGATCGATGTAAATATCGATATTGATTACATTGATTACTTCGTTTCTATTAGAGTTGATCTCTACACCAAACAAATTAACCAAGTCGTTAATGACGATACGAATCTTCGCATCGATTTCTTTCAATTTAACATAGTGCTCTTGTGGATTGATTGTTTTCTTTTCCATAATAGATTTCCTTTACAAATGTAGTTTATTTAATTACAGTTAAATAGTCATTGACATTTTCACCTGAATCAGAATATTCAATGAGTTCTTTTGTTTGGGTAATCCGATTGCCAATCTCTTTTACAAATGCTACTTTCTCTTCTTTATTTTCAAAATGCTTAGCAGACATCATGTTAACTACTGAATTAGAGATACTAGCGTAACATTCATCTCTAAATTCATGATCGGTTTCAATATACTGTTTGACGACATTTTCCAATTTGACATTGGATTCTTTTGTACTGCTATTTACAGTATCTACTGCTTCAAGAATCGCTTTCAATACCTTAATGGTTTTAGTGATGGTATAATAATAGCTTAACAACTTAAAGCATTTGTCTACTTGTTTACCAGAAGCTTTTAATTCAATATAGAGCTTTTGGGTATTCTTTTTAGATTTAATCATTTTAAAGTCCTTGTATAATTTATTTGGTTTTTCAAGTAGAGAAGTTTTTCTTGGTCGTTGTATTCTTCCAAGAATTTCTTAATGTGTTTTAGACTAATGTAAGAGATACATGGAGTATAGTAACGGTCGCTGTATTCTTCTTGATAAACTCCGGTACTAATCGATAGCCCATTCACAATACCATTGCCACGACGACGAATAATCTTGGTGTCTTCAATATCGAATTTATAATACTCAGGAGCTTCTTCTTGAATATAAGTCGACACCGCAAAGTCAGAATGCATCAAGGTATGGATGTAACCGATACCGTCTTCAGTAAACGCGATAACTACGTATTCTCCTTCTAGATTGTCGATACTCAATTCTCCTATTTTAGTAGTCGCTAGATTATTTATTCTTAGTTTTTCAAACTCTTTCTCTACGGATTTAAGCCTGGTCTTCTCTACAAATACCAAGTACAGTTCCAGTTTGGTTTTCATTTCAATTTCCTTTATAAAGTTTGGTTTTAGATATCCACTTCAATAATATAGATTTAAGATAAATTATACTCTACTCTCCTTAGTTAGGGAGAGTAGAGTGATATGTTATCGTTTCAATTCGTAGAAAGGACGTTTCTTATCACCAAACACGTAGTTGTAGTGATAGATTTCTTTTAAGGTGCTTTTAGACAATGTAACAAAAGCACCAGTAGAATCTTTAATGCGGAATGACCCGGACATATTAGCTTCTACGACTTCATCTTTCAGGTGATTGAAGAGCTTGTATTCATCACCATCTTTAAAAATGGAATGACTATCGATACGGGTTACAAAGTTAGCACCTTTACGATAGAAAGCAATAGGACGGTATTTCGTACCTGCTTTTTCACCGTGTACTTTTTGATATTTATCTTGCAGTACGTCACGAGCTTCTAAAACGGTAGATAGGAATTGATTAATATCTTTCATGGGTAGTGAGGAGAATGCTACCATTTGGTGTTTCAAATCATCCAATAAATTCATTACGCCCATTACAATATCAGCTTTTTTAGTAGCCATTTTCTAATATCCTTTTTGATGTTTAAATATATAGAGAATAAGACACTTATTCAAAACTAATTAATCTCTAAATTAATTTTCAATACATAATAGGATAAAAAATCAAACTCGCTAAGTGTATGAAATTCTTAACTCCCAGTACATTCCTAAATAGGTAGATTTAACCATGGACTTAGAGACGCAAAAAGAAATCAGAAAGCTTAGAAAAGACATCAAACATACTTTCGAATTGCTTAAAATAGAAACAGGATGCGATACAGAGAAACTCTTACAGTTTCTATTAGTATCTCGTCCTTTCGAAATTATTTTTCCCTCTGTGCAAGAAGCAGAAGGAGAAGAGAAAAATCAAAGAATCGATAACATTATCGATTTAATTAAAAGGTATTGTCATCTCATACACGAATTTGTGCGTAGAAAAACCATCTTTTATCGTCAAGAAGACAGACAAGTCGTATTTTACTTAGGTAATACGACCAGTGATAAT
>FLSF01000842.1_pt1 | contig 14035 bp, 12 predicted proteins | sample 1550431 | NCBI WGS metagenome assembly FLSF01 (sample SAMEA4031754, study PRJEB14383) | metagenome | biome: human; feature: oral; material: saliva | place: Philippines | collected 2014 | reverse complement strand
CTGCAGGTCAGTTTATGCCTGCCCCTTACTTGCCATTTGTTCGTGGCAAAGGCGAAGAAGTATACACCCATGTAGTTGTATCAACTGGTAAAGTTGTTGCATTTGATAGCAATGGTTACTTGGTTCCAGCTGGTATCCTAGATTCTGAAGCTACTTACACTGTAGTTGATGTACAAGAAGGCGTTGTTGGTCCAGATGGCAAAGCTGTTGTAGCTGGCGAAAAAGTTGCTGATAAAATGAAAGCTGCTGGTATTACAGTTTCTGCACCAGTTGGTGTTGCATTCTTCGACTACCTGCGCAACCCAGGCGGTGATGGTATTAATCCATTGGATCTGAACTTCCAAAACTTGAATTATCAAAACCGTGTAACATTCACTACTGACTATGTAATTGAATTGCCTATTGTTGAAAGCGATGATGTTTACGCTAAAGCTCCTATGGCTGGTATCGCTGCATTCATTGCTGCTAAAGGCCCTATGGCTGGCACCGGTACAATCGCTGACTTCACAACAGTCAAACCTGGTGATTTCGTTACATTCGACAAAAACTCTAACTTGATCGTTACTACAGAGAAAACAGGCGACAAAGTCCTTGGTCAAGTATTACAAGTTGTTAAACCTCGTGCAAATAGCATGTTGAAATATGTTCGTACATCAGTTAATGGTGGTGGCGAATTGAATAAGATGCCTGGTAGTGCGACTGATGGTGTTGGTCACAAATTATCATATTCTGGTGGCTATGGCTTAGTTCGTATTAACCTTATAAATAGATAAGATAGTAAAAAGTAAATTAGGAAAATACATAATATGTCTACAACAGAAGATAAACTGAATATCAGAGACGAACTACAGACCTTGCACTCTCTGTTTAAAAACAACGGTCGTGATATCACTGGTGAAGTGATGTCAATTAAAGATACACTGGCAACTCCAAACATCGCTACAATCATGAAGCGTGTTATTGAAGAAGTTGTTCTGGAAGGTATTGAGCCAAATCTGATTGGTCAATCATTGCTGCAACGTATCGAATTCAATGGTCCATATGTTACCGAAGTTAAATTCCGTACACTAGGCGCAATCGATGTTGGTGATATCTCTATGGCGGAAGGCCAAGAATATCCAGAATTCAGCACCACTAACGGTGGTGGACAAGTAAGTGCCATTATCGGTAAATACGGTTTGGCTGTCCGCATTACTGAAGAAATGCTGAATAACAACCAATGGGATGTTGTTGGTTACACCCTGCGCGAATTGGGTAAAGCTATGGCTCGTGCCCGCGAAGAAAACATCTTCAACGTAATTAATAACGCCGGTGTTGTTGTATTCGACAACCTGAATCCTGATCAATCTCTAATCGGTCGTACAACTGGTCGTGACCTGTCTGGTGCCGGTAATGGTTCATTCACCGCTGATGACATGTACGATATGTATGCCTCAACTCTGGAACGTGGTTTTACTCCTGACGTAATCCTGTGTCACCCATTGGCTTGGGCTACATTTGCTAAAGATCCAGTTCTGCGCGAATATGCTCTTCAAGGTGGTGGTCTGAACGAATGGTTCAGCACAATGCCTAATGCTAACATTGGTCAAGGTAAATTTATCCCTGAAGCTTGGAAAAATGCTACCCGTATGTCTGGCGACTCTGCTTTCAACCCTACCGCTAATGAGCGTGTTGGTACTCAAGAAAGCACATTCAAGTTCCCATCATACTTCCCTGGAACTGCCGGTCTGCGTATTATCGCATCTCCACATGTACGATTCGACCCAGTAGCTAAAACTACTGACATTATCATGATCGATACTAAAGAACTTGGTGCCCTGTGTGTTATCGAGAATCCTACTATGGACGAATGGGATGATCCGGCACGAGACATCAAAAAGGTTAAAATCCGCGAACGCTATGGTATTGCAATCTTCAACGAAGGTCAAGCTATTTCTGTTGCCCGTAACGTAAGCATCGAGCCTAATGAAATCGTTCTGCCTCCACAAGCAATTGTTAGCAATATCCCACGTATTCAACGTAAAGGCTAATATAAACCCATAAGTGCTTATTGACTAATTGGGAGGTAGGGTCTACTCCCTACCTCCCTTTTTTATTGGATTAAAAATATATGCAAATAAAAATTAAACTAGTTGGTTCATCATTCTTATTTGGTGAAAAATTCTCTATGATAAGAGGACAAGAAAAAGTTCTCGATTCTGACAAATTGAATATTGCTGACCTTGAGATTATTTCTCACTACATTCGTTCTGGTACTTTAGAATCTACTGCAAATGCAGATGATATCATGAATATTGCTCTGGAACTTCGTGCTCAAGTTTCTGATGGTGAAACTGACAAAGTATTCCACCTGCAAAATGAAACATCTGTAGAAGTTGTTGATGCTGAGATTGTTGATGAAAATGGCAATGTAACAACTACAGCTGAAATCTTGGAAAGAAGACAACTGAAATCTGATATGGAAACATTTGTTGCCGATAAAGTTGTCAATGCTTCCGGCGCACAAGCGCTTGTTTATCTGAAAAATTCTCCATATCAAACTAAAGAAGCTTTAGAGTATGCCCTAAATGCAGAAGTTGAATCTAAAAACCGTAAAACAGTTGTTGCTCTAATCGAAGAGCAATTAGCTGCTCTTGATGCTCCCGTAGAAGAACAAGCTCAAGAAGAAAAACAAGAAGAAGTAGTATCAGAAGAGTAATATAATTATGTCAGATAATATATTAAAAGTATTAAATTCCGAAGAAGAATTAAAATTTATGCCATTAAAGGGCGCGATAAAACTTAAATTATCTGGCAGTTACTCTCCATATGCGCTTAATGAACATATAACTCTAAAAAGAATTCATAATAAAGATGGACTAAATCACTATGCAAGATCATATAGTGATATGTTCAGAATTGATGAATTCAGAAATGAGGAAATAGATGTAGAATATAAAGACGGCGTAATAACAATTGTCCCAAAAGAATTACTACAAGATAATTCTAAGTACGCCCTTTATATCGACTCTGGGTTAATGAGTATATCTAATGTTCATCAAATAAATGGCAATGATACCGATCTTATATCAAGCTCTGTTAACGACAAAGATGTTTTAATAAAAGTTTCATCCGAATTTCTAAACGACGCAAATAAAATATTCGTAGCTAGCATATCCATAGACGGACAGTTAGTAGACAATTCAAAACTAATAACAGTCCCTAGTGATATAAATATAAGAGATATAAACATCTCATTTAAGGATGGATTTGTTCCTCATATAGGCGATGAAATATCTATAACAGTTACAGCATCTCAAATACTTGATAAAGATTTTAAACTTGAATTTGGGACTGGTACAGCAAGTCCATTAGAAGATAAAACTCCTAAATCTACATCTGGCAGAATAGGAGAATCAGACCTAAAAGAATTCTATAGCGGATTAAATGGGTCAAATACAGCCAAGACTACAGACGGCGTAACTACAAGTTCTGTATCATATAAATTAGAAGTAAGGCAGCCATCTAAGGCAATGATAGTCTTTGATAAAGAAATAGATAGAGAGACTACCGACATAAACTCATTTGATGTTGAGTTTATGGAGGCATTTGATAATTATCATCTATCAATGATGGGGCTGTATAAATTACCTAAATATATACTAGAATTCTCCATAATAAGGGCCGGTAAAGTATTACAAATAGAACTAATACAAAACGTTGACCCTAGTGCACCAGATGTAATACGTAGGTGGAAAGAATGACAGAGTTAGTAGATTATAAGAAACTTGCAGGAGACAATTATCTTGTAAGAGACCCAGAGTTTAAAACTGGAGCTACACTTGTATGTAACACTCTTGGTACATTTGCTATACCATCTATACATTCTACATTTGAGGGATTCGAAGGTCCTCCAAGAGCTATTAAAAAAGAGCTTATACGAGAACAAGTAAAAAAGGATAATGGAAAAACAAAATATGAGACTGTAGAAAGAACTACGTTCTTATATAGAGAGCCATTCCATACTTTTAAATACTTCGAAGCTCTTGGCTCTACATATGGCATGCACGAGATAATAAACGATAGAGAATTATTCGATGGATCATTCGCATCTATTATAGATAGATGGAAAACGGAACCGGCATACATTGAAAAAATGAATGCATTAAGGTCATCGAATGGATACTCATATAATTCATCTACAATAAATGGCTGTGCCATAACTGTACATGCTAATATACAATCAGACGGCGAAGTTTCATACTCATTTAAAGACCAAATAAAGAAAGATGAGTACGAAAACGATTATATAGATATACATATTGGTGAATTCCATTTAATGCCAAATACACCAAGAAATATATTTAGATGTAATTTAGCATATGATATACAATTCATAGAAAAAGGTTCTGATAACTTCAACTCTGATATGAGCAAAACTGCTCCAATGTTAACTGGAGTTCCTAAACCAAAGGCAACAGAAGATTCTCCAGTAGAGTTTTACTTTGGAACAACAAGGCTCGTTGATGAATCAAGTAGGCCAAAAGAATTCTATGAAAAAGATCTTAATATAAGACATCCTCAATACCTTGAAGCAGGTGCTCAAATAAGATGGAAGTCTATGAGCGAGCAGTGTCAGTCATGGTCTAGAATTTATGACGGACTTGATCTCAAAAGAATAATGTCTAAAAAAGTATATAAGCCAGGGGCTTATGTATGCAATTCAAAAGTAAGAGTAAATCTTACGAAGCTAACAAAGCTTATCAAACAAAATAATCCTATACCATTATCAACATTTAAACTTATAATATACCCACCATCATATAATGTACTAGCATATGATGTAATAGATAAAGTTTCGCATCCTCACTTCTCAATGTTCATATATGAGATGGACTATATAGATTTCGATGTGCAGAGAAACTTTAAATCTAGTGGGGGATTCCAATATTCAATAGAAATATATCATAATGATAAAGAAACTCTTTTATTTAGAGATTCCACTTCTGATGATGTAGATAGATATATAGCTCCCCAGTATGCTAATATATTAAAATACGGATTATGGTATCATCACACTAATGGTAATGATTTAAAAACAATAGGTCGAGAATTCCCAGAATTCTCACATACATTCCTAGAATACAAAGGTGTAAAAACAGAAGATTATGGAAAAATACGCTACTATCCAAATGAATCATTAATAAAATTCATTGAAAGTAATGGCGGCGCATATATTTCTATAACCACATACGACGGAACTAAGAGAGAATAAATGGCAAATATCGAACTAAGACTTTCTACCGGTAGTGCTACCAATAAAGCAATTGCAAATATTAAAGACTCTATTGGTGGTAAAATGGCCGAATCTGGATCAATATCTCATGTAATAACAGAAAACTCATTTAAATTAAATGATATATGGGATGACATAAGTCAGGCTGATAATGCATCTAATGCTTCAGATTACCGATGTCTATATATTTATAACAACCCAACTGGACCCAATAAAGGTCCATTCTTGGGAACAAAAATCTATATCGGCGGTGTAACATATGCTAAATTTACATTAGCAAAAGTTGATGCTAAAAACACAGACGCAAATATTGCAGCATCAGAAACAACTCCTCCAGATGGAATATCATTTGAAAAATACACTAAAGAGAATCCTCTAAGACTGGATACACTTGATGCTGGTGATAGATACGCTATATGGGTTAAACGTACAGCAGAAAATGTATCAGGTGCTGGTGAAATTAGAGAAGCATTTGAATTAAATATTGTAGGTTCAGATTAATACAAAAGGGTAAAAGATGGCAGAAATAGAATACGGAAGTTCTGGAAGCACTAGAGAATCAGTGATGGATTATTTTGATGTTTTTCTGCCATCTAGTCTTCTAGACCAATTTGAGGATAGAGTTGAAAACTCATGGGCTCCAGTAAATGGACTAACACCATGGGAATCTTTAGAGGGTAGAGATTCTTTAAATAAAGCTATATTAGGTATGGCTGTTGGATTATATGAAAACTTTAGTTCTCCAAGGTATCTTGACGAATGCGGATTCAAAAGATTTAAATTTTCAAGACTGTATAAAACCTATGACTCGGACCAAGCAATATCAGATGGCTTGCCAATAAATGTCGCAGAACAAGGTCATTTTGCCAACGAACTTACAAATAGGCTATTTAGACATAAATTTATGTCTCCATTGGTTAAAGCATCTAATCCTCAAGAGTTAGAGTATTACAACTCAGAAGCAAATAAAGGCGTATACTCTACAATATTATCTCTTTTAATAAGAAAATTTGCACTATACACAAATAACCACAACGCCGGTAATGGTACATTAATAGACGCTGAAAGAAAAAATAACAAAGTTTTAGATGGCGGTACAGCTAATAGGACAGTAATGATGCCTATTATGATAACTAAAAATCTTAACTTTGGAGAAAATGCTCCACATGGAATACAAATAGATGTAAATGCTTACAATACTGTAGAACTTGACCAGGAGTTCACATACGATATTGGAACAGAAAAAGCATTTAACAATGTAGCATTTAGATGCTACAAGAAGAGAATAACTGGCGTATCAGTTGGCGGCGCGCACAAATATAACGATTCAGGAAATGTAATAGATGCAATAAGATACTGCATTGGTGAAAAGTCTTTTGCTGTTGCATCAACACTCCATTGCGATGATGGTAACAAATGGGAGCCTTTTGAGGCAGCTCCATCAGTAGAAAATAATGGTAACGGTCTATTCTTAGGAGATCGTAATGCTGGCGTCCCTCAAGTCAAAAGACCTACAGAGTTTTTTGTGTATGTAGATAAAATTTACCAAGAGGGAAATAATTATTTTGTAAATATATTTATTCCATACAAGGCAACAAGATATTGGAACGAGCAAACTAAAACTTATGAACAAAAAGATATGAGATACATAAAAATATCTAACATATCTAAAGCTTCGGCAATGATAACTCTTAGCGTATGGAACTATATAAACCCATTTGCAGGTATTGCGGAAGATAAAGCTATAAATCCCAAAACTCCAATATTCCAAGGTATTGAGCCAGCAACACTTCCTCAATTATTTAGTGGAAATAACAAAGTCTTATATAGCTTATTTGCAAACAGTATATCTAGTATGCCTACACAAAGTGTAACACAGCCACTTGTTGTAGGATATACAAATGAGGGTGACTGTGCAACATTCTGCGGAGCCTCTGCTAAGAAAGAGAATTTCGCAAAAGGCGCATTCATGGTCATTATAATAGGAATACAATATAACCCATATCTTGAAGATAACTTTATAGGAGACAAATCAAAGGGGTCATTTATGTCTTATATCGACAATTATGCTCCTGCATCATCAAGATATAATGGTAGCCTTAGTCAGATAGCTGATATGTTTGGTGTAAGTATAAACTTTAGGCCAATTGGGGGCAAAACAGATGTATTTGAAGCTTGATGAAAATAATAAAAGTTCCCTGAGGTACCCATCTATATCACTGAATCTTAAAGTTGTATTTGACACTTTTAGAGTTAGAACATTTAAAAGTTTATACAATAATAAGACAAGCACCGTAAAAGAAAAGATATTTAAAACTCAATACAAAATAAAATTTGGCGAAACAACTTATAAATTCGGCGACATATATTTTGTTAATAAAAAATATACCCTACGCACAAAATCATTCTTGTCAGAATTTGTATCTTACTCACTATCTGAGAGGAGATTAAGATATAAATCCAGATATTACTTTAGAGTTGCAAACAAAAGAGAACATACATTAACCTTTAGAAGTATATTTAAGGTTAAACTCGGATATGTTAAACGTACTGCTAAGTTAAAATCTGGATATAGAAATGATAACATAAACGGTAAGGTATACCGTTTTAAATATTATGACTACTATAGCTATCAAAAAACTAAAAAATCTGAATTTAAATATATAGGAAGCTATAACTCTACCCACGTAAAAGATGCTAAGTACAAATTCTTAAGCGAATACAGAAACGACGATTCTTATTTATTAAATATAAATGAGGGTTATACCGTTGATGCATCTGGAGGTAAAATAATAATAGATCCAAGCATATTGAAATTAGATACATCAAAAGATAAAATACGTGTATTCTTAAATATGCCGCCGCTATTTATTAACTATTGCTTCAGTACAGATTCTACAACTGCGCCGATAGTAGCTGAAAATTCAAAATATGTAATAAACATATCTAATATACTATCAAGAGTAAATGTAGATGTATCAGATTTAATACCATATATTTCTTTATCTATATATAGATACAATACCGAGAAAGTTGATACAAGAAGAATTGAATCGGGCAATATATTTGTATCAGAAAATGTATATGACCATAATATCTTTGCTAACTTACTATACAAGCGCATAGACATAAGAGACGAATCTATACATATAGGCAAATCTTCCATTGTTCCATCTGACTCTCAATTATGGAATATTAAAATCAGAAATAACGGTGAATGCTGTCTTAACAGAGTTATTAAAATTAAATCTGGTAAAGTATCTTGTTATATACCTAATATCACTATTAGACATAATGTTAATAAGATATATGAAGACACTGCTCAGGAATTAGAATTTATAGCTAATGGATTTAGACGTATTCCTTCTGGATATATAAATGAGAGAAATCTTATAGAGATAATCGAGAGGGCAAGGAAACCGAAACGTGACGAAGAAGTTCCAGGTCAAGAAGAAGAATTAGAGTGATATAAAATGATTAAGGCACCAAACGGCGATATTTTAATTGATAAGAAAGTAACAGGTATAGAAAACTTGTTAGACCTTATAGTTGATACAACTGGTCTTCAAAAAGGCGATATAAGAATAGATGAGTCTACTATTAGAGAGGTTTCTGAAAAAGACAGAAATACCGCTGTTGATGTTGAAATTACTAAAGGCGGCCACACAAATAGAGTGGTCGCCTATTATAATAGGGTATCTCTAACAGAAATAGGAACAGTTGATTCAGAAGCTAAGAATGACTGGGTATTAAATTATATAGATGGACAAAACGGCGACTTTAGTATGGCATTTAATGATAAAAACATTAACACCAAATTAAAGAAAGAGGTCGCTGACAGAGTTAATATCCCTAGTGATGAAATAGTAGTAGAATCTATCGACTACAGCAATAAGCACGAAGGTAATACATCTGTAACATTCAAAGCAGTTGGCGACAATTCTAAAACTATCAAAGATAAGTTTACTGTTAAATCATGGTATATTCCCCCTATATATATGGTTAATGATGAAAACTTTGAAAGAAAATTAGGAACACCATCCAGGTTTTCAGATGAAGTAAGAATAATTGTTAAAAATGATAGAGATATAGTCGTAGATTCAAGTACACATGTTGCAGATGGACATAGGCATGCCGATAACCCATTATTCTTTCCTAAAGGTCATATAACTGATTTCGACTCTACAAATTATGAGTTCGGGAATACAGATAACGAACTCATAGGCTTCATAGTTGATGCATATCGTACAGGAGAAATACAGGATTCTGTTGATAATAAGTATGAGATAACAGAGATTAAACAACTTGAAAATGGTTTCTGCAAGGTATGGGTTGAAAATAAAAATAAAGATACCACTGATAATAACGGTTATTACAAGATAAAACAATTGAGACCAACACACGATATACAAACTATCAAGTTTATAGATGGAACATCTGCATCAGTGGAATATATTCATGGAAAGATTCCGTTGCTTGTTGAAGGTGATGGCAAATTTATAGCTGATGACGGCAGAGAGTTTGGTATCAAAAGTATACCTGATAAAGGATGGATAATTCTGCCGTCAATCTCAGATATAGAACCTCCATCATTTCTTTATGATGATGATTTAACAGAAGAACAAAGAAGAATTGTCGATGAATTTAATGAAAAAATTAGAAATTCTACACCAGATTTTATAAGTCAAGAAATGAATCTTGATGCTAAAAATGGCATGTTTAATCTTGATTACGGTCAGATATTTAAAGTTGAAAGAATAGATGAAGAAACGAAAAGCCATTATAGTGACGGCGATGCCATAGGTACAGCTAAAATAATAAAAGAAACTGGATCTGGCGGAGTATTTGACGGAGGATCTAGAACATATTACTCTCACTCCAATTATGGTAGATTATATAGAAGTAATGATTGGAGAACTGCTATATATTTTGCAAAAATGACTGCAGGCGCTACTCCATCTGCTGAAGAAATAAAAGAAGAAAAAGAGCTTATAAAAAGAGAATTGTTCAATAGATACGGGTTCCCTTATGATAAAATATCAATAGATTGGGACAGCACCGAAAAGAGTAATTTTACAGAATTACATTTTGATGTGTCTGACTCATCATTGTCTATATTTGCCTTTGGTAAGCAATTGGTGGATATATATAAGCGTGTAGTACCAAAATTCGGAATAAATCCAGCTATAAAATCAGATATAAGGTTTTTGTTAAAACAAAGATTTAAGGACGGATCAAATGACAAGCCATCATGGTTTAATGATCCAGCGCATCCAGATAAAGATAGGGACGGCATAGATGATTACTACTATTATTCGGAGTCATAATAATGGCTGAATTTATAGATAAAGATACTGATAGTAATGACTACATAAAGTACATTATATCAAAATATAAAGGAATGCCGGCAGCAGATATAAATATATTAGGGGCTACAGTAAACCCAGATGATGAACCTGGGACAATAAATTTAAGGTATTCATATAATGGCGTAGAGGACACGGTATCAATTCTCAGGCAACCACTACAAACAATACGTACATTTAGACCAGATCGTGGCCAAACATATAATGTACAAAACGGTGTATGGGCATCAGAAAATATTAATGACTGGAATATTGTTAAAAATTCAAAAACTATATGCGATATACTGGACATAGCTTCGGATATGGTAAATGTAAAAATAACAGCCATAGAGATTCTTTATACTGGCGTGTCTATATATATAAAAATATCTGCAAAAGAGGATTCATACTATTTGTGGTCAGAAATAGATGTGATGTTAAGATATCCATATACGGCGAGTATTGCAGATGCAGAAAATATACGCAATTTTATGCCAAAAATGTTCAGACATGATTATGTAGATGAATATATAAAACTTTATGATACGTATCCTGATGGTGTCCCTCCAGAAAAATTACTTGAGCTTGAAAATGCCAAAATACAAGCTGCTGGAAGAGAATCTTACTTTATAAGAGGAGAGGAATACAATCCTAATAAAGGTGAAGATTACTATAAGCACGATGAGTCGAACTTGATTGGAACACTGTTTGAAAATCATATATTGGGAACAAAAACAGGCAGAGATATTTATGATGTTGCAGCATCGGAATATGGCATAAGAGACTCGAGATATAAAGGAGAAGCTGGATATAGCATGCTTGTCGCTATAAGAACAGATGGCAGTATAGAAGGTGGCGCAGGCACAATAATAGCTAAGCACTTTGATATGAAAAGAGACATAGTTCCGGTAATGCCTAAAAAGGGATTTAAGAGGGCATACACCAATGATAAATCCGTTAGAGACTCTAAAGTTTCTGGAACAAAAGGGTCTTATTATATAGATTCTATAGTTCATCTTGGTACATCAAAATTTAAATTGAGACTGGATCAGGCATATAGAAGACTTGTTTATTATTCAGGAATCCAACGTAAAGATTCATATTCTGAAGAAGAGCTGGCATCACTTAAAAGTACATTGAAATTATCTATAGAAAATCAGTTGTATAATGTTTATAACCTGCCAATAAATAGGGTCAAGTTAAATATGGATGTATTTGAAAAGAATAATAACAATATAGTTATAGTAAAAGTGTCAGACTCTAAAACAATTGTAAATGAAGAAATCCCTATTGATATAATATACGAGAAGTAATAATGAATAACAGAATGCTTATAAATTCTATATCTATAGGATTCAAGGATAAAACAAAAGTCAAATTAACAAATGTCGCATTCGACTTTGATCTTAATCCATTTTTTGCATCAATACATGATATAGAAATATCTTTCCCAACAGAAGTATCATTTACAGAAGAGTTTTCAATACGTCTAAATGAGATGATATTTAGAAAGTCTGTATGGATAAGTAACTATATAAAAAGAAAAAGACTTAAACTTACAGATGAAGAAATATATGCTATATGTAGAGATTATGTTATATGTTCAATAGTGTCTGATGTAGCAAATCTATTATATGGTACATCTTCTAAGAATGAGTCTGTTAAAAAGATTCTTGGTGATTTTACTGTAGAAAGAACTAAATCTTCTAATTCTGGAAACAATAATTCTAAAATAGCAGATGAGGCAAAAGAATGTGCCGAATCTATTCTTGCAGCAATAGATGATATGTCTAGGGTAAAAGCTATGGCATTTGTTAAAGGGGAAAATAACTGTGGCAATAAATCTAGTAATAGATTATGGCATAGTCCTAAATTCTTAAGCAAAATGCCTATAGGTGCAAATAAACTATTGGAATCTGACGGTAAATTATATAAGACTGGATACGGATATGGCAACGAATCAGAGCCCCTTTATACAAGAAATTGACCTAAGACATGAATTTCAAATGCTATTTTCTGGCGGAGAGTTTGTTAAAAAGGGTGAAACTTACATATACAGAAAAGTAAGAATTAAGGATAGCTCAAAAGAGAAGTGTTCATGTTGGAATAATATATCAAATGAGGGTAGATCAGACTGCCCTCATTGTGATGGCATAGGATACCTATGGGACGATGTATTGCTTAAAGGACACATGTGGATGCCAAGAAATACATTAATGCCAGGAGAGAACTCATATAAGTCTTACGGTGGTAAAGCTGGGAGACTTAATAACTCTGAATGGCTAATGGCGACATCTTACTCTTTAGACTTTTCTGATAGAGATATAATATACCGCCCAGAAATAGATGATAGTGGGAAAGTAATACTTCCAATAAAACCTAAAAAGGTGTATTATATAACATCTGTATATAGATATGGATTTGACTTTGACAGAGAAGATTTCACAGTCTTAGGATTATCAGAAGTATGACGATAAGAATAAATAACGAAAATGATTATGCACTAGATCGTCTACATAAAATGTCTGTTGACAATAGCTTTACAGTTACAAGTCCAGACGAAGTTTTAAAGAATTATAGGAAATTGACGATTGACAAATTCATAGTATTCCTGTATTCTTTACTAAGAAATAATGAGATGATTTTAGAAGATCCTCAAAAGGGGATTGGTCCAAAAGACAGGAATAAATTTTCATTTACGGAAATTTATCCAGATTACGGTGATGTAACAAATACTCATAATAATGTAACATTTGAAATATGGGGCCGCGCTCCAGCTACATTAAAAGCAACTGCTGTATCAACAAACTCCACCAAATGGAATAAAGCTAGGACATTATTTGAAAAGAAAATGTCTGATGGTGATACATATGAGTTTAAAGAATTTATATATGAAAATATATTAAAGTTTACAGTATGGTCAGAAAAAGCAGATGATGCAAGAAGACTTGCAACATCATTAGAGAACTTTTTTGTCGATAACTATCATTTGTTAAGAATGCATGTTGGCGGCCTATACTATGAAGGTAGAAGCCAAACAATACTATCATCGGATTTTGGTACAAAAAGATTATTCGGAATACCCTTGGTTTACAAAGTAATAACTGAGGAACCTGGATATAAACGACGTGGGAATATAGTATCTATTGATACTTCATTACAAATAGTTGACTCTTTATTAAACGAAGAGCTCGAAGAACTACAACAAAGAATAAATAAAAATTAATGGAGCATAATATTTATGGCTACATATGAAAATCTACCAGGCGTAAATCTGGAGCTTTTAGACGGTAATTTAAGAGTAGACTCTACATCTGATGCTAACCGCGTCTTAATTATCGGTCGTGCTGAAATGGGTACCTCTGGAAGAATATATAACGTTGGTGATACCAACAAAGCTGCTAATACATTCGGC
>FLSF01004621.1_pt1 | contig 14100 bp, 16 predicted proteins | sample 1550431 | NCBI WGS metagenome assembly FLSF01 (sample SAMEA4031754, study PRJEB14383) | metagenome | biome: human; feature: oral; material: saliva | place: Philippines | collected 2014 | reverse complement strand
TTTACTTTATTATGACAAAGCAAGTAAAGTTCTTAATAAGAACGCTTTGAAAATTTTTACTGTCTTGAATTCCAAATATAATCCTCAACGACTAGATTTCGTTTACGGTTCAGAGGTTCTTACTCCTGTGTTGAGTGAGACTTTGGACGTACGAGACTTATGGCTTGAAACTTCCGATCAAGATACTCGCGAAGAGATCCGTAATGATTTCGTTGCTAGTGATGACAATTCAGGATATTCTTTGGATCAATACGAATACGATGCATCACAAGCTTTGCTTGCTGTACTGAATGGTCTTGATTCCGCTATGGCCAGTGGGAAGGATATTTATGAAGATATCTTGCCTGCTAATGAAGGTAAATACTTCTTTATCATTTTGCCTTTTATTAAGGCTGCTGGTAATGAATTATCTTCGCCTAGCAAAGAGACTCTAAGTATTTTTGCGAAGAATGTGTTGTCTACTATTTTGAGAAAAAGCGCATTTTACCACGATTCAAAAACTATTGCTCAAAGTAGTATTTTTGTCAACTATTTGGCTAGTAAGTTAAATATGTAGGACGAGTAATACGTATTTCGTATTAGTTTTCTTTACAGAAATATTTTTTAACTAAACTTTTACGTAAAAGGTTAATAACAAATGTCTATTTTTAAGAAAAACGCTAACCGAGCACTCGGTAAATCACGCGAAGCCTTGATCGGTGAAATCGCAAAAGACTTTTATTCTGACGTTCAACTGGGTACCGAATCCGTTAGCCTGTTGGGTGCTTTGATGCTCTCTCGTGAATCTGTTGATGAATCTCAAGTTGAGCAATTGGAAGAAGTTTCTGGCTCTGTAATTTCTGGTGCCGCTACTGGCATTTCTGATGTTGCTAAAAAAGAAGGTGCTGAACTGACTCCTGAAGAAGTAGACAACATCCAAGAATCTTTGGTAATTGCTGCTAACCCAGAAGCTTACCTGAAATCTGGTAATGCTGACGAAACCGCTGGTGCCGTTCACGGTATCTTGGGTGGTGAAGTAGAAGCTGCTCCTGTACAAGTAGAAATGAGTAAAGAATCTTTCGAAGTACACGGCATGATGAACACTCTGGCCATGACTGTTGCTTACAACGTTCGTGCTGACAAACAATCTAAAGCTGCTGAGTTGTTCTTCCCTACTATTAACTTGGACTTCTCTTCTAACACCTATACCATCGACACTCAACTGTCTACTGTATTCACTGAGAAAGAATACGAAGTAACTGGTAAACGTGACGCTTACCGTAACCAAAAACACATCATTAAATCTTTGCGTAACCACACCATCCTGAAGTCTAACTTCACCGATGTGATCCCTGTGTTCCGCCAAGGCCAAAACGAAGACTCTTTCGTTGACACCGCTCTGTTGCCAGTACGTTCTGTACAAAACGACAACGGTGAGAAATTCCAAACCTCTTTGCTGCGTATCGGCGAAGAAATCAAACTGTTGGACATTTCTCAAACTAACCGCATGATCGCTCTGGGTATGCAAGACGGTACCGACCAAATCGCCGGTAACCCACGTCTGAAAACCATCGGTCTGAAAGTAGGTAACGATACTGTATTGTTCGAAAACCTGCAATATCATCAAGCTTCTCAGTTCACCTACTCTCCTAAAGGCGACCGTGAAGACATCTTGTTGACTTATGATGTTAACACTCACTTGCTGGACGAAAACACTAAAGCTGTTAAATCTGGTAAATTGCCTACTGAACTGCAAGCTCTGAAAGACAAAGGTCTGGAAGCTTTGGTACGTTTGGTACTGACTGGTCGTGGTAACACTGACACTAGCGCTTTCGAAATCACTTCTGGTTCTGTTAAAGTAACTGCTATCCGTGATGCTGTTACTAAAGAAGTTAAAGATTTGGAAGATCCAGCTCTGAAACCTTTGATCGACGCTATTAAAGAAACTGAAGTAATCGGTTGGGAAGTTGATGCTACTCGTACCAACAGCAATATCCGTGAGCACGGTATGGTATTGGATAGCCGTGTACAACGTATTATCTACGGTGTACGTCTGCACTCTCCAATCGCTGTTCGTCGTCCTTTCGATGAGAAAACTGACGTAACTGACGCTCAACGCGTTGACACCTTGATCCAAACCAACTACATGCGTCGTACTAACGCTGCGATCACTGCACTGTACGACATCTTGGGCATGTTGAAAGCTGCTCCACAAAAACTGGACACTACTGAACCATTTGCTCACTCTATCGTTGGTATTGGTCAATACTTCGCTAAAAACTACGTACGTGACGTAGCATTGGATGTTTACAAAACTACCCAATCTATGCAAACTACTGATGTTCGTGCTAACGCTTCTGCTGTTATCACTAACTTCGTATTGGCTGAGATGACTCAAGCATACACTTCTTCTGAATTGGCTGCTGCTTACGAAATCATCTCTGGTGGTGCTAACTTCCGTCCTCACGTAATTGCTATCGCTGACGTGTTCACTAGCAAATTCATCTTCCGTGAAGGTGATGCTCGTACCCTGGGTGATGGTTTTGACTTCACTATTGAAGAATGTTCTGACAACCGTTTGGTTGACCAAGACAAAGATGGCGAAGTTGGTACTATCTTCTTGTCCTTCGGTGTACCTAAAAATGGTTCTTTGGACATCCCTCTGTGGTTCGGTAACTGCTTGAGCAAACGCGAAATCCCACGTATCGTTAACCGCGCTCGTGGTAGCAAATACCAACACGAAGTAATGGTACAACCATGGTTCAGCCACATCTGCCACTTGCCAATCTTGGTACGTATCCGTGTGACTGGTCTGAAGAAAGCTGTTCAAGAGCGTATCCCTTTTGCTGTTCAAGCTTTGACTAAAGACGGCGAAGTACCTCTGACTGCTGAATCTTAATCTTTAATTAGATTAGTTTGATGTAATATAATTCTCTTGCTCCTCTACTCCTTACGGGGTAGAGGAGTAGGAGTTTTATGTTTATTTTATTATAAATCTATTAGAAGTATACTCTCTTACCTACATGGGTAAGAGAGTATTTCTTTTTTTTTTTACATTTTAGATTATTTCAGATATATACTATTAACGTGAACCTGGGAAGGAAATCTCCTTCCCTATTAATCTAATCTATCTTTGTAAAGGAATTTAATTATGTTTAATGAAGTTTTCGAAATCAATACCATCGCTAAATTGAATACTGTTGCTCCAGTGGCATTAGGCGTAGAGTTGAAAAACCTGTACGATAAAGTCGTACGTACTGGTTATTTTGACCAACACGACTGCAATGTAAAACAATCTGGTTTGTATGGAATCTTGACCATTAATGGTAACAAAAACCTTGTTGCTATTACACCTGCTTCCAAATATGGCTTCAGCCGTATCGAGTTGATAAATGATCGCGCTGAACAAATCCGTGGATCAATCGGTGGTACCTTCAACACTACAGACGGATTCAAAGGCATGAATGCCAATGACACTCTGGAAGTAATCATGCAATCAGAATCATTCGTATTCTGATTGTAATAAAATAAGCTCCCCTGAAAAGGAGCTTATTTTTTTTTGATTTATTTTAAACCTATATTATTATAGTGTAATCTAACTCATTAAGGATTTAAAATGGAAATTAAATTAAGCTCTTTAGAGAAATTGAAATTGGTTAAAGAGGCTGTATCTGAACTAAGTCAGTCTGAAGGTAAGAACATTACTGATGTGATCAATAAGTTTCCTAAATTAAGAGAATTACTAGATGCTTATAAAAAAGATATTGGCAACAATAATGATGTTGATGTCTTAAATAAGCTTTTAGAAAAAGCAGGGAATAAAAACAATCCTGAAGTTAAACATAGAATTGTTTATAATCGTTCCGGAAAACCATCAATCATTTCGGACTATGACAATATCTGGATTCCTTATTCGTTTAGTTGGATTTTTAATTGGAATGACGACACTTATGTGAAAATTCAGCCTAAGAATAAGAAAGAAGATATTAACCATGTTTTCATTAGTCCAGATGGTTTAATTAAAGTTAATAAGGAAATAAGATGACAGAATTCCCAAGAACCAGATACATCAGAGATGTTATCATTGGTGAGTTTACCCTTCCTAAAGGAAACCTTAAAGCAAAGAAGTTAATGAAAGAACTTTTTGACGAAGGGTTAAAGACTTATCACGAAGTAAGCTCTACTTACATCATGTTATCCAATACGACTATCTTTATCCACTTTTATTTAAGAAATAATTCAGGAAAAACAACTTCTGTTTTAAATCTGTATAAAGGTGGGTTAGAGATGTATTCTTTAAAAGAATTAAGAGAGATTATTTATAATCTATCTCGAGCTTCTTTGAAAACCCAAATTAAGAATTTTTTAACAGAAGAGGAATTCGAGAGACATATCATTGAAAAATACGATATGAATTTAATCCAACTTGGTCTATATTTCAAACAAAAGGAATTTTAAAATGGAATGGTTAAACTTTATCCAAACGACTTACAACAAAATCCCTGATCATTTAATTATAGCGACATTGTTAGGTATCTTAGCGTGGCATGTCGTGAACCTAATCGTTTTGGCTGGAAAATCTTTCTTTCCTAATGGAGGGGCTTCAACTAGAATGCTATGCATTGGTGGAGGTGGTCTTTTTCTGGCCTTGACTATTCGTTACATTGCAAATAGATACGGATTAAATTTAGAACTATATTCCGTCTTCTTGATTTTAGCAGTAATCATCCAATTATTCGTAATAGGGTTTAGTTCTTATTTCAATAGTAGAGTTGCTGCTGCTCCTTTTACTGCGTATGTTTACGTTCCTTTAAACCTAATCTTGTGGGTAATGATTTCCACTGTATCTTTTAATAACGCTCAAAACATCATCCATATTCGGTCTATTTCCACACTTGCTAAATCATTGCATGGTTTTAGACGATTTCCTAAATGGTACTTAGGTTTTATTAATGGTTTTATTCTAATGGGTTTACGTAGTTGTTATCCTAACGATAGTTACGAAGAAGTATTGAAAACTTATATGAATTTAAAAATTGAATATGAGAATTCAATTGGTCGTACTAATAGTCTTGTTGAAGCCATTTCTAAAATGGTAGAAAATGAGTTCTTTATCGACATGGATAGTAAACAAGAAAAGAACAAACCAAGTGAAGTACAGATAGATAAGATGGCTAGTGAATTTAGTGAAACAGGTAAGTCGAAAACTGCTGATGAGCTTGGTTATCATTTAGGTGTTTTAGATTCATCAAAAAAATCTAAGACTAATAATGATGATGATAAATAAACTGTAATTAAACAGAAGAGGTTGGTTTAAACGACTAACCTCTTTTTTATTTTTAGGAATAACAAAATGGCTTACCATACTTTAATGATTGTGGAATCCCCTAATAAAGCTAAAACCATTACCAAATGGGTTGCTAAAGATGGGGTTAGAGTCATGGCTACATTTGGACACATTCGTGTATTGGATACTGATAAGCCTCGTGAAGAAGTATTGAATGTAGAACATGGTTTTAAACTTAAATACAAAATCTCCCCTAAGTCTAAAGACCATGTAAAAGAAATGGTTTCTATTGCTAAGAATGTAGACACCATTATCTTAGCAACTGACCCTGACTACGAGGGTGAAGGCATTTCTCAAGCGGTAGTAGAGGTACTTAGACAAAACAAAGTAAATCCTAAAAACATTTACCGTGTTACTTATACAGAAGTAACGGAAAAAGCAGTACGGGATGCGATTAACCAATCTATCAGTACTAAACGAGGTATTGATGGTAACAAGGTTGCTGCTCAATCTGCACGTCAAGCTTTGGATTATGCGGTAGGTTTCTGGATCTCTCCTATCCTCTGGAAGATATTCCCTTCTCAAGGATTGTCTGCTGGACGAGTACAATCTCCGTCATTACGTATCTTAGCGACGCGTGAAAAAGAGATTCGTGAATTTGTACCCAGTACTTATTGGCAAGTAAATGCATTTACCGAGAAAGAAAACATTGGTTTTGCTACTCGTCTTGTTCGTATCGGTGCGGATACTATTTCTAAGATGTCTTTGAATGATTTAGACTATGTTGAGAAACATAAGAAAGCATTAGAAGAACTTGTAGCAAATAAAGAAAAGCTACATGTTACTGATGTTAAAACTTCTAAGGTATCGCGTAAACCAAAACCTCCTTATACCACATCCACTCTACAAATGGATGCAGTTCGTAAATTAGGCTGGAATGCGACTCGCACTATGCAGGTCGCACAGCGCTTATTTGAGGGGTCTGAGGTTCATGGGCATGGTTTTATCACCTACATGCGTACCGACTCTGTATCGCTCTCTGAGGAGGCTTTAAACAGCATTTATCGCTATGGTACCCAGTTCTATCCAAACGATGTATTGGATCACCCTAAACAATACGCCAGTAAGAACAAATCCGCACAAGAAGCGCATGAAGCCATTCGTCCTACTGACATCACCATTACGCCTGATTCTGTAAAAGCTAAGTTTACTCCAGATGAATTTAAATTATACGAATTGATCTGGCAAAGAACGCTGGCTAGCCAAATGAAACCTGCTATCTTTGACAGTACTCAGGTAAACCTTACATTCAGTAAGGAATATGGATTTAGAGCCAATGGTAGTGTACTAGTATTTCCTGGTTACTTATCAGTATACCAAGAAGGTGAAGAGATTGATGGTGAGAAGGATGATAATGTTCGATTGCCTAAAATTAATATAGGTGATAAATTACCTGTATTTGAAATTCAGGTATCTGAACACCAGACTAAACCACCTGCTCGATACAATGAAGCATCTTTGGTTAAAGTGTTAGAAGAATATGGTATTGGTCGTCCCTCGACTTATGCAACTATTCCTAAGACTTTGCAAGATCGAGGTTACATTACTGTTGAGAAAAATAGGATTACTGTAACTGACATGGGTATTGCAGTTATTGACTATTTGGTCGATAAATTCCATACGTATGTCGATTATAAATTTACCAGTAACATGGAAGCGGATTTAGATAACATCGCTCAAGGCCACATTAACCGAGAAGCCATGTTGTTTAACTTCTGGAATCCTTTTATCGAAAATGTGAAACGTGAAGAAACCATTTCGATAAAACACAAAGGTGTGATTGAAAATACGGAAGAAATCTGTCCTTCTTGTGGTCAATCTAACTTAGTTAAAATGTTAGGTAAATTCGGTAACTATCTGAAGTGTACTCATCAAGGATGCAAATATACTCGTTCATTGGCTCCTAAAAAAGAAGCGACTGAAGTGAAATACATCGAAGGCAAATCCTGTCCACAATGTGGTAGTAAGATTGCTATTCGTAAAGGTTTCAAAGGTCGTGAGTTTGGTAGTTGTACAGGATATCCTAATTGCAAGTATTCTTGTAATGCGGATGGTAGTGAGATTGTACGACATCAAAATGTCGATACTGGAGTGAAATGTCCTAAGTGTAAGAAACACAATCTATCTGTACGAATGGGGCGATTTGGTAAGATGGTGAGCTGTGATGGTTTTACCGCTAAACCAAAATGTTCTAATATCATTCGTAAAGAAGATTTACCTAAAGTATTAGGTAAGACTGAAGCCGAAGTAGAAGCTTTATTGAAGTAAATCCAAATAGAGTAGTTAGTTATCTAGCTACTCTTTTTAATTAATAAAAAGGAAATGAAAATGGCTAAATTATTTTTAGTAAAAACAGAATCCGGTAAAGTAAAATATTTAAGCATTGAACAAGTGGTAGAAGCAATCCCTGACGATCCTCTTAAACCTACTAAACTGGATCTTACTTTTGCGAATAATGCAAAAGAAACCATTAAGATTAATGTCGAAGAAGACGACCCAAAATTATTGTCTATGTTGAATAATGACGCAATGGCTACTGCAATTATTGGTCGATTTGTTTCATTCATTCGTAATGAAAAAGGTAAGCCTTTTGGCCATCAATAAGAAAATCCTTCTGGATAAATATAATATTTTCAAACCTATACTATTAGAATGGAGGAGCAATTCTCCATTCTATTTTTCTAATTCATTTAAGTAAAGGAAACAACATGTATAATACAATTTATAACAACATCGAAATCTCATCTTACCGCAATGATAAAGGTGCTGGGGTTTTAACTCAAGATCAAATTGACGAACTTCATGCAGTTCCTAATTGTATCGTCATTACTCACTATAAACAAGATGGTAAAGATGCCTTTACATTAAAATCTATTGTTGGTGTATTAACTGTCCTTACTACTAATAAAGATGTAGTGGATATTTTCAATACCTGCAAAAAAGATAACGTTGTTGTGAATTTATTATCTTCATTAAAAGATGAAGAATCTCCAAAACCCAACACACCAGTTAATCGTAGTAAATTAATTGATTATTTAGATTTCGGTATTAAGTTTAACTCAGAACAATTGAATAAATTAAAAATTGTTCCTCATGCCATTGTAGATAGTTTCGAGCGTATCGAGGTTTCAGATGGAATCTACTTTAGCATGATTTACTTCGATACCATCATTGGTCGTTACAATGCAATCGTTGAAGATAAAATGCTTGCTATTAAACTAGCAACAGCTATGGTCAATGAAGAATCTGTTGATCTTTTTGAGGATTATAATCAATCCTAATAAACCAAACTTATTTAAAGGAAGTATCAATGGAAATGAAAAACGAAGCTAATATTTTTAGCTGTATTTATTTCTCTCCTGAAGTAAGTAGTGAAACGATCGATAAACTTAAAAATAATCCAGTTGTTGACGTTTTGGAATTTCGTGAAACTGATGAAGGTGACATGGAATTTACTCTTGGTCATCCGATTGGTTATTTTAAAGTTATCGTAGATGAAGATGATGCAATTCGTATTTTGCGTATCGCAAAGGCAAACAATGCAAAAGTAGATATTATGCATCCTATCGAAGACAGCCCTGCATTAAATCATCTTTACTATTACTTGGAAAAAGAGAATGGATTTAGCGAAGAAGAAGTAGACTCAATTCGTCGAGATCCTTTTGTCGAAGTAAAAGGGCTTTCTAGAATAAACCCATCTGATAGAAAAGAAGGTGTCTTGTTTAACTTAAGTACGGCGATTGGGGATATCGAGGTTGTATCTCGTAACATCATGGTCTCTAGGAAGCTTGCTTGTAGTTATGTCGACGATATAAAAATCGATTTATTCAGCTATGTTGGTGTAAATACACCTCAGTTTGAAATGTAACTTAACCGAAAAGGAAATGTAAAATGAGTAAGATTATTTTTGACAATGTGACTTTCAATACCGAAATCACTGATGAAGAAAAAGCACAACTGGAAACTATTCCAAATGTACTGGTTACCTCATCTAGCAATGATGGCAATGGTGTATCCGTATACAAAATCAAATCTATCCTGGGTGAACATTCTTTGGAAGTTACTGATCCGGATATCAATGCTGTCTTTGCAGATGCCGTATTGAAGAAAGCTTCTGTAAACATGTTTTCTGATGCGACACCAAAACCAGTAGCTCGCTCTCATGGTTGTAGTAAAGTACCTAGCGGTATCGCACTTTAATTAAACGATTCCTCCCTACCTTTAATAGGGTAGGGAGGATTATCTATATTCTATTTTTTAAGGATTTGAAATGACCACAATTCTTTACCACAATAATGAAGTATTGGCAGACAGTAAAGCACTGGAACTCATCTCTGGTACGAGTGGTGCTGGTATGTTTGTTAAAGGTAAAAAGATCTTTAGTAATGACAAAATCATTGTTACTTTTTTCGACAAGATTCCACGAGAAGAAACTGAAGAAGAAGTGTTAAGATTATCCGAATGGGTATTTCGTTACATCTACGGAATCATTTTCCACTCTAAAAAATTAAAAGGGGATAAAGATGCATTTAAACAATACCTAAATAAATATATTTTTAATTCTATCTTTACCAACAATATCGAAAACCTTATAAGATTAAAACAAGGTAAATACAAATTTGGAGATGATATTAATAGCGTTATATTAATTTTTACTAAAAATCACATGCTCTCCATTGGTAATCAAACAGAAGTAATTGACAAGTATAAAGATGAAGATAAAATTGGTAAGGGTACAGGTATTGCTTTAGATGCCGTTTTAGATGAGGATGGCGATACTGTTCTTATCGATAATCCTGTAAATATTGGTCTGTACGATCTTGACGATATTGATTACTTGTTTAACGGTACTGGTTCCACATACATCACCAGTTCGATTAAATTAGGAATGTCTCCAAAACAAGGTTTTGAACTTGCTGTTATGTTGGACAATGTTTCATCTTGTAGTTTTACATGTAATAAAACCATGAGCCATAAAACGACGAATTTAAAAGTCCTAAAACCATTTAGCAAAAAAGATCTCGAAAACATTCGTAAACTTGTTATTGAAGGAACTGAAAAATGATTATTATTTATAAAGAAGGTAATCTTCTTATTCAAGATACTTTTCTTACTCGTTCTGTGAAATATGGTATGGCTACATCTCCACTGCCTAAGCCTTATTTCGATATCTCTCGAGGATCTTTGATTGTTCCTTTGTCTCCTGATTTCCTAACACAACCTACTGAATACACCGTAAATCATCCTGACCATAAACACTCTGTAAAACAAAATACGCCATTATTTAACTATAATGGTTTGCAGCTCGCTGAATTCACGGCAAATAACATCAAACTTCATTTCACCAGTCAAGATAAAGAAACGATTGATGAAGATCTTTCCGCAACGCCTCCTTATTACGTGGTAACCTACCCATATTTCTCGTTATTAAACCATAGTGAATTTGCTTTCACCTCAAACTTCAATATTCGTAATGAATTGAATATTTTGATGTTTGGTGATACTCGATTTGATAAATTAAAAGAATGGGTATATACTACTGCAGAGCATGTCGAAGGATACTTAGTAACAGTCAGTAAGAAAAAGATAGATCGCGGCATTAGGGATATGTTATATAAAATAACTATCGACAAACCTAAAGATATGGATGATACGTTATTAGACTTCATGAGAGAACAAAGTGCTCGTATTCGTGAAGGTTTGATTGAGGATTTCGATGATCGAGCCGTAGAAGTTCTTAACATGGTTAATGGTGTCGTTCTGAAGATGACCAGTGTGATTAGTCGAAATCCTGTAATACTACCCGTGTATGGAGATATAAATGTTGAGTATAAAGATAGTTAAACGTTTTAATTCTAGAAAGGAATACTTAGAACATATTCCTAGTCCAGTGATTTATGATATTGATAAAGGATCGGAAGACTTAACGATAGACAGCTCTCAGTATCTTAAAGAGATTAGAAGTGAAATTGCCGAAACATATATCCCTTATAGCAAGAAATTAAATGCCAAACTTAGAAAGGTATTTCAGTATGGTAATTTCAATAACGATAAACCAAAAGGCGTACTGATAGAAAGATTGGTTCGTGCTTATCTCTTTACCATGGTGGCTATTTTAAATCGAAACATTGGTCTGATGGAAAAAGGACTATGGCCTATTTCAGATACTGAAAATAAATGGATTGATTTTGGTTACTTTGATTTTGAAGAAACCTTTATTAAGACATTTAAGTTAGAAGAAATCTGGTGTAATCACGGTGAAGTACATCGTCCTGCAAAACTGGCTTATGCTAGATTAGTACCTAAGTTTAAGAAATTCTTAAATGAATGTACGCTTAATAGACTTGATGATTGTTGTTATGGTGATCTCTATGCGGCATACTGGGTAGAGGATTTTATTACGCACCACAAAAGCAAGGATGGTAAGGTATTGAATTTCAATAGGGATTTTAAACATATTAGTAAACGAACTAATATTACGGTATTGAAAGTTCATGATCGAAAATACCGTAACGAGTTTACTCCTATTAAATTATCGAATTGTATTGGCGTAGTACTATAGATAATTTCAAATCTATATCATTTAAGTGAGAGGACCAGGAGAAGTACTCCTGCCGTCCTAACATTTATTCTAACTAAAGAAAAGGAATTTGAAATGAGCAAAAATACTATCGTGATTAACAATCGTGATGGATTTGATAAATTCGTCACTGATCGTGTTCTGTGTCTGTTTGCACGGGAAATGATCAAAAAGAGTAAGGCAGTTCAAATACGAACAGACCTGTTCGAAATAATCGCTTCTGAAGACGTGGAAAATCTTATGGAAGCAATTCGTTTCCATATTACGTTTAAAACAGTCAACACACCTAAGGAAACAAGCTTTCCTATCTTAATGAAGATTGACGAGTATAATTCTATGCTTGTCGTTAATGGAGTTAACAAAACACCTCTTCATCGTGGGACTAACTTCACGAAAGAATTTGAAGTTTTGATAGACTCCCTGTATAAACGTTTCTCGTACGATGCTGAAAAAGGTATCATTAAGACTGGGTGTGCTCTGGATGATAAATTGGAAGTGGAAACATTCTTCTGTTATGAACGAATGGAAAAACCAAAACCAAAAGTAATGGGTTTGTCTAATAAAGACATGGAGATTGTAGGTAATCTCCAAGAAGGTGAAAAGGTTATTCCTAATGAGCCTTTTAAAGTGTCTATTAAAGACAAAACCATTACGGTGAAAGTATCAAAAGGATACATTGTTAACGTGGAGTCTATGTAAAATGAATACTGTAGTAAAATACTTAGGTCTTTACGCGATCTATAAACTGGCGGTTAGTATGTACGGCCATGCTAATTACTACCAACAACCATACGTGGCTATATTCTTTCTGTTTGTTGGTATCATCTACTGTCTTACAGTAAGTTTTAAACCATAAGCTTTAAATAAAAAAGAGACCAAAACCAATTGGTCTCTTTTTTTTTTAGTTTCTTTTCATCAACCTAACCCTATAGGAATATTATTATATCATGTTACTTTCTATTTCACTTCAAGATCATCAGTACGAACCTATTTTTGGTTTGAATGTAGATAACTCAGATCAAACCATTCGTGATTATCTTACATTCCGAATTCCTCCTGATCGTGAAAGTATTGATCTTAAATCTTATTATCTTACTGACTATATTCTTCGACTGATGGATAATCGTCGTAAAGAATACGAGAAGTACGAAACAGATTATAAGAAATGGTCTGAACAATATCAGAATCTTTCAGATGAACAAAAAGAGCTATTCAAGAAAGATCAATATATCGATGGCATTATCGGTCCTGCTCCTCGTGCACCTGAATTATACGATGGTGTGATTATTGAAGATGTGCCTGTTTACATGGTAAGTAATTTGATTGATTACTTGAATCGTCACAATGTTCGTATCTACTTTAACTACGAATATGAAAGTATGGTTTTCTCCGAATTTAAAGAAACCGATACTGTAGGTGTTTACGATGTGGTAGATAAACCATCTGGTAATAAAGAACATAAGATCTTCTTATACTCTACCCATATTTTGGATATTGATGAAGTAAGAGAATCTGTTAAAGATGTCTCTATTCCAACAGCTAACAAATAATATAAATAATACTCTCTACTCCCTAATAAGGAGTAGAGAGTATTTATCTATTATTCAGTTAAAACTTTATTATCCAAAGGAATCTTGAATTTCAAGTGGTGAACATTGTTTTCCATGTTTACTTTGGACTTTTGAATATCCCACCATTTATTACCTTTAAATACATGAATGTTAGCAAGAGCCATTGCAAAGATATTATTTGTACAGCTCCATTTAACATCTTCTACCTTACCATCTAAGTTACATTGGAAACGGAAGATCGGACGGTTCAAGTTACCTACTAAATCAAATACATTTTTATTGATCGAGTATGTTTCAACAGTACCATTAAAGTGGATACCTTTAGCACCAGAGTTAACACTGATTACTTCAATAAAGTTATCTTCTACTTTAATTGTACGACCCGCACCAAACTTAGCTTTAGTGGCTTCTTGAATTGTAATAGGGGCAACAATCACATAGTCAGCACTAAAACGATTATGGGTGATAGAAACATTACCTAAACCATTGCTAACATTACCTGGAGCATCCATGAATACAATGTAATCTACTTTACCACAAGAAATATCATTGTCACTAATGTCCCAATTAGGAACTACATAGTCAGCAGTATTCTTATTGTAGATTTCAATTACACGGTGTTC
>FLSF01004856.1_pt1 | contig 14122 bp, 8 predicted proteins | sample 1550431 | NCBI WGS metagenome assembly FLSF01 (sample SAMEA4031754, study PRJEB14383) | metagenome | biome: human; feature: oral; material: saliva | place: Philippines | collected 2014 | reverse complement strand
CCGCCGATGACGAAGCGGCCGGTCGGGTTGATCAGGTATTTGGTTTCGGCAGTCAGCATTTCGGGCGGCAGAACAGGCTTGATAATCTGCTCGATCACGGCTTTGCTCAGTTCTTCATGGCTGATTTCAGGGTCGTGCTGGGTGGACAGGACGACGGTGTCGATGCGTTTTACTTTGCCGGTTTCGCTGTCGTAAACCACGGTCAACTGCGCTTTTGCGTCGGGGCGCAGCCACGGCAGGCGGCCGTCTTTGCGCAATTCGCTTTGACGCTGCATCAGGCGGTGGCTGTAATAGATGGCAAACGGCATCAGGGTCGGGGTTTCGTCGCAGGCATAGCCGAACATCAAACCTTGGTCGCCTGCGCCTTGATTCAAGTCGATGCCTTCGCCTTCGTTCACGCCTTGGGCGATGTCGGGGGATTGTTGGTCGTAGTACACGCCGACTGCGCAGCCGTTGGCATCAAAGCCCAGCTCGGAGGAGTTGTAGCCGATGCGTTTGATGGTTTCGCGTGCGACTTTGATGTAGTCCACTTGGGCGGTGGTAGTGATTTCGCCTGCCAATACGCACAAGCCTGTGTTGACCAGGGTTTCCGCGGCAACACGCGCTTTGGGATCTTGCGCCAAGATGGCATCCAAAATCGCATCGGATACTTGGTCGGCAACTTTATCCGGATGGCCTTCGGATACCGATTCGGAAGTAAACAGATATTCGCTCATTGCTATTCTTTCATTAAAAACAGGCTGCTGTGTTTTCAGACGGCCTTTTATTTCGGACAGCGGAAATCATAACAAAAACTCCGCTTTTTCTCTATACAAGTGAGAAACATTCGCACTTGCCTGCTGTTTCGGAATCCTGTTGCGTGTTTCTTACAGGCAAAAAAATTCCCGCATTAAGCGGGTTTGGATTGCTCTGGCGAGCCACATCGGTTTTTCAACCGTCCACCTTACCTTTCCGTTTGAAAAGCAGGTTGGCATGGAATTCCCAACTCTTAATGCAGGGCGGATAGTAGCAGAAAAGCAGGTGTGCCGCAATATATTTGCCCGAAGTCTGTTTTGTTCAGACGGCCTGTTTCGTTTACAATCTGTCCACTTCATTTTGGTAAAACCTTATGCAAACGCTTGTTACCTTTGTTTTTAAATTTTTGGCCGCGCTGCCTTTGGCTTGGTTGCACAAATTAGGCAACCTGCTGGGTAGTTTGGGTTTCCGCGTGCTGTCGAAAGATCGCCGGCGTGTTTTCGAAAACATGAAACTTGCCGGATTGAACCCGACGGACGAGGCAGTGAAAAAAGTTTTCCGTGAAACGGCAAAAGGCGGCTTGGAATTGCCGGTGGCGTTTTTCAGACGGCCTGAAGAAATTGAAAACCTGTTTGTCAGCGTCAACGGTTGGGAACATGTTCAGACGGCCTTGATCGCGGGCGAAGGTTTACTGTTTATCACGCCGCACATCGGCAGCTATGATTTGGCCGGCCGCTACATCAGCCAGCAGCTGCCGTTTCCGCTGACGGCGATGTACAAACCGCCTAAAATCAAGGCTTTTGATGCGGTAATGCAAGCAGGACGCGTGCGCGGTAAGGGCAAGACTGCACCGACCAGCATTCAGGGCGTCAAACAAATCATCAAGGCCCTGCGCGGCGGTGAGGCGACCATTGTGTTGCCGGACCATGTGCCGTCTCCGGAAGAAGGCGGCGACGGCGTGTGGGTGGGCTTTTTCGGCAAACCTGCCTACACCATGACGTTGGCGGGCAAGCTGGCGCAAGTCAAAGGCGTGAAGGCTTTGTTTTTCTGCGGCGAGCGTCTGCCCGACGGGAAAGGCTTTGTCTTGCACATCGAGCCATTGCGCGGCGAGTTGAACGGCGATAAGGAGAACGATGCGCGCGTGATCAATGAAAATACCGAATATTGGATACGCCGTTTTCCGGAACAATATTTGTTTATGTACAACCGCTACAAACATCCCGAAGGCGCGCCTTTCCCGCCGCCGGAAGTATAGGCTTGCCGAATGTAAAAAACCTGCTTGGATTCAAGCAGGTTTTGTGTTTGGTCGGAATGAGAGGATTCGAACCTCCGACCCCTTCGTCCCGAACGAAGTGCGCTACCGGGCTGCGCTACATTCCGAATGTGGGGAATTATAGGATAGGAGAAGCCGGTTTGTACAGGGGGTCGATAAATAATTAATAATTGGCCGCCGATGGATTTGTTTTAGGCCGTCTGAAGCGATGTGTTTCAGACGGCCCGTGTTTTTGTTTGCTGCTTCTGCTGAAGCATTTGTCCTAATGGCATTATAATGTGGGCAATTGTTTTTTAGATTGTCTGCTATGTTTTATCTTTATCAGTCCGACCGTTTGGAAGCGCTTGCCGAAATGTGCGCGCATATTCATCAGGCCTTGCCTTTGGATGCGGTATTGGCGCAGGAAGAAGTGGTGGTGCAGAGCCAGGGGATGCGGCGGTATCTGAATGTGTTTTTTGCGCGCAAACTCGGCGTGGCGGCGAATTTGAAGTTCAGCCTGCCGGCCGGTTTGGCGTGGCAGCTGATGCGTAAATTGGTTCCCGATGTGCCGCCGCTCAGCCCGTTTTCGCCTGAAGTCATGCGTTGGCGTTTGCTGGATTTGTTCCGCAGCGAAGCGTTTCAGACGGCCCCGGAATACGAAAACGTGCGCTTGAAGCTGGAAAGTTATTTAAAAAGCTCGGCATCGGCGGATTATCAGCTTGCCGGACAAATGGCGGATATTTTCGACCAATATTTGGTGTACCGGCCGGATTGGATTGATGCGTGGCAGGCTGGGAAGCTGCTGGGTTTGGGCGATGATGAGGATTGGCAGGCGCGGCTGTGGCGTTATTTGGACGATGGCAGCCAATCGGCGCCGCACCGCGTGGCCTTGTGGGAAAAGCTGTTGGCGCAGTTGGATAAATCGGTCTTGCCGCAAAGGTTGTTTGTATTCGGCATTTCGACAATGGCGCCGATGTATCTGCAACTGCTGCACCAAATTTCCAAGCATTGCGATGTGTTTGTGTTTGCGCTCAATCCGAGCAGCCAATATTGGGGCGAGGTCATTGACGAGGCGCAGATTTTGAAAAGGGGCGATGAGGCGGATTTGTCGCAGGCAGGGCATCCGCTGTTGGCTTCTTTGGGCAAGCAGGGGCGTGATTTCTTTGATTTTTTGTCGGAAGTGGAAACCGAGCAGGATATTCAGGTTTATGAAGAGGGAAAAGACGATACCTTGTTGCATTGCCTGCAAAACGATATCCAAAACTTAATCATGTCGTCTGAACGCTTATACCAACAGGAAGAAAGCGAAGCAGGCGCGCAGCCGGCTTGGGTTCAAGTCCACGATGCGGACGGCAATCCGGTGTGTGTCGAGCCGGACAAGCTGTTGAATGACGGTTCAGTCAAAATCGTCGCGGCACACAGCCCTTTGCGCGAACTGCAGATTTTGAAAGAAGAGCTGTCGCTGGTGTTGCAAAATAATCCCGACTGGCAGCCGCACGATATTGCCGTTTTGACGCCGAACATCGAACCCTACAGCCCGTTTATCGAAGCCGTTTTTGGGCAGGAGCAGGCCGGCAGCCAGGCGTTGCCGTATTCGATTTCGGATGTGAAACTCAGCCGCCGCCAGCCCTTGCTGTATGCTTTGGCGCAAACGTTGGACTTGCTGGAAAGCCGGTTTGAAGTGGACAAGGTTTTACCTTTGCTGGAAAGCCGGTTGGTGCTGCAACGCTTCGGTTTGAGCGAGGAAGATGTGCCGCTGCTGCATGAGGCTGTTGCCGGATTGAATGTGCATTGGGGTTTGGACCAAACCATGCGCGAGGGTAAAGACAACCTCTTTACTTGGCAGCAGGCGGTAGAGCGTTTGGCCTTGGGCTGGATGCTGCCCGAAGGCGGCAACGGCATGTGGCAGGGCGTGAGCGCGTGGCATAGCAATGTCAACCAGTTGGACGTGTTCAGCGGTTTTGCCGAATTTATCCGTACTTTGGACGATATGGCGGCGCAATGGCAAGAGCCTACCAATGTGGAAGGCTGGGTGCAGCGTTGCCGCGATTTGCTGGAGAAACTGTTTGCTCCGGATACGGACGACCAATACGCCAAGCAGCAGTTTGAGCAGTCTTTGGCGAAATGGCAGGAAGAGGCGCAGTTGGCCGAATTTGACGGATTGTTGCCGTGTAAAACCGTTATCCGCCATATCCGCCGCTTTTTGGACAGCGAAAGTCAAGCCGGATTTTTGAGCGGCGGCATTACTTTTTGCAGTATGGTGCCGATGCGCAGCCTGCCGTTTAAAATGGTTTGCCTGCTGGGTTTGAATGACGGCGATTTTCCGCGCAATACCAAAGCGGCGGTGTTCGACCTGATTGCCAAACATCCGAAAAAAGGCGACCGCGCCCGCCGCGACGACGACCGTTATCTCTTCCTCGAAGCCTTAATCAGCGCGCGCGAAATGCTGTATTTGTCTTATATCGGCCGCGATATACGCAATGATGCCGAGTTCGCGCCGTCTTCGTTAATCAGCGAGCTGTTGGATACCATTGCCGCCATGACAGGGAAAAGCGGGCGCGAGTTGGCGGAGAAATGGGTGAAACATCATCCTTTACAGGCGTTTTCACGCCGTTATTTCCAAAAGGATGCGCTTTCAGATGGCCTCTTCAGTACGCGCCAAGATTACGCCGATGCGTTAAACCAACCGCCAGTAGAAGCGCAGCCGTTTTTCCTTGAGGCTTTAAGTCAGGAAGAGCCGAGTAAAATCATTCAGCAGGGCGATCTTATCAGTTTTTGGCGCAACCCTGTCAAAGTTTGGCTGAAGAGAAATTTAAGCTGGGATCAGCCGTATTTGGACGGCGCATGGGAATCTGCCGAACCGTTTGAGCCGCAACATGAAGGCCGGATTGCCGATGCCTATTTGGATGCGCGGCGCAAAGGGGAAGATTTTGAAGATACGGCCATTCGGCTGAATGCAGAAAGCCTGATGCCGGTAGGCGAGTTGGGCGGCTTGTGGCAGAAGCAGTATCAGATATCTGCGAAAAACGTAGATGCCGAGTTGATACGCAGCAACAAAAGGACGTCTGAACCTTATGAATTTCACTTTGACGACTTGGTTTTACAAGGCACCATCGGCAATCTTTACGAATGCGGACGCATTGTGTTCCAAAACCAAAAAGACAATGCGCCCAACCGCATTGCCCGTTTATTGGAGCATTTGATTTTTTGCGCCGTTGCCCCTAAATCCGTTGCAAACCGACAAACCCATATTGTCAGCTTGGGGCAGACCGAAACCTATGCCGCCATCGGGCAACAAACAGCAAAAGAACTTTTGAAAGAATGGTTGGTATATTTCCGAATCGGACAAAATACCCCCTTGCCGTTTTTTGCCAAAACCAGCCTTGCCGCTGCGGAGGAGTACAACAAGAAAGAGGATTGGGATGCTGCCTTGAGAAAAGCCCATGAGGTTTTTAACGGCAATAAAATGAGTAAAGGGCAGAAAGAATATACCGAAGTGAAGCTGGTGTTTGGCCATTCAGACGAATCGCCGCTTGATGAGCCGCTATTTGAAAACCTTGTCGTCAATCTGCTTGTTCCGCTTTTGAACAGCGCGGCAGGGAAAAACAATGCAACAGAACAGGAGTAAAGCATGGCCACTTATACAGAATATTTGGATTTTGATACCGAAGAAGACAAATTGAAACAGCAGCAACTCTATCAGGCGACCGAGCTGTCGGCGCAAACGGTAGCGGCGGTCAAAAAGATCAGCCGTCCGCAAAACTGGCTACTTGCCGCTGCGCCATATTGCCCTGATTGCCGCGTGTTTGTGCCATTTATTCAAAAAATGGCGGAGTTAAATCCCAATATCCGCGTCAACTATATTGCCCGCAGTGATTTTGACGACAGCAGCCGTTTCGATAATCCGCGCCAACAGGAAATCGTCCGTACCAACCAAAAAATCCCTGCGCTGTTTTTAATCGGACATGAAGAGGCAGGGCCTGTGTTTAGCGAGTTTCCGCAAGTGGTGTTGAATCAAATTGCGGCAGATGAAACCCGTCGCACGGAATTGCGCGACGCGTACCGTGCCGGCGAGTTTAATGCCGATATTGAGGCTCAGGTTGTAGCGGCCTTGGCATGGGCAGAGCAGCGTTGTTGAGTAGATATTGTTGGTGTGTAAGACTATATTTTGAGCCACTTTGATAAAGGGGACAATTTCTAGTGTAATTTAGTTCTTACCTAGATTTTCTCATTATGTATTTACGTTCTGGAACTTCAATGGTTTGAACAATTTCAAATCCCTCTTTTTGGTAGAGGTCTCTAGCTATTTGATTTGACTCAAAAACCGTTAGGGAAATACTTTCTATTTCTTCATTTTCAAACATTTCTTGAAGAAAGTATTGAAAAGCTTTTCTACCTAATCCTTTTCCCTGCTTCTGTGGAGCTATGAGAAATCTTCCAATATGAAGATTTTTATCTTCTAGTTTGATTTTCTGGATGATGCCTACAAACTCTTCTCCAACAAAAATGGAAAAAATCCCTTCCATCTTTTGCAAGGATTGGGCAATCAAGGGATAAGAAATCTTTGGCCCCATCCATTGCTTCTGAAAACTTTCTCCCAAAGCATTAGACCACTGACAAATGAGTTGGGCATTTTCTAACTGAAGTCCTTTTTCAAAGTGAATTTTCATATTTGCTCCTAAAACTTCTCTTATATCCAACTATTATACTCTTTCTCATATTTTTTCCGAATAATTAAGTATGATTCAACTTTATTTTTTTCTTGTTGGAACGATTCTTGCTTCCTTTCTTTGCTTTGTAATAAAAAGGCCGTCTGAAAAGATTTCAGACGGCCTTTTTTTAATGCTTAACGCTTGATTAAATTTCGATTTTATTCGGCGTAAAGGTTTGCCATTTGTTGCAGGCTGGGCAGTGCCAGAAGAAGACTTGGGATTTGAAGTGGCAGTTGCGGCAGCGGTACATGACGCTTTTTTGCAGCTGGCGGCCGATAATGGAACGAATCATATCGGTATCGGCTTTCCACTCCGGATTCATATTGCTGAGTTTCAAACCAAGCAGGCGGTACACGCCGTTGAGATCGGGTTTTTGGCGGACAAGTTCGACAGCGATTTGCGCCGCTTCGGTTTCGCCTTTGAGCAGCAGGGCCTTCTCGTAAATGACGTTGATCAGGTCAAGATCGGGAAAGGTCTGCATATAGCCGATGAGGCGGTTGAGGCCTTCTTCCTGTTTGCCTTGCGCGGCATAGGCTTCATAGAGTTTCTCGCCGACCATGCTCAAATAGGCGTGGTTTTGCTGCTCGATGGCGGAATACGCTTCCACGGCGGCAGGGAAGTTGCCCTGACGGTATTCGATGTCGCCGAGAATGATATTGGCGCGCGTACATTTTTTGTTGGCTTCGAGTGCTTTGCCGATGTTGTAGCGGGCGGCGTCGAAGTTGGATTTAAACAGCGCGGCTTGGGCGATTTCGCAATAGAACTGGGCGATTTCAAACTGGTAGGTTTGTTCGTCATGGCTCAAGAGCTGCGCCATTTCGATGGCTTTTTCCCAGTCGCGGTCTTGTTGGTAAATGCTCAAAAGGTGTTGGCGGGCTTCGCGTGCCATATCGCCTTCCTGCAAGCCGAGGAAGATTTGTTCGGCACGGTCCACCAAGCCTGCGCTTTGGTAGTTTTGCGCCAATTCGAAAAGCACGCGCGCGCGTTTTTCGTTGACGGTGTCGGGCGAATCGAGCAGGGCGCGGTGCATATTGATGGCTTTGTCGTTTTCGCCGCGTTGGCGGTAGAGCTTGCCTAAAGTCAGGTTCAAGTCGTATGACTGCGGCTGCTGGTCGATGACTTCTGCCAATTCGCGCGCGGCGCGGCCGCTGTTGCGGTCAACGAGGGCATCAAGGCTTTTGTAAAAGCCGGCCGGTATGCTTTTGGCCTGTTTCAGGACGGTCTTCATATCGACGCGCGCGGCAAACCAGCCCATAGCGAAGAAAACGGGGAGGAGGACGATGGGCAGTAAGATGACCCACAATTCGTTGTCCATGGTATTCCTTTATTGATTGGTGGCGTTACGCTTTGGGAGCGGTTTCGGAAGCCGTTGCCGGTATTTCGGTTTTGACCGGAGTCAGGTCTTTTTCGGAAAGGTGGGCGTATTTTTTCACTTCGGCACGCAGGCGGTTGTTTTCGCTGCGCAGGGTCAGCAGACGGCCGAAGAGGGCAAACATACCGAACACGATGCCGATAATAAAGGCACCGAAAAGCACGACAATCAGCGGCAGATTGACGTTTTGGCCGGGCAGGTAGAAGAAGGATACGGTGTGGGTATTGGTGATGGCCAGCAGGAGGAAAACAAGAAGAATCAGGATTTTGATGATGGTATAGATGAGTTTCATGGGTTGCTCCGGGTGGGCCGCGGTTGGGGCAGGCCGTCTGAAAAATGGTATCAGTTTAAACGATTTGCCGGATTTCGGATAGGACGGCATGTTTCAGACGGCATGGGAAGGGTATCTTTAATGCTGACGGGTACTTGTCAAACCCATATTGAAAGGCGTATTGTTCAGTCTTTAGTTATTATCTTACAAATCAGAATAAGAAAGGCAATCATCATGAGCAGACCAGTCCCAGCCGTATTCGGCAGCGTTTTCCACGCTGAAATGCCCGTTATCGCTTATCGTGAAGGTAAATGGCAACCGGTAGAATGGCAATCTTCCAAAGACCTGACACTCGCCCCCGGCGCACACGCCTTGCATTACGGCAGCGAATGTTTTGAGGGTTTGAAGGCATTCCGTCAGGCAAGCGGCAAAATCGTGATGTTCCGCCCGACCGCCAACATCGCGCGTATGCAGCAAAGCGCAGATATTCTGCACCTGCCGCGTCCTGAAACGGAAGCTTATTTGAATGCTTTGATCGAATTGGTCAAACGCTCCGCCGAGGAAATCCCTGACGCGCCTGCCGCTTTGTACCTGCGTCCGACTTTGATCGGTACCGACCCTGTGATCGGCAAAGCCGGTTCTCCTTCCGAAACAGCCTTGCTGTACATTCTGGCTTCTCCTGTCGGCGACTATTTCAAAGCCGGTTCGCCCGTTAAAATCTTGGTGGAAACCGAACACATCCGTTGCGCCCCGCACATGGGCCGCGTGAAATGCGGCGGCAACTACGCTTCCGCCATGCCTTGGGTATTGAAAGCCAAAGCAGAGCACGGTGCAAACCAAGTATTGTTCTGCCCGAATGGCGATGTTCAGGAAACCGGCGCGTCTAACTTTATCCTGATTAACGGCGATGAAATCATTACCAAACCGTTGACCGACGAATTCTTGCACGGCGTTACCCGCGATTCCGTACTGACTGTTGCCAAAGATTTGGGCTACACCGTTACCGAGCGCAACTTTACTGTCGACGAGCTGAAAACTGCGATTGAGAATGGTGCGGAAGCGATTCTGACCGGTACGGCTGCGGTTATTTCTCCGGTAACTTCTTTTGTGATTGACGGCAAAGAAATCGAAGTGAAGAGCCAAGAGCGCGGTTATGCAATCCGTAAGGCAATTACGGACATTCAATACGGTTTGACAGAAGACAAACACGGCTGGTTGGTTGAAGTTTGTTAAGTAGAACGCAGTGAATATAAAAGGCCGTCTGAAATATTTTTTCAGACGGCCTTTTTTTATTGGTTTTTTGATGGGGAAAGCGATAATAAAATGCTAAATTTTTTAAACAAACGGTAGTATTTTTAGATAATCGGTATATAATGCGCAGGCATGTTGTAAAAATACATATTGGAAATATCGAATTTTATTGATTTTTAGAAGAAGTTAAAAACAGTTATAGATATTTACTCTGTATATTTTGTAAATTTAGTTAAATGGGGAATGCTAAAAACATATCGTGTTAGAATTTCCCTCCTTTTTGGTTTCGCGGGATTCACTCTGTCAAGCCAAAAAGGAAAACGATGCAAGATAAAACCATTTTTATTTTGCTATAAAAATCAAAAATAACTTAACTTTGGATGAACTAATCAATTAAAAAGGGACTCTGATACATTTCCGTCAAAAATAACCGGACACATGGTACGCGGACAGATTGCCTATATAAAGTCATCCAAGGGTTCTGTCTGACACCATGACCGTTTCCAATCAGAAAACCGGCAGAAGGGGAAACGCTGCCGAGTTTCTCAAAGCGGCCAACTTCAGTTTGGCTTTTATACAGGCAATTGCTGTTACGACAGAATCCGTCTTACCTCTTTAATCAATCGGCTTTTTTGTCGCACGCTTGTGCGGTGGGAAAGGCGATATTCGATACAAGGAAATACGCTGATTATGTCACATAAACTTGCTCCTCTTGGCCGTACCCACATTCGTCACGGCTCATCCACACCTGAAGCAAATTCCAAATCATCTTCTCCTCTAAAAGAATGGATACACACCCACAATTGGGGGGATATGCCGTCGGTTTCTCCTGAGCTTAAGCAATTAAGCGGTAAAAATACGGTAACGAGAGAAGTAGTGCATGTGGCGGAGGCAGCAAGATTTGACAGTTCTTCATCATCTTCAGACGGCCTTGTGACCAAAATGCATGTAGCACGGGCCAGCGTTGCTTCTGTAAGCAGCGTTTCCAGTAAACATACCATTGCGCCTAAAGTGGCGAGCAAACATGTTGTTTCCAAAGAGCCGGTAAACAAGCCGGTTAATCAATCGATGGAAAAAGTCCTGGCTGAAAGGCAAAAAGTTTACGAAGAAGCCAAAGCAAAAAAAATAGCCGAGGCTGCCGCAGCCAAAGCAAAGGCTGTAGAGCGCGCAAAAGAAGCGCATAAAGCGGCAGTTGAAAAAGCGGTTGCAGAGCGTAAAGCCAAACTCGAAGCCGCACGCAAAGAAAAAGAGGCGGAAGACAGAGTTGCCGAAGAAAAAGAAACCGTTGAGATTGTCCATAAAAAGAATCTGAAGGATTCAGACGGCCATGACAAAATAGCGGGCGTTTCTTCCGGCAAAAAAGCAATCAATAGCCACGACGGCCACCTCAGTTCAGGCAAAGCAAACAAAATTGACGACCATACCGAAGGCAGGGAAGGTCTATCCGGAAAATACCGCGTGTATGAATCCAAAGAGTATGGCAATTACGTTCGCGTAAATGATTTTGGTGCCGATGCGCAGGGTAAAAAAGACAGCCTTCAGGCATTTAAAGCAGCTTTAGAGGCGGCGCACAAAGAAAAAGCCATGGTCTTCTTGGATGGTACTTACTATATTTCCAATCAGATTGTGATGGATAAAACCGTCTCCGGAGCGCGCGGTTTGTTTGGTTCGGGCATGGGCAAAACCAAAGTAACGTTTGATAAGGCGCAAACAGGCGAATTCAATCCGGACACCAACCATGACGATATCCGCGAATTTGCCGGTATCTTGATTGATGGGCAAAACAATAAAACCATTGCCGATTTGTCGGTTCAATATACCAACCCTGATTTTTACCGCAAAGGCTTAAGCTATTTTGGCAAGGTAAACGGTATTTTGGTCAACGATGCGGACAATACTTTAATCAGCAAAGTTGAGGTTTCCGGTGCCAATCGTGCTGGTGTGATGTTTACCTCAACCGCTTCTTTGGAAACGGAAAAAGGCCATAAGCTGACCTTTAAAGAGCGCGTACAAAGCGGCGAAATTGATGAAACATACGAAGCACTGCCTTTGGGTGAAAACAACCGTATTGTTGATTCGTATCTACACCACAACCGCGTTGCCGGTGCGCTGATTGGTTTCCAACAAAACTTTATCGGCGAGGGCAACCGTCTGGATTGGAACGGTCACGAAGCGGATGGCGGGACCGGCTACGGTATGGCTGTGGCTGCCGGCAGCTACAATTACGGCATCACATACCGTAAAAACACGACCGACCACAACTACCGCAAAGGTTTGGATGTGCATGATGGTACAGGCATTGTCATTGAAAACAATGTATTAACGGGTGATCGGCTATATGGTATTGTCGCCTACAACCGCCAGTTTTCTATGGATAAAGTCAAAATTACCGGCAATACCATTATTCAAGATCCGAGCTTCCGTTTGAATGTTGATGATGACTTGGGCAAGTACTACCACATGTATTCAGGTATTCAGGTGCAAACCAATACCCAATACAGAGATTTGCACTCGGCTGACAAAGGTTATTTCGATATCAGCGATAATGTCATTAAAAATCTGACGGTTTATCAAAACAATATTCAGACCTACGCGATTGAGTTCCGTAACCATGAAAGCAAAATGGATTACACGCTCAATATGGCAAACAACAAGATCAGTGGCGAATCCACCAAATATCTGATTGCCGTCATCAACGATACCTACGACCGTGTTTTATCTAAAAACGGCATGGGCAGCGGTACCATTACCATCAGCGGCAATGATGCCGCTATCGGCAAGATTATGAAAGGCGCAGTACCGGTTTATGTGGAAGAACACCATGGCAATGTCGCTATGCATGGGGCGGTAACGATCCACAACAACAAAATTTCCGTGCGTGAAGAGTCTGCCGGCTACGTCGAATTTGCTTATTTAAAGAGCAATGCCAAAGAGTACAACATCACCAATAATACATTGAAACTTGGCGGTGATTTGAATGATGCTTTGATAGACGTACACAGTACCAACCCTAAGGGCAAGGCATCTTTAAATGTGGCCAACAACAAAATCCTGACGGACATTAAAGGTGAACTATATGATTCATGGCTGCGCTTTGAGAATGACATCAACACGTATTCTGAAGGCAATAGCCATAACGGCGCGGCACTGAAAAAAGTGAATACGACCGGCAGTAAAGTGGCATTGAGTGATGTTCTGTCGGAAGCCAACCATATTGTCGAAACGACTAAAGAGACTGTGTATCACCATACTCAGAACGTGTATACATCAGGAGTGGAAGAACATCATACAACGACAGGGATTTTGTAAGCTGTTGAAGTCGTAATCTTTATGTTTTAAATATCGATAAATAAAAAAAAGGCCGTCTGAAAATTTTCAGACGGCCTTTTATCTAACTCACATTATTTAGCCAGTTCGGCACGCAATTTGTGGGTTACGTTCATCATCACTTGGAGTTGTTCCAGAGTTTCTTTCCAGCCACGGGTTTTCAGGCCGCAGTCCGGGTTAACCCACAGACGTTCAACCGGTACAACCTCGATGGCTTTGCGCAACAGATGCTCAACTTCAGCTTCAGTCGGTACGCGTGGGCTGTGGATGTCGTAAACGCCCGGGCCGATGTCGTTCGGGTATTTGAATTCGCCGAACGCGGTCAAGAGTTCCATGTCGGAACGTGAAGTCTCAATGGTAATCACGTCAGCATCCATAGCGGCGATGGCCGGCAGGATGTCGTTAAACTCGGAGTAACACATATGAGTGTGGATTTGAGTGCTGTCTTCGCAACCGGTAGAGGACAGGCGGAAAGATTCGCCGGCCCAGTTCAGGTAAGCATCCCAATCGGCACGTTTCAAAGGCAGACCTTCGCGGATGGCAGGTTCGTCAATTTGGATGACTTTGATGCCGGCTTTTTCCAGATCCAATACTTCGTCGTTCAGAGCCAGTGCGATTTGTTTGCACACGGTAGAACGTGGGATGTCGTTGCGGACGAAAGACCATTGCAGAATGGTTACAGGGCCGGTCAACATACCTTTCATCGGGCGTTTGGTCAGGCTTTGTGCGTAAGTAGACCAAGCCACGGTCATGGCTTCAGGGCGGCTTACGTCACCGAAGATGATCGGTGGTTTCACGCAGCGTGAGCCGTAGCTTTGTACCCAGCCGTATTGGGTGAATGCAAAACCGCTCAACAATTCGCCGAAGTATTCGACCATGTCGTTACGCTCGGCTTCGCCGTGTACCAGTACGTCCAAGTCCAGTTTTTCTTGCTCTTCAACCACCAAGGCGATTTCTTTTTTCATCGCAGCTTCGTAATCAGCGGCAGACAGTTCGCCTTTTTTGAAGGCGGCGCGTGCTTGGCGGATTTCGGTGGTTTGCGGGAAAGAACCGATGTTGGTAGTCGGCAGCAGAGGCAGGTTCAACCATGCTTGTTGCGCTTTGATACGGTCGGCAAATGGAGATTTGCGTTGGTCTGCGTTGGCAGGCAAATCGGCCAGGCGTTTGGCAACGTCTGCACGGTGGATTTCGCTGCTGTTGGC
>FLSF01314972.1_pt1 | contig 14373 bp, 13 predicted proteins | sample 1550431 | NCBI WGS metagenome assembly FLSF01 (sample SAMEA4031754, study PRJEB14383) | metagenome | biome: human; feature: oral; material: saliva | place: Philippines | collected 2014 | reverse complement strand
TCTGCTTCCTTTTCGGTTTGATTAATTTGGGGTTGTTGACTGGATTGGTTTTTGCTGTCGAGGATGGCGTATTGCTCCGCAATCTCTCTGTCGACCATTTTTTCGTACTCCTCTTTGGTCATCCCGATATTATCGGGGATGGCCTCGTCGATCAATTGGTTAAATTGATCCATGCTACCTTCAAATACATTTTCCATGGATTGACTCCTTTACAAAGAGATTGATAGAAATACTCTAGTACCCATGGATAGGTACTAGAGTATCGTAGGTTATTTAGAAGCTTTTCTAGCTCCCATGTAATCTCGGAGGAATTCTACTTCCTCGAGAACCAGGTCTTTCAGACTTTCATCTGAAAGGTATGCCGAATCTGCAACAGCCATCAGACTGTTACGGTGCAAGACTTTTTCATCCAAGTCCTTCGGCATTAACTCGCCGAGCTTACGACGAGAAGAAATCAATTCAGCCACGACGGTTGAAGATGGTTTCTTCAGGTACAACCGACGGAAGAGGTTGTAATGGGCCAGTTGTTTGACCCATTCTTCAACTTCCGCCTGAGCTTCCGCTTTGGCATCAGCTTTCGCCTCAACCTTTTCGACTTTGGCTTCTTCGCGTTTAGCGGCGCGATCCGCTTTGTCATCTGCAGCTTTGGATGATTTATCCAAAACCATTGCCACACCAGTCAATACTGCTGCGCCCAAAAAGGTAAGAATGAATTTGTTCATGACGAACTCCTTATACAAAGGTTGGGAAAATATAGACAGGGGAATGATTCTCCTATCGGGTTCACGTAAATAGTATATATCTGAGATAATCTAAAATATAAAGAAACAGACTAAAAAGAAATACTCCTCTATCCTTAATGGGATAGAGGAGCAGTATATCACGTTAAGCTTTAAAGTAAAGATCCCGATGGAACTTCACTAAAGCTTTAATAAATTCTAATTCACCAGGAATACGATGGTGGTCTTCTACACGTTCAAACATGTCGATAAACTCTTCAGCAGTACCGCTAAAGAAACGATAGTTCCAAACATCAATCTTAGTAGAAGTAGTGACGAAACCAGAATCTACACAAGGATTACGATAGAATGTCCAATCGTCTTTTTCAGCGGCATCAAAGTTAATCTCGCCAATACCAAATAGGATAACACTATTATTGATCGTGCCTTGAGAAACCATCATGTGTCCAGATACCATGGCATAATCTTTAACAATGGATTCACCGTAGACACGGGCATTATCAGATACCGTAGCATTATCTTGCACGATAGCAAATCCATTTACTCGACCATGTCCAAAGACATTAGCATTGTCTTTAATACGAGCATTACCAAAGATGGTACACTGATCAAATACACGAGCATGACCTTCCACAATAGCATTGTGCATGACTTGAGCATCGTTATACACATGAGCATAGCCACGAACAATGGCATTGTCTTTAACTTTGGCATTATGGTAAACCATAGCGTCATCGTAAATCCAACACCTACCTTCGTGAGACAAGTTGTCTTCACTTACTACGAATCCACCCATGTCTCCCGCTTCGACATCGCCAAAGTTTTTCAAAGCACGAATACGATAGATGGAAGAACCATTCATGGTAATGGATTGATCTTTTAAGATCTCATACTTTTTATCAGACATTTTTAGCTCCAATATTTAGATTTTAGATTGTTATGGTATTCAACCATTTCTTCATTAACTTTCCCATTAGTATCGGTTAATGAATACCCATAGTCGATAAATTCTTTAGCAGTACCAGAGAAATCACCAAAATTCCAAATGTCTTCGTGGATAGAAGCTGTGACAATTACATGTGGTCGAGAAGGATCACGATAAGTAAAGTAATCGCTTGTATGTGCTACTTTAAAATTGATCCTGGCACCACCATTAATAATCGAGGTACCACTTAGGTCAGCACCATCTGAAATCACGACATTTCCTCTTATAGATACACCAGTACCATTAATTTTACCACCTAAAATGACACAGTCGTAAATTTCAAAATCACCATCGATAACAGTATTGCCGCCGACATAAGCACTTTCGCAGATAAAGCCTTCCCCTTTAATAGAAGAATTACCACAAATATAAGAACTTCCGGAAATGTCTACTTCACCACCGACTACCGCATTTTCATTAACAGAAACCATACCGCGAATCATGGCTTTATCACAAACAACAGCACTGTCGCAAATATAAGCCATTTCCATAATGGTGGCTCGATCTTTAACAATAGCAGTATCATCAACAACAGCGTTCTCTTCTACAGAAGCATCGTTATATACTTTAGCTTCGCTAGCAACCCAGCACTCACCATAGTGAGAAAGGTTTTCTTCTTTCTCAATATAGCCACCTAAGGTACCGGCTGTTACATGACTTAATTCTTTCAATAAACGAATACGGTGAAGTGTGTGACCTTCTACTTCAATAGTATCGTCTACTACCAGTTCGTATTTCTTACCCATTTACAATTCCTTTAAAATTAGATTAAAAAGAAAGACACTCCTCTACCTTTACAGGTAGAGGAGCATTGCTTTTAATTACTTACCGAGTTTCTCAGCACCACGTTCGTACATAGCGTCACGAATGTGTTTGTGTTGACCACCACGTGAACGTGCGTCTTTGCTGTCTTGGATGGTCAGTGTAGATTCAATACGACCAAACTTGGTCACTTCAGTAGCTTCACCACCTTTCTCTTTAGGAGGCGTACGACTGATGTATTCACGTGTTACCAAGTGCTCAGCGCTTACACCTTTAGAAATGTGGAAGTTGGCAGATAGAGATTGAACATCTTTGTCTTTAGCCATGGCGTCGATAGCGACTTCACCAGTAGCCAACGCAGAAGCTGCAACGAACGCATTGGTCACTTTGAATACAGCTTCCATTTGTTTGGCATCTACGTCCGCACCGTGACCTGCCATGTACGTCATGGCTGCATCGATCGCTTCTTTTTTGGTTTCCAGAGCTTGTGACTCTGGATTGTATACCAAGTGGTCTTTAGCAATAATATCCGCCAATTCGCGGGTTTGTTGATTAATAGGCATTTTGATTTCCTTTTTGAAAAGATATAAAAATAGTTACTTCTACATGTAGAAGGATAACTTAAAGAATTGATTCTCGCATTACCTTCATGTTAATAGTATAGTGCTGTAATATTTTAGAATATCTTTTCTTTAAAAGAAATCAAGGCAAATACCCATCAAAACCATCTAGAGTCTCTGGTGCAAAAGAAATGGGTCTATATACGACATCAAATTCCTGTATCCCGATATAGAGTAAAGAATTATCAATAGGGCGAATACGAATCCGCCCAGTATCGTACTGGAATCCATTATCTTGAAAACTCAATACTTCTACTTTTAACGATTCTTTTCTATATCGAATTAATTTCAGAATAGATTCATCGAGTTCTTTAGGAGTAGGAATAGGATTGATGTAAGTATTAGTAACCACAATGTAGTTACCATCTTGAGCCAGTACCCTGTCTGCATATTTCCACCATTGGGCACCTAAGTGGATTCGGCGATAAGGTTTGATATAGGTTTGTCCTTTCCATCTTTTAGAATCAGGAGAAACCTTTAAACTAACTTTTGTATTTTTAAGGTTTAAATCAAATTTCTTATCACGAATATCTTCTTTGGTTACTTTTAAACTTTGCCTAACAGTAGTCTCTGGTTTACCAAGGATTAAATCACTCGCATCCATAGGGAACTCACTTCTTTCATTTACATGTCGAAGCAAGTTCTCTTCTTCAGTCAGATTAGGATCAATCTTCATTTAAGATCCTTTCTCTTATACTCAATTACCAATTCATGAATACATTGGATTTAACTGGTTTCTTATCCATCTTGGCAATCTCTGCTAAAATAGAAGCCGTGCCGGATTCTACGGATACGGTTTCATTTGCTAAGAGCTTACGAGCAGCTTTAGGAGAAACTTCTACATCCAAGCCACCGTGAGAAACAATAGCATCTTCAGTAGACATAGGCAGAACAGGTTTATTAGATTCTAAAGAAGGAGAAACCAGTTTTTCAGCACAACTAATACCAGGTTCGTTTACATAGTCAAAGGTAATTACTGTGTGCAATACTTTACAGTTTTTACCATTGATGACTTGACGAGTAGTTAATGAACGAATGCTGAAGCAAACATTTGCTCCTTTAGTCTCCAAGTCTTTCTTTAGGAACTCACCATAAGGCCCAGTAGGACGAACCTTAGCCATAATACCGACACATTTCTCCCCAGTTAAAGGATCAATGTATCCAGGTACCAACCAGATCTCACCAAAGACCGCACAAACGAGTTTTTCATCAATACGGATATTACGTTCCAAGAACTCCATGTCAGTTTGACCAGGTACCTTAGAAGGATGACCGTATTCGGCTTTAATGAAACCACCTGCAATTCGCTGATTAAATAAAGTACCAGGTGCAAAGAACTTCTCTGCACCTAGTGAAGAGTAGTATTCATTCTCTCCAGTTTTAGGATTGATGTTTTTAGATTTGTGATCCAAAGCACCGACACAAATGGTGTAATAACCGTTTTCATCCGGAGTGAGAATACCTTGTTTATCAGTACCGTCTAAACGAGTACAGCGGTAAACAAAATTAGACATGTTTAAAACACTTTCTTGTTTTAGTATCTTAATACGTAATCAATCAGTTCAGTCTGAGAAGTCGGATTACATAAAGACGATACGACCCCAGTGTAGAAGTAACTACCGGTTAACTTAGTCAGAGCAGAAGAAGCAGAGAAGTTAACAGAAGAAGCAGGTACAAATACCGGCATGACTTTATCGGGATCAATATCGTTTAGGATTTCACGATAATACTGATTGATGTTATCAGGGTTACGAGCAATAATGCTGATTGGAATAGCCAAAGATTCGAATGTATCACCAATCGACTTACCGGCATATTTACCCGTTTGGGAGAATACTCGTCCCATGTCAGCATAGTTGATGAAGAAAGGTACTTTACCTTTAGTCACAAACTCTTTATAGGATTTACCAATCAATTTGTCTTCTCGTACGACTACCAAGCTCTTAATCAAAACACTACCAGGCTCGTAAGTGAGTTCGTAGTATTTCTCATCGTTAATGGTAATGGTGTTGATCGCATCTGGATCTGAATGCACACTTGCCATACAGTTAAAAATAGCATAGTGTGTTTCTTCAGGATTGGTAATCAAGAACAAGCTATAAAAGCTAGTGTCGCTACCCACACGAGCAAGACCTACCATTTCGTAACGAACGGGAAATATAATCTTACATCCTGTGGTCGTAATCAGTTGGTTATTGACTTCTTTTAAAGAAGCCATTATTTTATCTTTATTACGAATACCGTATCTCATGGTAGGTCTATTCCTTTAATTACTCTTTGACAATTTCAATTTGCCCGGCTACCCATTCAATCAAGATATTGATGATGGCTGTAGAAACGACAGTAGCGGTATCCAGATCTGCTTTAGCATTTTCGGCCTTAATCAAGTGTTTCAAGATCAGACTGGCCATCGTGTCTTTGAAGAACAATTCACAGACCACATCAGAAACCACAATCGGCAATTCCGTTTCCAAAATACGAACACCTGGATAATAGGCATTCAAGTATTTAGAAATGACACCGCGATATTCCAAAGTCGGTTTATCTTCAATGAATGCTTTCAATTCAGCATGTTCGTCATTCTTAGTGTTCTCAATCAAAGTCAATACAGCAGAAACAATAGAATCAAAAGTACGTGCTGCAAGACGAGTATTATCGATCGCATTAGCAGTGGTCAAGATCAACTGACCACGACGAGCCAAGTCTTCAGCATTTTCAGTAATGACATCCAGTTGACGATAATTCATTGGATTACCACTGTTCAGGATACCGACCAGAATATCCGCTTTATTAGCGATTTCAAAAGCAGCATAAACATCGTAAAAGACATTAATGGTTTTGGTTTCTACCGACACAGAGGAAATCATGGTCTTAGCAGAAACGGCACCTGAATACATATTGGCAAAAGCAAATACGATACGAGTACACGCTACTTTAAAGAACAAGCACCAAGTTTTCAAATCAGACTCTGAAATTTGCAGGCCCCGGATCGGCTCTTTTTCCAATTTCTCAACAGCCAACAAAGCAGTCAAGTACAAAATAAAGTTTTTGTAAGTACTTACGGCATCACTAACAGTGTGGTTAGGTTGTTTCAACAAAGCCCAGACATCTTGGAACAAATCACCACCGAATTGTTTAGTGTAGACTTCAGATAAAGACATAATGCCTTCGTTTGTAGCATCATCTTCAGTACGTACCAATTCAACTAGCAGGCTGTTTTCAGGATTGTCAAAGGTGGGTTGAACAGAAGGACCTTTTTGACCAGGGTTGTACAAAGACATCAGGTTTTGAATACGAGGTAAAATTTTCTCGTACACAAAGCTCGGTACTTCGATCTGATTAATTTTAAATTGAGAGAAAGGATCGATACGTACAGAGAGTCGTTCACTAACATCCGTTACGATTTCACGGATAATCGGACTAACCGTATTACGAGTAAAACTCAATTGGTTTTTCAAGGGATTGATGCATTGTTCTTCAATCGCATCGTAAGCTTGATAAATCGCCGCACCTTCAGTAAAACCAAATTCAGTGTAACATTTATCAACCACACTACCCAATGAGTGTTCTAAGCATTCTTGAGAAGCAATTAAGCTTTCAGACGGCATAACGTTTTGTACCAAAGCATCCAGAGCGGTACCAGGGACTGCCTTCAGTTTTGTACCAGGCAGCAAAGTACTTTGTGCAACATCATTTGCCAAGTTGATTAAGTTTGGTCCAAACATTATTATTCTCCCTTAGCAATAATACGACGTTGCAGTTCTGCTAACGCCATCTCTTCCAGAACTGGTTGATAAATCAGTTCACCTTCTAGTGTACCAGATACTCCTGCTACATCACGAATTAATCGCTGAGCAAAAGTACTGACTAATGAAGCTGCTGCAGCCAGTACAGTAGCATTTTCAGTATCTTTAACCATTTGATCCATAGTTACGTTTCCTAGATCTAAAAAACAAAAATAGTAAAGCTTAGAAATAATAGAGTGCTCTATTGACTAGAGCACTCTGTATATTCCTAATCAGGTAAAGTAATCTTTATTTATTCGACAGATAATCCTGTCCAATGCGTTTAGACATTTCTACCAGAATGCTGTTGGACATACCCATTAAGAATGGACTGTTTACAATACGATTATAAACCGATTGACTACCAAAAACAGCATCAATCTCTTCACCTGGTTGATTATCCTCAGTATTAATCCGAGGAGATTCTTCAAAGACATGAGCAATAGTCGCCTTTAATTGGGCACCAAAAACCAATTTCGTAATATTCACATGATTCGCTACATCATGCAGTGTGCTAAGACACATCCCTAACTTTCGCTAGGATACTAGACTATATCAACACCCTAATCAATATTAGGGGCTTCCTTTTTCCATTTAAAGCTAATGCTACCCGCTTGGGCCGTACACGGTGGCTAATCCGTTAGTCGTTGAACGTTCCTATTTTAAAATAGGCTTCGCTGCTAATTACCCATTGTTTCATCCATTACGATTGTTACTGTATTCTTAAATACGAGTACGTAAGGCTTTAGGGCTTTCTAGCAATTAAAGAAGAGATCACTTACCAATTACTCAGTAAGCGGACAATCAAGTTATCGCCTTGAGATAAGTAGTTTTTGCTCGTAATGGTAAACTTAATCACAGCAGTATCAAGCATCAAAGGATTACCATTGACTCGATACGTATCGTCTACCATACCAGTATAAGGCACCTTACCTAATGCCTTTTGTCTGGCTACAATTTTAGAATCAGAAAGATTTGCTATCTTCCTTAATGATTCACTCATGTCTTCTTTGTCACCATTGTAGAATACTTCTACTTTATCTACCATACCTTTTACACTGCTCTTAGGTACGTTAGCAGAAATACTTCTTAAGAGATCTAAAGATTCTTCATCAAAGAGTTTCGTATCGTTTGTTAAAGCATCCTCAATAAAGCATAATGGATCATCTACCATTACCTGAGTACCAGGTTTAGCTAATCGATGAATACTTTGTTCAAAGTTTACGACTACCTCTTTAACTACAGTGGTTTGAATTTCAGTGTCTAAACTCAATCGTTTTGAAATAGCAGTCGAGTCTTCATACGTATAAGGACTCTCCATTAATGCTACTCGTACCAATTTACCAGGCTTGTAAGCAATGCCTTTGGGATTTAATGGATCCTTAGTAAAGAATCCAGAGTGATAAGCAATCACATCCCCAGTATCTAATTTATCTCCTACTTTTACATTAGAGATAACATCATGAGGCATGGTGAAACCACCACTGCTACCGAACTTACGACCAATCTCTACATGGCGTAAAGTACCATCTTCGTATTGTACCGTAACAGCATAGTCATTGACTTCAATGACTTTACCTGGTTTATCAGCAGTTGCAGCAAAAGTATCTCCAGCTCTTTGTACCAGTTTATTATCATAGCCCGTACGAGTAGGCATGACGTGATAACCAGATGCGGAAATTGTGTGAGTTTGCTGCACGTGGTTAAAGTTGATGCGTTTGGGCACATAAGAACAATAATGACACGATATATGCATTTCTGCATATTCTTGGTATTATTGTTAATTAGTTAGACTATATCTTACTATAAGCTGGTTAAGCTTACAGTCCGTCCGCTTCAGGAGTCCGCACTAAACAGACTCCCTACTCTACTCACTTCCACTCACTAATCCTTATTTACTAGCAAGTGTGCTTTCGATAGTCGTTGAACCTTATTCTACTATGTATTCCGGAACGGTAACGAATATAGAGTTTTCTCGACTATGGTATTCAGTAAACGTTCTTCCGTCCTTCTTGACGTTCAATTTCAGTTTAATCCTACTAAAGTATAGATCTTTCTCATTATACCCTTTAAGATTTTTAACTTCTACTAAGAATGTTTCTTTATCTTTCCAATAGTCAGGAAGCCTTTCAGGATCCATATTTCGATAGATTAGAGATAACTTTCTACGAATTACTCTGTCAATCTGTTCCCTAGGAATACTTTCAAAAGCAGAATCTTGGCTGCGGATTTTCTCTATTACTTTGCTTTTTACCGTCTCAGCTTGGTTAGAGCTGCCCCCAAGTATATCGCTATCTTGGGTTGGTACAAAGTACTTGGCGAGAGGTCCCCGCAATTCAAACGGTTTAAGGACGACCCAATCTCTATAGTAGATCCAGTTATAGCCGTTTGTGAACACACGATTCTTACAACGATAAGCTGATGTTGTCTTACCACAGTTAAAGAATCTAGCCGCATCGTTTACAGATAAGAAGAACATTATCTCGTTATCATTGTAAACAAATACAGGCTCGATATCTTTATTCTTAGCAATAAGCTCTAGCATCGGATCCATTACCAATCTCCAAGGATTAGGATTATCACGATACTTTACGAGACACATGCTAGGCGTGAATGGTTGTTCTTCTTTAGACAACCAAGCCGACAATGTGGAGACACCTAAGTTTAAATACTTAGCTGCTTCAGTCAGTGTATTAAAATCGTATTCTTGCGTAGTTACAATATTCTTTACAGAAATAGGCTTTTCGATTTCAGTCAGGTAGATAAGATTAGTATCAGGAAATTCTTGATCAGGACGACAGTATTGCCATCCTTCAGGATAAACCTTGTGCGGGTTATCTAACCGACCTGATGATAAAATTACCTCACGATGGATACCAGTGTAAGTAGAACACATGGCGCAACTTTCACAAAGAATAACTTCTTTAGTGTGGTAATTTCTAATCTTAACAGGAACCTTAGCGTTAATATAACCGCCTTTATCAAAAGCCCTTCTTAAATTTTCCTGATTCGATACTAATTCTAAGTTTTCTATTCGATTATCACCTTTGTTTCCATTGATGTGGTCAGTAAACATTTTATCAGGCCATTTGTCCGATTTAAGAATAAATGTCATGACCATCAGTCGATGGACAAAGAATGATTTAGGTTTCCCATCTTTAACTAAACGAATAGAGTAGTAACCATCGTTGTTTTTAGTTTGTTTTAGTAACTTTATCTTATCGAATACCAACGAAATGATATTTGTAGATTTATCAATAAAGTACTTACCATCTAAACCAGGTATTTCTGTAAATGTAGCTCCATTGTATTGCATTGTTTTTAACATCTTTAATTCTCCAGTATAAGAGTTGTTTATCTTCAGATGTTTTAACAATACCAAACTTTTTAACTACGCAGAACGCTCATAACTTTTATCACTGTTCAGTGCGATCAATCGTCCATGTCACTACATGGCATCATCATGGCAATCGTACTTAATACATTCTCTGGTTGCAGGTCAGGATTCATTTCTCCTGTTCCTGAATTCTCAGGAATACCGTATAAGTTAATAAACTTAGGATTCGCAGAGAGGTAAGTACTGATACCTGCATCTGAACTATCCTTCGTTGATTCTGCCACAATGCCAATAGCGTTTAAGTGGTGTTGTCGTGTTCTTTTCACCATGGATTGTTTAGAACGACCACCATTACCTGTAAAGGTAATTTCTTCACTTTGCTTCAATTCTTGCAAAGGATTCAATGTTTCCACAATGCGTTTTGTGGTGTCTTTATTAATAGCCATCCAAACGGCTTCAGGATTCAATTCTACTGGGTAGTTGGCTTTGATACCATGACGATTGTGTTCACGCAATGCTCGTACCAAATGCGTATACACCTCACCTGCCATTCTTTCAAAACCACGAATCCTTTGTTCAGACATGTCGACTTCATCTTTGTGCTTATAATCCACGAGCATTTCTACACAGCGAATCAATAATCCACCGAAGTCAATAGGCTCTTTCATCTCGATCAAAATCCGTTCAGTAATCGGATCGACGAACATGTTATAATAAAGATCAATTTCTTTTAAGTAACGACCAGGAATCTTAATGGATTCTAAAAGGTTAAAGTATTGTTCTTTTTCATTCAAGTCGTAAATAGACAAACGATTCAAATCTGGAATCTTACTCAAGCCAGCCATGATCAGGCTAGTAATTCTGTCTCGTTTAGATAAGACTAAGTGGAAGTCATTAAAGCGAATTGCATATTCATGACTTTCTAGTTTCAATCGTTTTCCTACAGGTTCAGTACGATAGTATTTAGGTTCTAGAGAAGCTAATAACTTAGTAATCCCTAATCGGTAGCACAATACCAATCCAATTGGAATGGCTTTACCCATGATGTCGATATTAACCGTTTCAGTAGGGGCTTTAACTGGATCTAATCCACAGAGTGTTTCAATCGTGCCTAACTCTATTAGATTACCATCTTGAACAGAGTAGAAAACATTATCTGGATCGATTGCTACAGGATATTTCTTCTTGTGCGTACCGACAAAAACCATATTAGTAGTTTCTGCCTTAATCACGAAGTCACGACCAAAACGCTCTTCTGCACTCTTGCGATCGAAATACAAGAAACATTCCTTAGTCGTAATGGCTTTAAAGTTACGAGACAAAATAGAGTAAACATAAGGCGCTTTTAAGTGATTATCAAACATGTCACCAGAACGAGTCTCTAACACATCTTGATTTTCATTATCAAAAGCATTCTTACGAATACCAGCGACTAACCATTTCTCGTAATTGAATGCACGAGAAGCATCACGTGAAGCAAATGTCTTACCAAAGTAACTAGACAAGGATACCGTACTGTCGTCAATCTTACGAATGGGTAAATCGTATCGTTGATGGCAATAAGTATAATGCTTACCACCAATCGTAAAAGTACCATCGGGATTAATCTTAGGTATCTTCACTCGAATCGTAGAAGCTTCACCTTCAATCGGTTTAATCTTCATGGAGTAAACAGTATAAGCACCAGAGATATTCTCTACTTCTGATTTCTTAATATCTTGTACGACTACACCTGCAGATTGTACCCCTACCATCATTGACGCTACATCACGTTCTAAGAACTGAGTAATGTATTTCTTATCGAATGCTTTTAAAGTAGAAATACCTTTAGTGTCTTCTTCCGTAATCTTCAGTTCTTCAGGCTTGATATCAATCATCTCACCTACAGTCTGATTACTCTCTTTACTTAAGGTTAAAGTATTGTACTTACCAAAAGCTTTTCGTATCCCATCGTATTTACTCACTGTCATGGGATTGCTTTTCGCATATTCCTCTAAGACGAGTTTACCTTTTACAGTAGGAGAAACAGGAGCATCTGCTCGTTTGACTAAAACGACTTTATCTTCAGGCTTATAGTTTTTCAAATCCAAGACATCAGAGGTATCGAATTTACCACTAATGACTTCATCAAACTCTGCTTCTTGTTCAGTAACAATAGGAACAATATTACTGACTTTAGTCAGTTTATTTAATGCTTTAGGATCATCGACTACTTCAGTCAATTCTTCATCTTCTTCATCCAAGATGTCAGAGACGATTTGTACTTCTTTATCTTCGTGTACTTCGCCTAACTCATTGTAGTAATCTTCTTCTACATGAGTTTCTTCATCTTCGGTTTCCGAATCTTCAGAATCTAAGTCTTCTTCCTCTTTCTCAGCATTTCTCAAATCCTGACCATATTGACGCTCGTAATCCTTAGGATTGTAACGAATAGAATCGTCGTCTTTTACGACAACATCATCTTCATCACTCTCAATACCAGCATCATCACTCGCTTCTAGATTCTTTTCTGCAATTTCTTCATCAGTTAATTCAATACCTTCTTTAGTCATTGCAGCAGTATGCAATTTTAATAAAATATTGATAAACTGCTTACTCATCAAGCGAGCATCAATCTTACCATTAGGATTCTCAAAGCCCTTACGCCATTCATCCAACAACCCAAGATTAAATACTGTAAAGACATTATTCTTAACCAATACAATATTAATCTTATCTAGTAGACTCTTAGGCATTTTAGCAAATACAGATTTCTCTCTATTTAATCCGAGCCATTTCCACATCTCCAAAACAAAGATGTTTTCTAAGTTATCTAACTTCCTAAATAACTCTACACTCATCCCAGTAATGGATTTCTTTAAACTAGAAACAGGCATCAATTCATTCGGGACATTGATTACCCAGAATTGATTATAATACCCATTATAGTTATTCTGTACATCTACCATACCTTTCAATACAGTATTTAGTACATTCATGTTTTTATAGTACCCGACATGAGTCGTATTACCCAGATACTTATATCGCCTATCGATTAAAGAATAGTTCAGTACCAAAGGCACCATCATCTCAGGCTTATACTTATCCATTTGCACGACTTTCTTAAACCGTCGATTCAACTTCAAGTACTTCTGTAATTCAATTACCTGAGTAGCACTTCTAATCGCTAATGTACCTAAACGAGAAGCAATATCCATATAGGTATAAATAGGGACTTTTAAAGAGCCTTTCTTAAATAAAGCATTCTTCTCACTAGGGCCAATATCTGCACTACTACTCGGAACATAGTGGTAAGCAGATTGTTTCGGTAAGAAGAACTGACTAGTATTAAAGATCCTGGGATTTCCATAATGGGTAATCAATCTGTTCCCAAGCTTTAATTGAAATTGTTCAAAGTTAATCATTCTGAAAAAGCTTCCTTTAAACAGCAGTTTATAAAAAATGTTAAATTTTAGTAAAATATACTCTCCAGGGAATGAACCACTGGAGAGCATACTTCATCAAAATGATTTCTATAACCTTAAAGAATATTCCCTATACACTAGGTACATCAGAAAGGTTATGGCAAACAAATTTAACGGTATCGTAGTTCACAGAATAACGTATAGAACCATCTGGCCCTACATAAGCCCGTTTTTGTTTCTTGTACTGAATAATTTCATTGCGTGCTTCTTCAGTTAAAGCAGAGAGGATATTCTCTCGATCCCCGTCGAACGGGACTGGGTATAGATAAGAATTTTGATTAATTAATATAGGCAAATCCTGTAGATAAGAGAGATTTTAGCTTCTCTTTAGAAGTCAGTCTATATTTACTACAGTATCTACTTATATATGAGATTAATCGAATTAACTTAAGGTAACCAGAAGCTGGACTATATCATCACCGACATGCTTGTGCTACCAACACAAATGTTTCGGAGTACCATGAGTAAGATGGTACTGATGCATAGAGGTTTATCAGACCACTGCATCTGCCCTCCATTTCAGGATTGTCATCACGACAACGCCTTACGCCTTTCGGCTAGTCTCTGAACACAAATCCTTCTCTTATTAGAGAATAGGATTCTTCGCTGCGGATTGCCCTACTGATTTATCTCTTTTACTGTACTCTGGTTAGTTACTCCAGACCCTACTGTGTATTACT
>FLSF01001065.1_pt1 | contig 15006 bp, 20 predicted proteins | sample 1550431 | NCBI WGS metagenome assembly FLSF01 (sample SAMEA4031754, study PRJEB14383) | metagenome | biome: human; feature: oral; material: saliva | place: Philippines | collected 2014 | reverse complement strand
AAATCAGCACATCGGCAAACACCCTCGATGCCAAAATGGCAGCCTTGCAAACGCGCAACTGGGAAACCTTTGTCATCGCCAACCCACAGCTACAACGCTTTTTAGGCGATGTAGAGCGCAAAACTTCCGAAAGCACCGTTATCACCATAGCCGGCGGAGCTGGCAGCGGCAAAACACGCTTTGCTTTTCAGTTCATCAACGCCCTGGCGCAAAATTATACAGTAGGACACGCCAGCCTCGAAGAGCACCCCGACAGCAAACTATATTACGATAAAGTACAACAATACATTGACGAGACCGCTCTACCTAATATCGAGGCGCCCGAAATTAAGGACTTAGACCAACTCGAAGCCCTTATACAGCGCAACGAAGTAATAGTAATCGACAGCTTTGCCAAGCTACAAGAACTCAACCCGCGCTTCCTCCTCGACCGCGACCTACGAAAGAAGTACGACGGCAAGCTATTTTTGCTCATCTACCAGCTTACCGGCGAGGGCAAAATGCGCGGCGGTAGCAAGTCAGAGTATGACGGTGATATAATTCTACTCACCCACGTAGCCCCCGACTACCGAGAGAACTATATATACCCCAGCAAGAACAGGTATAATGCCCTACCGGCTACCCAGTTGCGCTACAGTACCTATTTTCAGCAGATGTTGGATATACCCCAAGAGTTAGGCACAGGCAGCCAGCCCACCGAAGCAATTAGCTTGCCCCCAGCCCCACAAACCAATGTATACGAAGTAATTTATTAGAATATGAGCACCACTGTAATAACAAACGTAGCGTCTTATCAAATAGGCGTAGATATATTAGGCTTCCCAGTGTATCACGAACACTATTTTGCCGAAGAGCACATAAGCGAATGCAGCACCAAGAAGCAAGGCAAAAATATGAGCAAGAACAAAATAACATACAAGGTAATACCCTATATATTCAGCTACCTTGTAAAACAATTCTAACCATACCGCACACGAACACGCACACAAACACGAAGCGAACACGTAAAACAATTTTAATAACCAATAAATATTTCAATTCCAATGGCAACAAAGAAGAAAAACAGCCCCTCACGCACTACCCGCAAGGTAACCGTACCAGTAACTATTACTGTAAGAGTAACCCCTAAGCCAAAGGCTCGCAAGACAAGCAGCCGCCGCAAGTAGTGCCACGCTCCAGCCCCGTAAGGCTGGAGTTTTTATTTTGCACACATCGCCAAATTTTCTAATTCACTAATTTGCTAATTATCAGACCTCTTACAAAAAACTTTCGCCCCACAGCGAAAGTTTTTTTGCTTTTTGCTTGCAAGTTTCAAAAAAAGCCGTACATTTGCACCGTTCAATTCAATGCTGCAGTTGTATGCAGCAAACACATATCTAATAATATATATCCGTGAAGGTGTCCGTATGCCCGTAATGGCGTACATCATTTGCGTCCAGCAGTGAATTGAACAACACCCACTCACGGATATTTTTTATTTATACGAAAATGAAAACAGAAAACGCAACACCCACAACCCCAACCACCCAGTACTGCTTTCCTGCCGAAGCAGTCAATGATTACTTCATAAACCCTGCCTGTGTAGAAGACTTTGCAAAGACAATGCGGCTGTACAACCAGATAGTCGCCGAGTATTTTTTAGAAGAGGGCAACATACCATACGGCATTGCACGCGGCGTAAACAGTCTAAATGCCTTTATCGAGGTACTAAGCCCTTATTTCACCATCTCTAAAAATAACTAAGCTATGGACATCAGAACAAAATTCAATATAGGAGATACCGTGTATTACATCGAAAACAATAAAATACACCAAGGAAAAGTAGTAAGAATAGATACTACAAGCGTACTAAACCACTACACCTATAACGGCGGTAGCTTAGAAATTGGCGAAAGCTATATTGAAACTTATAAGGTATCAAATAGCGAGAAAAGAAAGCAATCGTTTGAGCGTCATTTGCTCTTTGCAACCCAAGAAGAATTATTAGAAGACCTTATGTTACCTTTTTAGCCCTATGAAAACCCTAACCATACATCATTTAGAAAGCGGATGCACCGAAAAACGCTATTACCTATTCGGCTGGTGCTTCCTTATCATCAGTAAATAACCTCCGCAAGTCCTTTACTCATATTTTGAGCCTCCTATAAACAAAAAGGGGGCTTTTTTCGTGCCTGCATACAAAACCCGCCCCCCAATATATTACTGCATACAGAAAAAATAACCATCGTATGCGGCTTTTATATTCACTACAACACAATGAAAATCAAGTATTTACAATTGTATTTAGATAGGTGAGTACGAAACATACAGTAAAATAGACATTTCTAAGGGCTACACGCACACACACACACAAATCAGAATGCAAACGTAGCTGCTTTTACCATTTCATCAGCAAATTTATTGCGGGCGGTGTAGCTTTCAGTAATCTTCAAATCGTAGTGCCTTGCTTGGTCTCTTACCTTAATAGCAGGAATGCCACTATTGAGCAGGTCTGTAATCCCAGTATCTTTCAGCGAGTAAAACTGATATTTGCTATCAAACTTATGTAGTTTGCGAAACTTAGCCCACTCGTCCGAAATCTTTTTAGGAGTAATAGGAGTAGGGCCAGCTTTAAACTTATTCGCGCTAAAGAGGTAATCGCTATTTTTAGCCTTGCTTAGGTGCAGGGCGAGGTCTGGCAAAAACACATCGGGAATGGTAACGCTTTCTGTTTTTCGGTTTTTAGAGTTTTCACCGTCAATTACTATATAGCCACCGTGCAGGTACACATCGCCCACCTTTAGCTTTGTCAGTTCCGTACGCCGTATAAAGCAATAATAGGTAAGCATACACAGCACGTAGTAGTGGAAATTCGTATCGTGCAGCGTTCTTACCTTAGCCTTAACCTCGTCAGCCAGTACCTCACGCTTCTTTTGTAGTTTAGCTTTTGGTTTTATGCTTTCAGCAGGGTTAGCATTAATAAAAGTCTTCGCTTTACACCATAGAAAGAATGTATTAAGAAACTTCAAATGATTATTATACGTTCTGGCGCTGTTTCTCTTTTCAAAAAACAAAAAATCCAAATAATTCTGAATTAAATAAGTATCAATTTCAATCACAAATTTAAGCATTAGTTTTTTGTCTTTTAGGTATTTTAAAAATAAATCAAGAAAAGACTTATAAGAGCGCAATGTATCCGTACGTTTTACACCCTCTTCTACTTCTCGCTGTTGCATTTTTAGGAATAGTTCAGCGCAATACTCTACTGATTTGTATTTTACATTGGTATCTTCGTAGAAAGGCGACCAGCCATTTTCCAATTTTTGGTTTATAGTGGCAATCATCTTTTTTGCGTATTTCTCACGTTCGCGAGTAGGGGAGAGGGGAGGCACGCGCTTACGGAAGCGTTTAAATTCGTTTTGCGCAGGAATTTTGGCATAATAAACGATAAGCCAATTTTCTTTAACGCCTTTCTGTAGTACAGCAGGCTTGTAGTCGATAAATATTGTGCGCTTAGGCACATTTTTTTCAGATATAGGCATTTTTTTATTATGGCTATTTTCTCGCCTTTAAAAACGTGCAAGAAAATAGCCACAAAACTGACACAGCTTTTTTAAGCAGTTAGGCGTAACTAATTGCTTTACAATCAGTTACGCCTATTTTGTAGCGGGAACTGGAGGGAGTTCTTTATTCTCACACGTGTAAATAACTGATAATCAAAGGCTATTTTTTATTATAAATGTTAAATCACAAGAGGTAGTGACACAAAATAGACACACTATAATAGGATTTACACAAAAACAAAATACGTTTCTCTCTATACCTTTATATACTCCTTTTTTTTGTATGTTTTATACTCACAAAGAATAAAACAATATAAATATATGATAATTAAATAGTTAGGTTTATTTTAGCTGCATATAAATCTGCATACAAATCTTTGGTGCATATAAAAGTTTTGTATGCAGTAAGATTTTTTATTACCTACTCATTTTCTCCACCATTAGCTGTATTATTCTTTCAGATAAAGTCCTAAAATCATAAAAGCAAGGGTGATGAACAAGCCTACAACCCATTTGATAAGGTCTACTTTTGTTTGGGCAATATCCTGTTTCAGTTGGGCGATGTCCTCTTTGGTAGCTATCGATTTTGCTTCCACATTAGTTTCTACTTTTTCGGCTACGTATTCTTGCACGTACGAGGTAAGAGCCTCTGCTGTTTCGGCTCCTATTTTCTTGCTTAACAACTGGTATAGCTGTGTAATGGTTATGGCACTCATATATTATTCTATTTTTAAGGTTACTTACTCATTTTCTCCTCCATCAGCTGTATTATTTTATCTTTCAGCCCAGAGTTTTCTTGTGTTAGTCTTTTGTTTTCTTGTTTTAAGGTCTCGTAATCTTCGGGCGCGTGTATCGTTTGGTGTTGGGTTATCGTGCTGCTTATATTATTGTGCGCTTGCTGTACCAACCCCTCTTTCTTTAACATTTCCCCTTTGCCTGTTAGAAGCCAATCAGCAGACACATTAGTATAATAAGAGAGAAATTTAATCGTATTTTCTTCACTCATACCCCCCTTTTGAGACAAAACACCGTTTGATATACCCGTTTTTTGGTATAACTCGTATTTTGATATGTTCTGATTATCAATAAAATACAAAATATTTTTCTTTATTATTGAAAATTCTCTCATAAATATTTGGATAGTTTAAAAATCTCTCTTATTTTTGCCCTCGTAAATGAGTACCAAAAGAGCCGACTAAAATAGGCGTCTCTTTGGGCGACAAATATACGAACTATTTTTGACATTTAAAACAGAAACCCAAAAAAAGAAACGCTATGAACACAGAGAACACCCCAGAGAGAAACAACGAAAACCTAAAAATGATTACAACATTTTCAATTACCTTGTACGAAATTGACGAAGACCACGAAAGAGTAACCATAGTGTTAGACAATGGTTTTAAAGGAATGAGCCAGATTGCACAGGCCCTAATAAATAATGCCGACAATGATTTTGTACACTCTACAATAGCAACAATGGCAACAATAGTCGAATCGTTTAAACAATACACCCAAAAATGATACAAGCCCACACCATACAAGTAAACCTAAAACCAGAAATAATAGCACAGATAGACGACACCGCTATCGCACACCTGCATATTAAGACCTCCGAAAACACCAGCACCCTAAAGAAGTGGATGCGCTACGGAAGCGAAAAACTCACTCATTATTCGTTCCTCATAGCCCTTTCAGAAGTATTTAGTCTGCCTGTAGAAGACCTTGTCGAGGTACACCGAAGCTAAAGCGAACACGTACCGAACACGAAGCGAACACGTACCCTATCAATAATCACAAGTAAAACCATAAAAACAATGAACCAGATAACCCAAGTAACCGCGCACCTAAATGCCGTCCTAAACATAGACGAAATTAGAACCAATATGATAACCATTGAGGATAATATGCTTATCATCGACCTAAATTATTACAGCGAAACCGCCCTTGCTAACCTCTATAACCGAGCCGCTGGGGGCTACCTCTCAATTCGTCCAGAGATAAGTGCGGGGCAACTCTCCTATGCCCTTGTACCAGAAAACACCACAAAACCAGTAGAAGCATTTGCCCACCCATAAATAGTAAAATAACGTTAGTTAGTTGTTAGATAAGCCGTGCATAAGTGCACCAGGTGCACGGCTTTTTTTATCTTTCACCTAACTGCTAACATCTAACAGACTTATGAACGATTATAAATACACCGCCGAAAAACTCTATGAGCATACTAATAAAGGGTTAGATATACTATACCGATACGAGCCTGCCTGCATAGGTTGTACTGGAGTAAAAAACTTTAAATTTAACAAAGGAGAACGCACCGCCTCTGCCTCTCTATTCATTCCAGAGGGTGCCAACTTTTGGGCAATAAAAGACTTTTCCAGTGGTGAATTTATCACTCCCGTACAACTCGTAATGAAATACACCGGCAAAGATTTTGGCGAAGCCCTAAAAGACCTATATGCCGAATTTAGTGTCCCTACAGCCGATAAAGTTTTCCAAAGCAATATATCTTTTCGCGAAGATAAAAACGCCCCTGATAATTATTGGGCTATCGTTCCTAAAACCAAAATTGAAAACCCTCAAGTATATTCGCGCTTTGTTACTGCCGAACTTCTCGAAAGTTTCGGTATCATAGAAATTGACTATACCGAACGCCGTACCAAAAGCGGTAAAATAATGCGCGTTACCAATACCCCCTCTTACCCTATGTTTGCCTATTCTGACAATTACCAAGCGTGGGCAAAAACATATTGCCCAAAAGAAGCTAATAAAGAATACAAACATTCTTACTTCGGACAAAAACCTGCCCACTACGTACACGGTTACAAGCGTATTATTGACAAAATAGGTAATAATTTCTCTCGTATAATGGAACTGCAAGAGCGTATAGAGCACCCCGACACCTCCAAGCTCGAAAAAGATTTATTTCAAGAAGAGTTAGACACTATGCTACTCCCTTACATCATTATTTGCTCTGGTGGTTCCGATGGCGTTTCAGTCGCCTCGCTATCCGAAGAGTTCAATCCCGTATGGTGCAATTCTGAAGCCGAAATTATCACTCCTACTATATATCACCAGCTTAGAAAACTAACAAAAAACCTTATCAACTTACCAGACCTCGATAGCTCTGGTATCAATTTCGCATATAAATACTCTTTACAATATTGGAAACTACAAACCGCTTTTATTCCTAATTACTATTTTACAGATGAAAAAGGAAACCGCAAAGGCAAAGACTTTCGCGATTACCTTTTGCACCCCGATTTTACCAATGCTACCCAAGAATACATCGCCCAAAAGTTTAAAGAACTGCTAAAAGTGTCAGTATCTTGCGACTTTGTAAAACTCAATGAGCGCAAACAATACCGCGTAAATGCCAGAAACCTATTCTATTTTCTAAACTGCCATAACTTTTTTGGTTATAAACCGGAATTTTCATCGGATAAAGAGCCTAACGAAACTAATGATATACTTATACACATACAAAAACACAAAATAAAAGTACCGACTTCTAAAGATATACGCCAGTACTGCCAAGAGTTCCTTATTCGCAAAGGAACAACCTCTGATATACTCGAAATGATAGAAAACACTAACGCCCTGCGCGTGTCAGAAATAATAAACTTACCTACTAAAGACCTCAATTTTACTAATTATGGGGCTGATTATCAGATTTTTTTCTTTGATAATACCTTAGTAAAGGTAACCGCTGATAGTCTCGAAACAATTAAAGAAAAAGACACCTCCTGCTACGTTTGGGAAAAACATATCATCAAACGCCCTTTTACGCCTTTGCCTAACTTTTTCGAGATGTACCAAGACCAAGCGGGCAATCAGCGCGTACACTTGCACCAAAAGCACTGCGATTTTATGAATTTTATTATTAATGGTAGCCGTGTTTTTTGGGAAACCGAAAAAGCACAAAACCCTAATTTCAGAAGTGCCTATATACTCAATAGTCCGCACCTTACAGAAGCGCAGCAAATCACACAGGAGCGTCATTTTCTCGGCAAATGCTTTGCTATGGGGTACCTATTACACCGATATAAAAAACGTGGCTTTGAAAAGTATGTATATGTAATGGACGACAAAATAAAAGACAGTATCACCGAAAATAATGGGCGTTCTGGTAAGGGGCTTATGATTAATGGTATTTGTGAGCTTGCTCCTTACTTCTATCGTGGGGGTAAAAATCCCGACTTATTTAGAGATAAACACTTGTTTGGTACCTACAAAGGCGAACCCATTGTATATTTTGATGATATGCACGCATCTATACCGTTTTCTGAAGTATATACCTACGTTACTGACGGTATTACTGTAAACGAAAAAACAAAAGGCGACTATCATATACCCTACGAAAAAGCCCCGAAAATGGTAGGAACCTACAACCACGCCATACGTAATATGACCAGTAGTGATATAGGGCGTATATTATTCATTACTTTTTCTGATTATTATTACTTTTCTCTTACTGACAAATTTCAGCCTATAGATGATTTTGGGCACGCTTTCTTTCAAAATTGGGACGATACACAGTATAATCTATTTTATAATTTTATGCTACAGTGTCTACAGTTTTATTTAGCCAATCAGCACGCCCCAGTGTTATCGCCTATTGAAAATTTGCAGATAAACACGCTCAAAGCCTCTATTGGCGACAACTTTATGGAGTGGGCAGAAGAATATTTTGCTGATGAAAATCTAAATCGCGAAATACTCAAAAAAGAAATGTATGACGACTATCGCAATGTAGTAGGGCGTATGGCAGTACAGATAAAGAATTTTAAGAAGAATATAATGCTCTTTTGTCAGTTAAAAGGTTATCGCTTCAATCCTCCGGAGCTCTGCAATTCCCAAGGTTATATAAAGAGGAATGCGTATGCTCTTGATGGTACGCGTACCTCTAAGGAGTACTTTTTCTTAGAAAAGGGAGAAACCGACACCCAAAAACCAGAAGAAACCACCCCAGCTGCCCCCAAGGCAAACAACCTTGCCGGCATCGAGGACGATATACCATTTTAATTATGCTGAAAAACCCGAATGAATTTGCAAAGGCGATGACCTATTTAAATGCGCACGGCATCAGTGTATATGCTACGGCGGTCAGCAATTTCGACCAGCTACGCATCTACATAGATAATAACGGACAGATAAAGCCGAGCCAGCAGCTATACACCCATAAGAGCGTCACCGCCGCACTCGAAGAACTGGTCCTACTGCTGTACCATAAAGTTAGCAAACAATTATCAGAAAACAGTACTAACACCCAATAACAATGAAAATCATAGACCTATTTAGCGGTATAGGCGGCTTTTCGCTCGGCTTTCAGCGGGCAGGCTACCAATTTACCGAGCACTATTTTAGTGAGATTGACAAACACGCAATAGCTAATTATAAATACAATTTTCCAAATGCAAAACACATCGGAAACATTAAAACTATTCAGCCCGCAGACCTTGCAGGGGCAGATATTATCACTTTCGGTTCGCCTTGCCAAGATTTCAGCCTTGCTGGAAAACGTGCCGGTCTCAAAGGCACAAAAAGTAGCCTTATCGAGTACGCAATTGCCCTCATTGCTTGCGTCAGACCAAGTGTTTTTATCTGGGAGAACGTTAAAGGAGCATTCTCCTCAAATGCTCGCGCAGATTTTTGGGCAATTATCAAAGCGCTTACCAACATTGGGGGTTATACAATCGAATGGCAATTGCTTAATACAAGCTGGGTACTCCCCCAAAATAGAGAACGCTTGTACCTTATCGGACATCTTGCAGGACAAAGTGAGCAAGGAGTATTTCCTATCACAGAAGATGATTGCCTTCCTACAACAAAAACGCAAAGTCAATCACAAACCACGATTAGTACCACACTCAAAGCCAATGGCAATATGAATGCAGATGATACTTATATTATACCTAAAAAAGCAGCTACACTAACTGCAGGAGGAAAGTCTGGAGGCTTGCACTCTGATATGACGGTAATACGACAGCTCCCACGAGGTAAAAATAAAGGCGCAGACCTAAAAATATGTCCTACTATATCGAGCAATGCCTTTCAAGAGAATAACCTACTATGTGGCATACGTAGATTAACAGAAATAGAATGCGAACGCTTGCAAGGTTTCCCCGATAACTGGACACAATACGGCAACTACAATGGCAGAATAAGGCGCATATCAAAGACAAACCGCTACAAGCTAATAGGCAATGCCGTAACTGTAGATATAGTAGAACTCATAGCCAAACGATTAAATTTTTCTGCTCACCTCACCGATAAGGTGACCAAATCATAAACAATTAAATATCAAACAAATGAACACACAAAATTTAACAATCCAAGAACTTGTGCCCCTTATCCAAGAATGGGCAAAAAAAAGAGAAATCTATAAGAAAATAACACGTTTTAACCAGCTCCTCAAAACCCACGAGGAAGTAGGAGAACTTATCAAAGCGTGTTATGACAATGACCGCCCCGCTATTCAGGACGCCATAGGCGATGTAATGGTAACACTTATTAACTACTGCTATAAGGAAAGAATAGACGTATTAGAGCAAATCAATGATGTTTTGAATTTTGAAAAAAAGCGAGCAGATAGCAAAGTTGTGTTAGCATTAAGCATTCAAGATAGTTTAACTCGTCTAATGCACGCTAATTTTAGATTGTTAGGGATAGGAGGAGAAACGCCCTTTTTATATTTTTATGAAATCATTACTATAATTGGTTATTTAGATGATATAGCTTTCTTAGAAAATACCACCCTTAAGGAGTGCCTAAATATCGCCTACAACGAAATCAAAAACAGAACAGGAAGAATTATTAACGGAAAATTTGTAAAAGATGAATAACCCCGAAAATTACCCCACTTGGCTTGTACCTTTGGATATAGCCCAACAACTCAAAGAAATAGACTTTAATGAGCATTGTCTATTTGCTTTTAGCACCGAAAAGAACGATTTATATATCATACAAAGATATAAAAAAGGTTGTGTATGGTATGATGATATTTCACTGTTATACGAACCTGTAGTTCCTACTGATAGTTTTTTAGTACCCACTTGGACAGATGTATTTGCTTGGTTCAGAAGTAAAGGTTACCACAGTACATTGCATACTTATTCAGTAATGTTAGGTAATGTAGAAGAATTTCGATTTTACTACGAAATTAATAGCCGTTACGATTATATCGCAGACACTGAAGAGTATTATAAAACCTACGAAGAAGCCCAAAAAGAATGCGTAAAAGCCCTCATAAAAACCTATAAAAATGAGTTCGAAAAAAACAATCTTTAAACCCCATAATTACTATGAAGATACTCCCAACCCTGCGCACCAAAAAGCAACTCTATGAGTTTTACTGCCCTGAAATCAACAGACGCAATTTGCGATATTGGCTTAACGAAATCATAGCCGAGCATCGCCCTCACGCCTCTAAACACACACATAACCTAACATTTACTGAATTTCTAATTTTCGTAGCCCGATATGGTACTCCACAGGGCTACGAACTCTCTACGTATATAAAAGACGAAATAAAAAAACGAAATATTAATTAGCAAATTAATAAAACCATACCAATTCCGACCAATTCCGACCAATTCCGACCAAGCACCCTGCCTGCTGCCTTATATTTGCCCCAAAAATGCTAATTAGCAATGGATAATTTGACAAATCAGCAAATTAATCAAGGGCTGTACCGCCGCTTGCAGGCAGGCTCTTTATACGCTCCTTATATGCCCGCGTCCGACTGTAGTTCTAAGCTACTCGGTCACGGCGATACTTCATTTGCCATAACCAATATGGCAGCCACTGCCCGCAAGTATCAGCATCACACCAAGTTACTTACATTACGTTTCTTTTCTTCATACAAATCTCTCTATTCTCTCTGTAGTGCCTTGCATCAGTTTCTTTTCTGGCACTTTCAGTACGCTATAGACGGCGATGCCCAGATGCTACGCTCCCCCGCCTGCAGCTGGGCGTCTCGCCATAGCGGTATAGACTGCAAGAGCTATACCATATTTGGCAGCACCGTGCTGCTCAATCTGGGTATAAAACACTATATGAGGCGCATTGTGCAACCCTCACACCCAGACGGTTACACCCACGTATACTTAGTGATACCTAAAAACCAAAAAACCTCTAATCTAAATAACGGTTATTACGTAATTGACGGTACTATTAACACCGAAAAAGAGTTGCCATATTTAAAACACGATGATGTGCTAATGGGCTCATCGGCAAATCAGCTTACAGGCACCTCGCTTGCTGCCCCTGCAACTCCAGACCTTACCGATGATGTTGGTGCTGAATTATCTGGCTTGTTAAATCAGAGTTACCAAGTAAGTAAAGATATATCGCAAACCTCCGAAGCCTACCTTAAGCAAGAAAAAATAAACAAAGTAAATGCTATAGGTGGGGCTGCTTCAGCACTTGCTACGGCTGTGTTAGCTGTGGGCGTTAAAACGGCGGTTATCTCTAACGCCGTGCCCGGCATTGGTACCATTATAGGGCTTTGTATCGCGGCTGTTACTGCGGTGGTCGCACTGGCTATTATGCTATGGGGCAACCCTTGCAAAGGCGCATTCTACACTTCCGATTTCATCAACGAAAATCTAAAAACAGGATTTTATGAACCATTCAAAAACGCTATGGAGAGCGTGCGTAACAAGCTCGCACAAGGCTTAGAGACTGTAGCAATATCCGACCTAAATTCTATTATCCGAGAAATAGATTTAGGCATCGCCCACTACCGACACGAATGCCAAGTGCACAACCAAAAGTGCAGCACAGATACCTTGCAAAGCTACGGCGATTTTGTCGATGAGATAAAAGCAGCCGTCGATAATATGGTACAAATGCTTGTCGCAAAGCTGTCAGAGAACTTCGAGGTACAAATAATTAACAAGCCAGCCCCTACCTCGCAACGTAGTTGGTACTTTATTGTGCCAGCTGCTAAAGATGTTACCACTGCCACCTATCGCTATATACAAGTTAGCAGCAAACAGAGCCTACAAGGCGTATACCCTTACGATGCCCCCGTATCATTTACCCAGTGGCTTAACAGCACTGCACAAACCATACAAGTAAAATACGGACTTCCTGCTGCTAATGCTTATCGCTCCGAAATGCAAACCTTTGAAAGCCGTATCTCTGCCATTAGGCAAAATGTGTGGCTTCCAGTAGATGTACGCGTATTGCAAGAAGAGCCCTTGCGCAAGTTGCAGCATCAGCTATATCAGAAGTATGACCAAGAGTACCGCCAGCAGCTTGTTGAGAGAGAAAAAGCCCAATTAGAAGCCTACCGACAAGCCAATACCGATTTTTGGAAAGGACTAAAGGAACTAAGAGCCCAACGACTTAATGACGAACGAAATTCGCACGAAAACCTACGAAAAATAGCCACTCAAGAAGCTAATAAGCGTTTAGGGCTCGAAGACAAAAAACTATTGAACCTCGCCCTGCTCGGTGCGCTCGGTATAGGCATAATATACTCAATGAAAAATTAACAATTAACAATTTATCAGATATGACAAACCATTTCGACAATTACCAAGCCCGCAGAGGGGGCTTATCGTCTCCTTGTCAAGGCTTAGGGGGGTGTGACCCTCACCGTGCGCGGGCAGAACAGCAAGAAGCCGTTGAACGCTCAATGCCCGCCAAGATAGAGACCGTAAAACAAGAAATACAGCAAATCAAAAACGGTCTACAACAAAAAGAATTTGATTTGCTCAAGCAAAAACGTACTGCACTTGCTGAAAAAATCGTCTCACTCGATGCCCAGATAACCAGAGCTAAATTATTAGTAGATGCGTGGGAAAAATCGCCTAAACAGCAGGCAGGTATAGAGGGCTTAGGCTGGGGCTGGTGGAATAGAAATATAAAAGGTACGTGGAATGCCGCATTTTCTTGCCAGCACTATGAAGAGCGACTAAACGAAAGCATTGCCCGCACGCGCCCACTCGAAAATCAGCTAACAGAGCAAAACACAACGCTCACCAATCTAAGAGCACAGCTATCGCCCGAAAACCTCGCTATACAGCGCAATGCCGTAGCAACCCAAGAAAAAACAATAAAAGAAAAACAAGAGCTCCTAAGTAGCTATGAAAAGCGTATCACTGATGCCCGCAATAGTTACCAAGCAAGTAAAGACGCAGAGCGTTTAGCACTCGAACGCGAAGCACAAGAGGCTTCAGCTAAAGCAGCTGCCGAAAAAGCCGCTAAAGACAAAGCTAAACAGACCAAAACCCTTATAATAGTAGGGGCTGCTATTATCGGTGGTTATCTGGTACTAAAAAAATAAAACCCACAAACAATGAATGTATTAGATGTAGTAGGCACAGGCTTAGATATGGCACAGCAAGCTGCCAATGTATACGACACCTTTCGTGGCGATAGGGGCACTTCTGACAGTAGTGGTACTGTGGTAAACCAAAACCATTACCACATAACCAAAAGCCCCGAAGAAATAGCCCTCGAAAAAGAACGTATCGAGTTACAGCGGCAGCGCGATAGCTTCAACCGTGCTACACAGCTAAGCCAACAAGCCGAAGCCCTGCGAACCCAAAGAAAAATGGTAGATAGTCTCACCGATAGAGGAGAAGATAATACAGCTATCTACCTACTCGGTGGCATAGTGCTACTGGGTATAGTATTCACCGTTTTAAAATCAAAAAACAATGGAAAATAAACTTGCTATTTATCAATTAGCTGCCCCTGCTATGGGCTGCCCTACTTGCTCACAAGGGTTAAATGGGCTATTCAATAGCAATCCAGAACGCCAAGCGGCTCGCCAAGCAGCCCGCGCTGATAGGCAAGCCATACGCGCCCAAAAACGCGCTGCACGAGCCGCCAACCGTGCTGCTAATGGCAGTTGGTTCGAGCGTAACAATGTCAATGCCGATAGCGTTGTAAACCGTGTAGAAGATATGCTTAACCTCGCCGGAGGGGTTGCCAACGTTATCAATATGTTTAAGGGTGGTCGCCCTATCAATGTGGGCGGACAACAACTTAGCCAAGCCCAAGCCCGACAGCTGTACGATAGTGCTGTTGCCAAAGAAGAGGGTAGGTTGGACGACTATGTGGAAGACAATTTACTCTATACCGATAACAACGCCAATAACTTTATGCAGCAATATTTGCAACAAAAGATGATGGCAGAAATGATGGGAGGTAACAAGCCTAAAGATAATACCGCCCTTTACATCGGTTTAGGCGTTGGAGGAGTAGTCTTAATAGCTATGATGATGATGATGATGCAAAAAAAATAGCTTTTTGCGCCAATTCCGACCAATTCCGACCAATTCCGACCAAGACAATTATACCGCATTGTATATTTGTCCCCGAAAAATAACAGTCGTATTAGTTCGACACTCAAAAATTAACAATTTTATAAAAAGAATGAAAATGAACCAAAAGCAAATCATCGAAAGCGCGGCTTTTTCAGTCGGCGCAACCGTTGGCGCAATGGGCT
>FLSF01000282.1_pt2 | contig 15276 bp, 16 predicted proteins | sample 1550431 | NCBI WGS metagenome assembly FLSF01 (sample SAMEA4031754, study PRJEB14383) | metagenome | biome: human; feature: oral; material: saliva | place: Philippines | collected 2014 | reverse complement strand
TTGGCGGCAAACTGGCTTTTGAGCATATTGCAGGCAAATTGGTTTTTACCATACACTACCCATACGCCGTTTTCTTCGCCCACGGTCAAAGGCGCAATCCATTGCGCAAACTGCCCGGCAGGCAACATTTCGTGAAGGCGGCAAAGGCACAGCGGCCAAAATTCAGCTAACGTCATGAGATTAAGCTCGGAAAATGGAAGATTTGGGAAATACAAGAAGGCGGAGCAGACAGGCAATCCAATAAAAATCAGATTTTTATGACACGCCCGCTGCTTTCAGACGACCTTGCGCACAGAGAAAAGCAAGGTTGGGCGATTATACCCATTCCGCTCTTTTTTATCCACAACCGCCGCAAAATTTTATCCACAAATTCTATCAATGCATCAAACCCGTTGTCACACTTTAGCCGACGAAAAGTTTTTATATTGATTGACAAAAGCAACAAATTGGAGTGTAATTCAGGGTTTAATTATCTACCAATTTTTAGGAAACATCATGAAACGCACTTATCAACCTTCCGTTACCAAACGCAAACGCACCCACGGCTTCTTGGTTCGCTCCAAAACCCGAGGTGGTCGCGCAGTATTGGCTGCCCGTCGCGCCAAAGGCCGCAAACGCCTGGCTGTATAATTTTGAATTACGGCTTCTCGAAGCAGTATCGCTTATTAAAAACGGATGATTTTTCATCCGTTTTTGCGTTGAAAAACCGACGCAGCCGCGATTTGCTGCAAGTCTCCCAGTCCGCAGACAACGCGCTCGGCCATCCGCGCCTTGGTTTGGTCGTCAGCAAAAAGACCGCCAAACGTGCCCATGACCGCAATTATATAAAGCGCGTCATCCGCGACTGGTTCAGGCTGAATCAACACCAGCTGCCGCCGCATGATTTTGTTGTGCGCGTGCGTCAGGCGTTTAATCGGGAAACCGCCCCGGAAGCCCGCAACCAACTTGCCCAGCTGATGAAAAAACGCCGATGAACACCCTGCTTTCCAAGCTCCTCCTTGCACTCATCCGCTTTTACCAATACTGCATCAGCCCCCTCATTCCGCCGCGCTGCCGATACACCCCGACCTGTTCACAATACGCAGTCGAAGCCGTCAAAAAATACGGCGCATTCAAAGGCGGATGGCTGGCCATCAAACGCATCGCACGATGCCACCCTTTCGGCGGACACGGACACGACCCTGTTCCATAATGCTGCTGTCAACCATTTAAAGAACACGATTTCCTTTAATTTCCCGTCGGTTTCTATATAATGCCGTCTGAAGCAGTTTTCATCTCGATTACCTATCCGTCAATTCCAGGAATCTCTTATGGATTTTAAAAGACTTGTGGCATTTTTTGCCATCTCGCTGGCAATCTTTGCCGGCTGGGAACATTTCTTCCCCAGCCCCAAACCTAATCCGGCGCAACAAGCCACGCAACAGCAAACGGCCGCCGCTCCGGCAAAAGCCGCTGCCGAAGCCGCGCTTGCTCCAGCCACCCCTATTACCGTTACCACAGACACGGTTAAAGCCGTCATCGATGAGAAAAGCGGCGACCTGCGTCAGCTGACCCTCTTGCAATACAAAGCAACCGGCGACGAACACAAACCTTTCGTCCTGTTTAACGACGGCAAGGAATACACCTACGTTGCCCAATCCGAGCTTTTGGACACACAAGGCAACAACGTTCTGAAAGGCATCAGCTTTAGCGCTCCGCAAAAACAATACAGTTTGGAAGGCGACAAAGTCGAAGTCCGCCTGAGCGCGCCTGAAACCAACGGCCTGAAAATCGACAAAGTTTATACTTTCACCAAAGGCAGCTACTTGGTTAACGTCCGTTTCGACATTACCAACAGCAAAGGCCAACCCGTCAACCTGAGCGCAGACTACCGCATCGTCCGCGACCACAGCGAACCCGAAGGCCAAGGCTACTTTACCCGCTCTTACGTCGGCCCGGTGGTTTACTCCCCTGAAGGCGGCTTCCAAAAAGTCAGCTTCTCTGATTTGGACGACGATGCCAAATCCGGCAAATCCGAAGCCGAATACATCCGCAAAACGCCGACCGGCTGGCTCGGTATGATTGAACACCATTTCATGTCCACTTGGATTTTGCAGCCTAAAGACGGCCAAAGCGTTTGTGCCGCAGGCGACTGCCGTATCGACATCAAACGCCGCAACGACAACCTGTACAGCGCAAGCGTCAGCGTGCCTTTAGCCGCCATTCAAGCCGGCGCGAAAGCCGAAACCGCCATCAACCTGTATGCCGGTCCGCAAACCACTTCCGTTATCGCCAACATCGCCGACAAACTGCAACTGGCCAAAGACTACGGCAAAGTACACTGGTTCGCCTCCCCGCTCTTCTGGCTCCTGAACCAACTGCACAACATCATCGGCAACTGGGGCTGGGCAATCATCGTTTTGACCATCATCGTCAAAGCCGTGCTGTACCCGTTGACCAACGCCTCTTACCGCTCTATGGCAAAAATGCGTGCCGCCGCGCCTAAATTGCAAGCCATCAAAGAGAAATACGGCGATGACCGCATGGCGCAACAACAAGCCATGATGCAGCTTTATAAAGACGAGAAAATCAATCCGCTGGGCGGCTGTCTGCCTATGCTGTTGCAAATCCCCGTCTTCATCGGCCTGTACTGGGCATTGTTCGCCTCCGTAGAATTGCGCCAAGCGCCTTGGTTGGGTTGGATTACCGACTTGAGCCGTCCGGATCCTTTCTACATCCTGCCTTTGATTATGGCGGCGACCATGTTTGCACAAACTTATCTGAATCCGCCGTCAACCGACCCTATGCAGGCGAAAATGATGAAAGTCATGCCTTTGATTTTCTCCATCATGTTCTTCTTCTTCCCTGCCGGTTTGGTTCTGTACTGGGTAGTCAACAACCTCTTGACTATCGCCCAACAATGGCACATCAACCGCAGCATCGAAAAACAACGCGCCCAAGGCGAAGTCGTTTCTTGATAAAAGCTTAGGCAACGCAAAGGCCGTCTGTTGTTCAGACGGCCTTTTTCTATTTCCTCAAACAAATGCAGTTTGAGATTAAGTCCAATCCAGTTTTAAGCGGCATGCAACACAAAAATCGTCGGGCGTTTTTTCAAATTCGGCATTTCTTTTCTTTTTCGCCACTGCGCAATCGTCTGGCTGATGATTTCCTGTGTCGGCAAGGTTAAGTCCGTGGCCACGCATAATCGCGTTTCAGGATGCAGGTTTTCCACCGCATCAGCCAACAACGCATCGTTGCGATACGGCGTTTCGATAAACAGCTGCGTTTCATTCTGCTGGCGCGACCGTTGCTCCAAAGCCTTCAAACACTGAATACGCTCATTTTTTTCAGACGGCAGATAACCCTTAAACGCAAAGTTCTGCCCATTCGCACCTGAAGCCATCAGCGCCAGCAACAAACTGGACGGCCCGACCAAAGGCCGTACTTCAAAACCGTGTTTATGCGCCAACGCCACCAAATTCGCGCCCGGGTCGGCAACAGCCGGGCAACCCGCCTCGCTGACAATGCCCATACTGCGCCCTTCTTGCAAAGGTTTCAGCAATTCCGGCAAAGTCTTCAAATCCGTGTGTTCATTCAGCGTTTGCAGATTCAGCTCGCGGATAGGCGTAGTTACGCCCAAATGTTTCAAATGCGCGCGCGCTGTTTTCTCCGCTTCCACGACAAAATCCGTCAGCCCGACAATCGCCTGTTGCTCATGCGGCAACAGGCATGGCGTATCAGGCGCACCCAAAGGGGTAGGAATCAAATACAAAATCGGTTTCATTCTTGCAGCTCCAAAAAATCTCAGGCCGTCTGAACGCATTCAGACGGCCTCAAACTATAAAACTTCCACACCTTCGTTTTTCAAAAAATCAATCAGACGGAAAATCGGAAGACCGATCAAAGCATTTGGGTCCGTACTTTCAATACGCTCCAACAAAGCGGCGCCCAAACCCTCGCTCTTCGCCGCGCCGGCACAATAAACCGCATCCGGCTCGCGTTCCAAATATCGGCTGATTTGTTCCTGCGACAACTGGCGCATGGTAACCACCGTATGATCGACATGATGCTGAACCTTACCCGTGGCAGTATTCAAAAGCACGATTGCACTGTAAAATTCAATCCGTTTTCCGCTCAAGTCCGCCAGCATCTGTTGTGCATTTGCGACGTTCATCGGCTTGCCCAATTGACGTCCTTCGCACAATGCGACTTGGTCTGCGCCGATAATCAGCGCGGCAGGGAAAGCTGCCGCCAATGAACGGGCTTTACCTTTAGCCAAACGCAGCGCCGTTTCGCCCGCATGCTCGCCCGCAATAGGCGTTTCGTCAAAATCAGGCGATGCCGTCTGAAAATCAATACCCAACCGACGAAGCTGTCCGCAGCGGAAAACCGAACTCGATCCTAAAACCAAAGGCAGTTTTACTTCCATATTTTTACTTAAAAACATTGACGTTAGACCGCCGAAATTATATCATACTCCGTTTATGTCATACCCTAATTTGATTGACCCAGAAGTTTTCGCCGCCGAAGGGCAGAATCTGCAAGGCAGCTTCCTGCTCGAAGAATTGGATGAACGAGTCAGTTCGCACGATTATCCGGCCGACAAACAGACGCGCGTGTCGTTTACGCTGCAAGGCGGCCGCGACCGGCTACAACGTCTGTTTCTCGATTTAAACGTCAAAGCCGACATGCCCCTGATTTGCCAGCGTTGCATTACGCCCATGCCGTTTCTGCTCGATGAAACCAGCCGTATCGTCCTGTTTGCCGATGAAGAGAGTTTGGACGAAGCCATGCTTGCCGATGAAGAATTGGAAGGCATGCTGCTCGAAAAAGAGCTTGACGTGCGGACTCTGGTTGAAGACCAAATCCTGATGTCGCTCCCTTTCTCCCCTCGACACGAAGACTGCGGCAACAATGGAACACTGGAAGAAGTCAATCGGGACAAACCAAACCCCTTCGCTGTTTTAGCAGGTTTGAAAAGCAGTTAATTAGGACACAGTTTATTTATTTAGGAGCTTGAAATGGCCGTTCAACAAAACAAAAAATCCCCTTCTAAACGCGGTATGCACCGTTCACACGACGCTCTGACTGCGCCTTCTCTGTCTGTCGACAGCGCAACCGGCGAAGTGCATCGTCCACACCACATTTCTCCAAACGGTATGTACCGTGGCCGTAAAGTGGTAAAAGCTAAAGGCGAATAATCCGTTCGTCTGACTGAAAAAGCCAGAATATTGCCATGCAATGACTGGCTTTTTTGCATTGCACCCTGTATTTTCCTCTTCGGAAGCACACCATGAAACGTAAAATCTGGTACACCTACGACGACATCCACCGCGTAATCAAAGGATTGGCGGAAAAAATCCAAAACTCCGGCACCAAATACGATGCCATGATTGCCATTGGCGGCGGCGGTTTTATCCCTGCCCGCATGTTGCGCTGCTTCTTGGAAATCCCGATTTACGCCGTGACCACAGCCTACTACGACAACGATCACGAAGGTCAAGTGACCGAGGAAGTGAAAAAGGTCCAATGGCTCGATCCCGTTCCCGATGTACTGAAAGGCAAAAACGTACTGGTTGTTGACGAAGTGGACGACAGCCGCGTTACCATGGAATTCTGCCTGAACGAATTGTTGAAAGAAGATTTCGGCACCATCGGCGTGGCAGTATTGCATGAAAAAATCAAAGCCAAAGTCGGCAAGATTCCCGAAGGCATCCCTTATTTCAGCGGCATTACCGTGGAAGACTGGTGGATCAATTATCCTTGGGATGCACTGGACATCGACGAACACAATAAATTGGCCGCGCAAAACCGATAAATCCGGCATGACCCTCGCAACAAGCCTTCCCATCTGATTTTCAATCCATCTCCTGAAAATCAGATGAATGTGCTCGTCCGATGGTCCGAGGCCGTCTGAAACACACAAACCGGAGAACAACATGATTACACTGGCCGTAGATGCCATGGGCGGAGATGCAGGCCTTGCGATTACCGTCCCCGGTGCAGTGGATTTCCTCAAACAACAATCCGACGTACATCTGATTATGGTCGGCGATGAAGCAGCAGTCCGCCAAGCATTAAGCTCGGCAGGCGCGCCCATGGACCGCATTACCGTCTGCCATGCAGCACAAGTTGTTGAAATGGATGAAGCGCCGCAATCCGCGCTGAAAAACAAAAAAGAATCATCCATGCGCATCGCCATCAACCAAGTTAAAGAAGGCAACGCGCAAGCCGCCGTATCGGCAGGCAATACCGGCGCATTGATGGCGACCGCCCGATTCGTCCTCAAGACCATTCCCGGCATTGAGCGACCTGCCATCGCCAAATTCCTGCCTTCCGACAGCGAACACGTTACCTTAGCTTTGGATTTGGGTGCAAATGTCGATTGCACACCCGAGCAACTGGTTCAATTTGCCATCATCGGCAGCGAGCTGGTACACGCCCTGCACCCGGAAAAAGGCAGCCCGCGCGTCGCCCTCTTGAACGTCGGTACAGAAGACATCAAGGGCACGGATGCCGTCAAACAAACCTTTAAACTGTTGAGCAGCAGCAAACTCAACTTCATCGGCAATATCGAAAGCAACAGCGTTTTGTATGGCGAAGCCGATGTCGTTGTCGCGGATGGGTTTGTCGGCAACGTTATGCTCAAAACCATCGAAGGCGCGGTTAAATTCATGAGCGGCGCCATCCGCCGTGAATTCCAAAGCACCCTGTTCAACAAACTTGCCGCCATTGCCGCCCTGCCCGCACTCAAAGGCTTGAAAGGCAAACTCGATCCGCGCAAATTTAACGGCGCCATCCTGCTTGGTTTACGCGGTATCGTGATTAAGAGCCACGGCGGAACCGACGAAGTCGGCTTCCGTTATGCTTTGGAAGAAGCCTACCACGAAGCCAAATCCGCTGGCCTCGCCCAAATCGAACAAGGCGTAGCCACCCAGTTGGCCGCTTTAGAAGCCGCCAAAGCAGAAACAGAGCAGGAAGAAACCGCCTCTCCGGCCACGGAAGCTTAAGGCTGATATACACAGGCCGTCTGAAACTTCAAAATGTTCAGACGGCCTGTTTTTATCTTTGAAACACCAACTTCATGCTTCATATTGGGAATTTCCCCATTTTCGCTTACAATATCCGACTATCTGAATTAACTCTCTAAAAAGGCCGTTCTCATGCAATATGCCAAAATTTCCGGCACAGGTAGCTATCTTCCTGCCAACCGCGTCAGCAATGACGACCTTGCCAAAAAAGTGGATACTTCCGACGAATGGATTACCACGCGTACAGGCATCAAATTCCGCCATATTGCAGACGAGGGCGAAAAAACCAGCGACTTGGCCGCCGAATCAGCACGCCGCGCCTTGGCAGATGCCCATTTACAGGCTGACGACATCGACCTGATTATCGTCGCCACAGCCACTCCCGATATGCAGTTCCCCTCCACTGCGACCATCGTTCAGCAAAAATTAGGCATAACCAACGGCTGCCCCGCCTTTGACGTACAAGCCGTGTGCGCCGGTTTTATGTATGCCATGACCACTGCCAATGCCTACATCAAAAGCGGCATGGCGAAAAACGCTTTGGTTATCGGCGCGGAAACCTTCAGCCGCATCGTCGATTGGAACGACCGCACCACCTGCGTCCTCTTTGGCGACGGCGCAGGCTCGGTTGTCTTAAGCGCATCTGACGAACCGGGCATCATCCACAGCAAACTCAAAGCCGACGGCAACTACCTCAACCTTTTAAACGTCCCCGGACAAATCGCCAACGGCCAGGTTTGCGGGTCGCCCTACATCAGCATGGACGGTCCCGGCGTATTCAAATTTGCCGTCAAAATGCTGGCAAAAATTGCAGATGACGTTATCGAAGAAGCCGGATACACCGCCGATCAAATCGATTGGATTGTGCCGCACCAAGCCAACAAGCGCATTATCGACTCTACCGCCAAACACTTGGGCTTGAGCATGGACAAAGTGATCTTGACCGTCCAAGACCACGGCAACACTTCCGCAGCCTCCATTCCGTTGGCACTGGATGTCGGCATTAAAAACGGCCAAATCAAACGCGGACAAAACCTCTTGCTCGAAGGCATCGGCGGCGGTTTTGCTTGGGGTGCGGTTTTGGTGAAATACTAATGGTTGGGCCGTCTGAACACCTCTTTCAGACGGCATATTCTGCTCAAACCCATGAAATCCCTAACGTTTGCATTCTGCATCAGCGGCCTGTTTTTAAGCATAACGGCTGTAATATTGCCCAAACTGGCAATCGCCTATCTCGCACTGAGCGCATACGTTTTCCTGCTTTACTACCAAGACAAACAGCGCGCACGCAACCACGGCAGGCGCATACCCGAAGCAAAATTGCATCTGCTCAACCTGCTTGGCGGTTGGCCGGGCGGTTATTGCGGCAGCCTTGCATTCCGGCATAAAACCAGCAAATCCGGATTTATCCGCACCTTCCGACTGGGTGCCGCAACCAATACTGCCGCCACCCTCCTTCTGCTGGCAGACACCCTCAAACATTCAAACCAATAAGGAATTACCATGTCTTTCGCATTCTTCTTTCCCGGACAAGGCTCACAAAGCCTAGGCATGATGAACGGCTTTGCCGAGCAAGCCATCGTTAAAGCCACATTTGACGAAGTTTCCGCCGTATTGGGTCAAGACCTGTGGGCAATGATTAACGGCGAAGATGCCGAATTAATCGGACAAACCGTCAACACCCAGCCCATCATGCTGGCCGCCGGCATTGCCACCTACCGCGCCTACTTAGAAGCAGGCGGCAAAACCCCTTCCGTCGTTGCAGGCCACAGCCTCGGCGAATACACCGCCCTCGTCGCCGCCGGCGCATTGGATTTTGCAGACGCAGTCAAACTGGTCCGCCTGCGCGCCGAACTCATGCAATCTGCCGTACCGCAAGGCGTAGGTGCAATGGCCGCTATTTTGGGTTTGGAAGACGAACAAGTCAAAGCCATTTGTGCCGAAGCCGCACAAGGCGAAGTCGTTGAAGCCGTCAACTTCAACTCCCCGGGCCAAGTCGTGATCGCCGGCAACACCGCCGCAGTCGAACGCGCCATGGCCGCCGCCAAAGAAGCCGGGGCCAAACGCGCCCTGCCGCTGCCCGTTTCCGTTCCCTCACATTGCAGCCTCATGAAGCCCGCAGCGGAAAAACTTGCCGAAGCATTGAAAGACATCACCATCAAACAACCGCAAATCCGCGTCATTCATAACGCCGATGTTGCCTCTTATGATGATGCCGATAAAATCAAAGATGCCCTAGTACGCCAACTGTACAGCCCGGTGCGCTGGACAGAAACCGTCAACGCATTGGTTTCCGAAGGCATCACCGAATCCGCCGAGTGCGGCCCCGGCAAAGTCCTCGCAGGCCTCGCCAAACGCATTAACAAAGAAGCCGTATGCAGCGCATTGACCAATGCCGATCAAGTGGCCGCATTTATTGAAGCCCACTAAAACGTTTTCAGACGGCCTTATCCTGTCAGGCAAGGCCGTCTGAAAAATCAGCTCCACTCCAATCCGAATACATTATGAAAAAAACCATTATTCTTGCCGTTCCCTACATGTACGGACTGGATCAATGTATCGAAAAAAATCTGCGTTTTCTTGGTTTTGAGGTCATCAACCTGTGCTATGACGACCGGGATTCCTATTACCCGAACTTGGGCAGCAGACTCAAAAACCTCTATCACAAACACATCACCAAAGACGGCAACTATAAAAAATACCTCAAATACAGCCGCCACCTCGACGACATTCAGCAAAAATTGGCCTTGCTAAACGGTAAAAAAGCCGATTATGCGCTCTGTATCCGCGCCAATATTTACCCCAAAGAAATCATCGCCACCATCCGAGAACACAGCAATGTTTGCGTGAATTATCAATGGGATGGCGTAGGTCGTTTTCCAGATATTATTGAATATTTGGATTATTTTGACCAATGTTGGATTTTCGATCCCGACGATATTCAAAAATATCCACAATGCCGTTTCAAAGCCACCACTAATTTTTACTTTGACTTTCCCGTGGCGGAATATGCACCCACCAACAAACTCTACTTTTTAGGCGGCTACGAACTTAGACGCGAAGAGCAAACCAAACGCTTTATCCAAGAAACCGAACGCCTCAATTTGCCCTTGGATTTTCATATCTACTGCAAAGACGACAGGGCTGAAAAAGCCTTCGGACACAACGGCATCCGCTACCTCGACCGCAGCAGCATCCTCAGCTTTGAAGAAAACCTCAGCCAAGTGCAAAGTTGCGGTGCGGTCGTCGATTTTGCACAATTCGAACATTACGGCTTATCATTCCGTATCTTTGATGCGTTGCGTTTCGATAAAAAACTGATTACCACCAACAAACATATCCTGGAGACCGACCTATACCACCCAGACCGTGTGTTCGTATGGGACGGCGGTAATTTAGACGCATTACCTGAATTTTTGGCACGTCCGTATCAGCAACCTGCCCCTGAAATCAAAGCCTATTATTCGTTTACACAATGGCTAAACCGCCTGCTCGGCATTGATTAACCCTATTGCCTATGGCAGATACCCCTGCCTGACAAAATATTACATCGAATACATTATGAGTAAGAAAAAAGTCATTCTCGCCATGCCGGAACTCTTCAAAATCCACGAACTCATCATTGAGAACTTGGAGAAATGCGGATTTGAAGTGCTGTCTCTGACTTATGAAGAAAAAGAGTTCAAATACAAAAATGTATTTCAACGACTGAAAAAAATCTGGTATCGAAATATTCTTGGACAAAAAGACTTCAAAAAACGGACTATGTTCCGCGCCGTAGAAGAACGCCTCAATACCCTGTTAAGCGAACATCCCGAACAAGCGGATTATTGCTTCATGATTTGGCTGGGCGCCTATCCGAAAGACTTCATCGCCAAGCTCAGAGCACATTCAAAATTAATGGTGTACTACAACTGGGAAGCCCTGACCTTCTTAAAAGAAGACTTCGACAACATCGAATTTTTCGACAAATTTTACTTTTTCGATCCGTTTGACCAGGGCAAACACCCCGAATACACCGAAAAACTCTTTCCAACCACCAGCTTCTACTTTGACAGCTTCAGGCCGTCTGAAAACCCGCAAAACAAAATCTTGTTTATCGGTTCGTACGCTGCCGACCGCAACAATGACATCCGTGCATTTTGCGAAGCTGCGCGTTCAATCGGTTTAGAAATAGATTTCCGCTTGGCCAGTAAGAAAATCGAAGAAGAAAAAGCGGCTTTAGGCATTCCCGAAGTTGAGTTCTTCTCATTTGAAAATGCCCTCTCCTATCGTCAAAACTTAGAAGAAGCGGCCAAATCCTCCGTATTGGTAGATTTCCTCAACCGCAAGCACTACGGCCTCTCTTTGCGGATTTTCGAAGCGATTGGTTTGGACAAAAAACTGATTACGACCAATCCGACCATCGTACATTACGATTTTTATCACCCGAACAATATGTTCTACTGGAATGGAAGCAACCTTGACGAACTCAAAGCCTTCCTGACTTTGCCGTATGTACCGCTTGCCCCCGGCCTGAAACACAAATACAGCTTCAGCAACTGGATCAGCTGCGCATTTGATATTGAACCGAATATCCCTATCGGATTACCTGAAATCGATAGAGAAGTTGTGGAGAATTTAAATGTTTAATCGAGAAAAATTAGTATTAGAAACTGTTCATATCCGCAAACGAGAATTCATTGAACAGCCGAAACATATTGTTTATGCAGCTGATCAAAACTATATCAAACACATCGGCACTGCGTTACTTTCTGTATTGCAAAACAATACCAGCCCAATACATTTTCATTTGTTAGTTAGTGGTTCAGAAGGTTATGATTTTAATATTTTCAATCAGATTGAAACATCAAATCAAAACTACGCAATAAGCGTTTACCATTTAAATACAGAATACTTTTCTACCCTGCAAACTACCCATTACTTTACTATCGCTATGTATTACCGTATGAGTATCCCTTGCTTATTAAAAGGTATTGCTCATACTGCACTTTATTTAGATACTGATGTACTGTGCTTGGGTAACATTGATGATTTATTTGAAATCGACATTTCAAATTCTTTGATTGCCGCCGTACCTGATGCAATCTTATACAGAGCATATATAAAACAACTCAATCAATTTGGTTTTACAGATACTGAGCCTTATTTCAACTCTGGGGTCATTCTATTCAATATTGACAAATGGAATGATATGGCAATAGATAAAATTTTGTCTGAAAAAATGCAAGCCGTAGAAAAACAAAATTTTAAACTCTCCTGCCCAGATCAAGATATTTTGAATTTAGCCTGTATAGGTCATGTACACTGGCTTTCAGAAAACTTTAACTGGATACATTGGCATCAGAAATACAGTGAATTGATCGATAATCCCAACAATATCCGCTTAGTCCATTTTGTTGGTCATATCAAACCGTGGCATCAATTAGGCTTCCACCCTGCATATGATCAATATTTTAAGAATTCCCCATGGAATAACGGATATCTAGAACAACCTCTATCAACTTGGTTGCCCTTTCCAAATCCTAAAAGGAAATTTAGACAAGCAGCCAAACGACTTTGGAAACAAGGACAAAAAAAGCAAGCATGGGCATACTACAAAGAATATTTATTACGAAGAATCAACAAACGACGGTATCAAGCACCCTCCCTAGGTAAATAAGGCCGTCTGAAACCATTTTTCCCAATCGCAATTAAGGAATAAAACATGAGTACACAAGATTTGAACGGCAAAATCGCTTTGGTAACCGGCGCATCGCGCGGTATTGGTGCGGCGATTGCCGATACTTTGGCGGCGGCCGGTGCAAAAGTTATCGGTACAGCCACCAGTGAGAGCGGTGCGGCTGCAATCAGCGAACGCTTGGCACAATGGGGCGGCGAAGGCCGTGCATTGAATTCTGCCGAACCTGAAACCATCGAAAACCTGATTGCTGACATCGAGAAAGAATTCGGCAGACTGGATATTCTGGTCAATAACGCCGGCATTACCCGCGACAACCTCCTGATGCGCATGAAAGAGGAAGAATGGGACGACATCATGCAGGTTAACCTCAAATCTGTGTTCCGCGCCTCCAAAGCCGTATTGCGCGGTATGATGAAACAGCGTGCCGGCCGCATCATCAACATCACATCCGTTGTCGGCGTGATGGGCAATGCCGGCCAAACCAACTATGCGGCCGCAAAAGCAGGCTTAATCGGCTTCTCCAAATCTATGGCGCGTGAAGTCGGCAGCCGCGGCATTACCGTCAACTGCGTTGCCCCCGGCTTTATCGACACCGATATGACCCGCGCCCTGCCGGAAGAAACCCGCAAAACCTTTGAAGCGCAAACTTCTTTGGGCAAATTCGGTGAAGCACAAGATATTGCCGATGCAGTCTTGTTCTTGGCATCTGATCAGGCAAAATACATTACCGGTCAGACACTTCATGTCAACGGCGGCATGTTGATGCCTTAAACCGTTTGTTTATTTAAAGGCCGTCTGAATATTTCAGACGGCCCTTTTTGTCAATCAAAACACTACTTTACATTCTATCTTGATATAATCTTAATAATCCGTTAGATAACGCTCGAAACAGTAAGTCCAAATAAACATGATACGGGAAATCAAATCGCAGAAATGAAGTTCGTTCTGTGCGTTTTTATTTGGGTTTACTGTCGGTTTTCGACGTGTTTCAGACGGCCTATATAACAATAGCTACTTTTAACGAAAGGCCGCCCACTCTATGCACGAATTCTCCCTCGGTCCCATTGTCATTGTCCTGTTGGTTTCCGTCATTACGGTTATCTGCTGTCGCAAGTTCAACATTCCTTCCATGCTCGGTTATCTTTTGGTCGGTTTTATTGCCGGTCCGGGTATGTTCAAACTGATTCCGCAAAGCCACGCTACCGACTATTTGGGCGAAATCGGCATTGTGTTCTTGATGTTCAGCATCGGTCTCGAATTCTCCCTGCCCAAACTCAAAGCCATGCGCCGCCTCGTATTCGGCTTGGGTGGTTTGCAAGTCATCATTACCATGCTCTCGATTATGGGTATTTTGATGGCAATGGGCACGCCGTTTAACTGGGCGTTTGCCACTGCGGGCGCACTGACCATGTCGTCCACCGCCATCGTCAGCCGCATTCTGTCGGAGAAAACCGAGCTGGGTCAGCCGCATGGTCAAATGGCCATGGGTGTTTTGCTGATGCAAGATATTGCCGTGGTACCGCTGATGATTCTGATTCCGGCACTGGCTGGCGGCAGCGAAGGCAACTTGTGGGTAGAGCTGGGCTTGGCCGGTTTGAAAATGTTGCTGACCTTGGGCATTTTGTTCGTTATCGGCAGCCGAGTGATGTCGCGCTGGTTCAGACTGGTTGCCAAACGCAAATCGTCCGAACTCTTCATGATCAACGTTTTGCTGGTTACTTTGGGCGTGGCCTATCTGACAGAGCTTGAAGGCCTGTCTATGGCATTGGGCGCATTCGTTGCCGGTATGCTGCTTTCCGAAACCGAATACCGTATTCAGGTGGAAGACGACATCCGCCCATTCCGCGACATCCTGCTCGGCTTCTTCTTCATCACTGTCGGCATGAAGCTGGATATTCAGGCGCTGATCGGCAATTGGCAGCAAATCCTGATTTTGTTGGTCATCCTGTTAGTCTTGAAAGCACTGGTCGTCTTCATCATCGCTTTGCGCATGAAAAACCCTGTGGGCGACAGCCTCAAGAGTGCGCTTTATTTGGCGCAAGGCGGTGAGTTCGGTTTCGTGATGCTGGCCATTTCCAGCAAAATCAATATGGTTTCGCCCGAATTGGAACAAGCGGCCACCGCAGCCGTCTTGCTCTCCATGATTGCCGCACCATTTATCTTGGGCAGCAGCGATGCCATCGTCAGCCGCTTCGTCAAATCCGACTGGGACATGAAAGCCTTGGACTTGCACTCCATGCTGGTGGAAACCATGAGCAAATCCGAACACGTCCTGATTATCGGTTTCGGACGCGGCGGCCAATCGGTTGCCCGCGTATTGGCTCAAGAAGGCATTCCCTACTTCGCCCTCGACTTGGACATCGCACGCGTACAAGTGGCACGCAACGCAGGCGAACCGGTTTCCTTTGGCGATGCCAAACGCCGTGAAGTCTTGGAAGCCGCCGGCTTGGGACGCGCTAAAATGGTGGTTATTACGCTGAACAATATGCACGAGACCCAACATGTTCTCGGCAACATCATGTCCATGCATCCGAGCATGCCGGTTTATGTTCGCGCCACCAATGACGATTACGTCAAAACCTT
>FLSF01006241.1_pt1 | contig 15586 bp, 10 predicted proteins | sample 1550431 | NCBI WGS metagenome assembly FLSF01 (sample SAMEA4031754, study PRJEB14383) | metagenome | biome: human; feature: oral; material: saliva | place: Philippines | collected 2014 | reverse complement strand
GCCAAGGGCGAGAAATTTTACGGCAGTGAAAACATGCTGGGCGCACCCGATATTTCAAAAATCGGACTTTTCTACCATCCGGGTGGAGAAGTCAGCAATACCTCGCTCGAAACCAAATCATGGGTAGGTAAAACCACCTTCCGTCTGCCGAACCGCCAAACGCTCAAATTCGGCCTGCGCCATACCGATTCCACGTTCGGCGAAATCATGCCTTCGCGTATTATCGGCCCCATCAGTTGGGATGCTTCCGTCCTCAACAAAATTGCCGAATGGCCGCAGGCATGGGTAAAACAGCGTTCCTACAATATCGACTATTCGTGGAAGCCCGAGGGCAGCCGTTGGATAGATTTCGATGCCACGCTTTGGACAACGCGCACCAAATCCAAAACCAATACCGCAGGCGGCTCGCCCGGCGATACCGTTTATGAGGACAACAAATTTCAAATAGCATGGGACGAATACGACAGATGGCAGAAATACACCCCCGCAGAGCGGCAGGAATTGCTGGATGCAGGAATAGAAGCCCCCAAACCGCCCAAATCCGAAACACCCAATACCAACGGACGCTTCAACACCATCGAAGGCAACGCCTATTACGCCCGTAACAACCGTACAGGCTTTCAATTCTCCAACCGTATGAAATTGAGCGACAAACTGTCGTTGACCTTGATGGGCGATTTTCAAAACGAAAAACTGACATCGCGCAATGATTTTTCAGACGAGCTGGAGCGGGGAGGATACGACAAATATCGGGAAGAACTCGAAAACAGCACCATCAGGGCAAATTATGAATTGAACCAATACGGTGTACCTCGAAACGGCAAGCGGCGTGAATACAATCTGGGCTTCAATTTCCGCTACGAGCCGTTCCGCTGGCTGACGTTGACGGCAGGCGGGCGATATACCAATTTCCAACTTCAGGATAAAAGCAAACGTTTGGAAAGCGGTACGTATAAGACCGGCTATCCATTAGAGATGAACAGGGGGATGAAATATTCGGTCGTGAGGGTGATTACTCCACAGGAATATGCGGATTACAAGGCGATCAATGATGCTTTGGCAGATGGCAGTTTGGATTGGGGAGACTTATATATCAAAGAGGAATATGCAGAAAAATTAAAGAAATATAAGCAAATTGACTGGAATTCGACTATACCGACCTTGAGTAGTGATCGAAGTACATGGGTCAATCCCAATGAACAGACAGATTTTTACTGGCTGAAAGACAATAAAGGTCGTCTGAATATGAAGGATCACCCCCTTACCAACGGCAGCATTCCCGATTTGCACGCCCAAGTCCCCAATCCCGTTTACGACCCGTCCAATCCCGACAGCCCGCAGTTTGTGCCTAAGTATTATAACGTTGATGCAAGCGTATATACGACTCCAATGACCGAAGCCGAAAAACAGAGAGCAATGAAGCAGAAAGGCAGCGGTTGGGTGCCCGCATTTTCTGCCACTGTCAATTTTACTGATTACAGCCGCGCCTATTTGCGCTATACCGAAACCCTGCGCTACCCCAGCATTTTTGAAGGGACTTACGGCTTTTCTACTGCCGCCGGCTCATTCAACCGCATGGGCTATGGCTGGCGGCCCGAACACGCCAAAAACTGGGAAGTCGGCTACATCCATGATTTGACGGGACTGTTACCGAAAATGAAAAAAGCGGATTTCCGCATCAACTACTTCCATAACAAGACCAAAAACGTTATCGATAGGGACAGCAATCTCGAATTCGAACAATTCGACAGACAAATCCGCAGTGGTGCCGAGCTGTCCACCCGCTTCGATACCGGACGCGTCTTCGGCAGCCTGAACGTATTCCGCAGCCTGAAAAACAAAATGTGCGACGAAACCTTCCAATGGTCGACTGTGACTGCGGGAGATGTCGATGCAACATATTTTGCCGAAACCGGCAAAACCATGAGTCGCCCCGTCTGCAATCACGGAGGTTTGAGCGATTCGGGCTATCTGGCAAGCGCGCTTCAGCCACGCTGGTCGATTGATGCCGAATTGGGCAGCCGCTTTCTTGCCAACAGACTGGAAACAGGCGTGCGCCTTCATTACCACAGCCGCGTCTATGAAAACCGCAATGATGCGTGGCAGCCCCACTACAACATATTCAATCAATATAGGGGAACTAATCATAAACCCCAATATAACGATATGCGCTGGCAGCCTGTTGCGGTATGGGATGCTTACCTGCGCTACAAAATCGGCAAAAACCTGACTGCCGAGCTTGTTGGCAGCAACCTGACCAACCGCTACTACCTCGACCCGATGAGCCGTTCTTACCTGCCTGCACCGGGCAGAACCATCAGGATAGGGATAACTGGAAAATGGTAATGATCAATTAATCATTTTTAAAATTAAAAAACCGTCTGATCATTAGCAATGGGAATTCAAAGACAAAAAAGAGCGGATGACGTTCACGCCCAAATCGCAGTTTTCCATCAACAACCATCTGCGCCTGAAAGCCGTTTCAGACGGCCTCGTCATCGCGTGGGTAGCACATATGATCGTGGCGGATGCAATTCAATCAGGTCAGCTAGTCGAGTTACTTCCTGAATATGCGATGACTTACGATCCGCTTTACCTCTATTACCCCAGCCTCCGTGGGAATTCTAATATATTTAAGTTGATTATGGATGCGCTAAAAGTAAAAGCCGTCTGAAAATTCAGACGGCTTTTTATTGCAAAGTGCGGTCAGATTGCAAAGTACTTTTGCAATTAGCCAAATACTTTTTCCAAATGTGCTTGGTAATCAGCTAAGTATTTTTCTACTTGTGGATTTTTAATCACATCGTTACATAAGAATGTCGGCAGACGGGTCAGGCCGATGAACTCGTTGAGTTTGTGGAAGTGCATATACAATACATCTACACCTTTACCTTCGAAGAAGTCACCTTCACGGATGAACGCTTCAATCGGCGCATTCCAAGTAAGTGAAAGCATGTGTTTTTTGCCTTGTAACAAACCGCCTGTGCCGTAACCTTCGGATGGATTGACACGATGACGACCATCACTTTGATAAAGCTTGCCGTGTCCAGTGGTGAATACTTCGTCTATGTATTTTTTCACTGTCCAAGGTTCGTGCATCCACCAGCCCGGCATCTGCCAAATCACGGCATCCATCCACAAGAATTTTTCGATTTCTGCTTCAACGTCATAGCCGGCATCAATCACGGTTTCTTTAACATTGTGTCCAAGTGCGGTCAAAACTTCTTTCGCTTTTTTATGAAGTGTGTGATTTAACTCACCATGTGAATGTCCGAAATCTTTACCGCCGTCTAATAATAAAATATTCATTTGACTCTCCTAAACCAGACAATTCTAAAAAAGAGGGGCTGCTATTATGCCATTTTAGCCTTTATCTTGAAAGTATGGCCGTCTGAGCATCTTAAGCCATGCAACGTAAAATCAGAATATCCCGTGAATTTTTTCGGTTAACTGTTTTACGAGGATTTGTTCGTAGATAATTTGAACTTAGGCAGACTAAATGACCTAAAAGAAACAGCCGATAGGGAAAAGCCAAAGTTTATTTTAACGAAGAACGTATATTTTATTTAAATATACGGATTGATGAATTTCTAAGGGAACTAATTACAAGATAGTTATTACCTATTAAAAGATATTAAATAATCATCAATTTAGCATATCTCTACCTGAACATTAGTCCCCTTACCTACCCAACTACAAAGGCTGAGCCAAATCGTTTTCCGTGTTGTAGCTGATAAAATCCTGCTCATGAGGGAAAGGAACGACCCGTGCGCGTTGCTGCTGCAACCAGCCGCGTATGCTGCGCATTCCTGAATAAAGGTATGGCACGGTACTTTGTAGGATTTGCGGACGGATAAACATTACGCTGTAATGCGGTCTGGACGGGGTTTCAACGTAAAATGCATTGCACAACGGCGTGCGTTTGGCGATGGTCTCAAACTGGGAAACCAAGTTTTCAGGCAGGCGGGGCATATCGCAGGAGACGATAAGCAGCCAGTCTGCAGTAGCAATTTGCAAATCGTTGGCGGCGGTACACAAGGCGGCTAAAGGGCCGTAATGTTGCCATTGGCGCGCATCGGAGAAAACGTGCGCGCTGCGTTGGGCGTAGGATTCGAGATTGCGGTTGGCACTGATGGCGATATGGCTGACTTGCGGGCGGATTTTTTCGATAACGTGGTCTATCAAGGCTTTGTTATGCCACTGCACCAACCCTTTATCGACACCTCCCATCCGGCTTCCCTGCCCGCCGGCCAATATCAGTGCAAAAATTTTCATTTTGGTAGTCCTTTGCAAAGCAGAGTGTGTAAGTGTTATTCGCGATGTTGTATTTATGGAAGAAGTTTTAAGGCTTCAGGCCGTCTGAAACCTGGTTTTGTGATTTAATTCACTTAAGATGAATTTTATCATAACATGATTTTACATTAAACCCCTGTTTTTTCTTATCATAACCATACAATTATTTTAGACAGGTTGTTTATAGGCCGAAAGAATGATATTTTTATAAGATTATCGGATTAGTCTTCCTGCGTGCTTTATGCGTTTATTCTCCGGATCTTCAGACGGCCTGAGTCTGTCCTCGCGTTTAAAACTGCTGACTGTGTTATGGGTCGGCTCGGCTTTTTTATCGATTGCCTTTACCCTGCTGCTTTCTTGGCGTTTGGAAAGCGCGGCCAAAACGATTGAAGATGCGGGCAGCTTGAAAATGCAGGTGTATCGCTTGGCTTATATGGCAAGCGTCCGTACGCCCAATGCGCAAATCGACAACCAAATCAAAGAATTTGAACGTACGCTGGCCAATGTAACGCAAAGCGATGCCATTCATCCGCTGATTCCGTCACAAATGCCGCTCGCTTACGATTTGATCCAATCGATGCTGTTGATTGATTGGGAATCCAACATCAAGCCTTCTTTACAACATTACGAGCGGCCGACCCAAATCGGCCTGTACCGTTTTGCCGGCAATATCGAGCTGTTTTTACAGGCGATGGAAAACGCCAACGAGCAAAATACTTTGTGGCTGCGCCGTTTTCAAATGGCGATGATGCTGATGATTTTAGTGGCTGCCGGCTTGATGATTGTTTGGCATTATTCGTGGATCATCCGGCCGCTGGAAAAATTGCGCGACGGGGTGGAAACCATCAGCGAAGGCCGTTTCGGGGTTCAAATCGATACAGACCAAATTCGTGAATTTGCCCAAGTCAGCAAGGGCTTCAACCAAATGAGCCGCCGTCTGAAAACGCTTTATACGGATTTGGAAGGACAGGTTGCCCAACAAACCCAAGACTTGGCCCGGCAAAACCGTGATTTGACCCTGCTCTACCAGACTACGCGCAACCTGCACCAAACCTTTACGCCGCAACAGGCCGCAGAAGAATTCTTGGCTCAGATTCTGCCGGCGTTTTCCTCCTTGGGCGGTACGGTATATCTTTCCGATGAAGAACGCAAACGCTCTGACTTGGCGGCAAGTGTCGGTGAAACCGAAGAGGGAAATCGTGTAGAATTCCCAATCGTTTACCAAGACGAACAGCTCGGTGTATTAGCCCTGTATTTTTCAGACGGCCAGATGCCCAATGAGCAAGATGAAAAATTGTTGCAGACTTTAAGCGGACAGCTGGGGATTTCCATCGCCAACAACCGCATGGAACAAGAACGCCGCCTGCTTGCTGTCTTGCAGGAACGCAACTTGATTGCGCAAGGTTTGCATGACAGCATCGCGCAAGCTTTGACCTTTTTGAATTTGCAGGTACAAATGCTGGAAAGCGCGTTTGCTTCAGACCAACGCGAGCAGGCCGAAGAAAATATCGGCTTCATCAAAGACGGCGTGCAGGAATGCTACGAAGACGTACGCGAACTTTTGATGAATTTCCGCACCAAAATCAGTAATAAAGATTTTCCTGAAGCGGTAGAATCGCTGCTGGCGCGTTTTGAACGACAAACCGGTATTCCAGTTGATTTAAAATGGCAGGACGACGGGCAGGCTTTGAATTATGATGAGCATTTGCAAATCATCTTCATCTTGCAGGAAAGCCTGTCCAATATCCGGAAGCACGCCCGTGCGCAACATGTCAGCGTCGAAATTGCCAACCACGGCGATTTTGTCATGACGATTCGGGACGACGGCGCAGGCTTTAATAAAGAACACCTATCAAACCGGCCTTCAGGCGAACATGTCGGCTTGGGCATTATGCAAGAACGTGCCCAACGGATTAACGCAGAATTGGCCATTACATCGCAGATTGGGCAAGGTACGGCGGTTATGCTGACTTTGCCTCAACAAATGAGAACAGCATCATGACGATTAAAATTACCCTTATTGACGACCACACCCTATTTCGCAGCGGTATCAAGGCCTTGCTTTCGCGCCAGCCTGATTTTGAAGTCGTCGGCGAAGCTTCAGACGGCCTGGCCGGCGTAAAAATGGTTGAGCAGCTCAAGCCTGATGTAGTCTTGCTGGATTTGGATATGCCGGTCATGAACGGTCGCGAAGCATTGGCTCAAATTTTAAGTATTAATCCGCAGCTGACCGTCATTATGCTGACTGTTTCTGAAGACAGCGACGATTTGACCGAATGTATGCGTATGGGCGCAAAAGGCTTTTTGCTGAAAAACATCAATGCCGACTTCCTGTTGGAAAGCATCCGCAAAGCTGTTGATGGCGACAATGTCTTCTCTCCAGAAATGACCAGCCGCTTGGTGCAATCGCTGATTTCCCCTTCTCCTTCCCGCTCCGACCATCTGCTGGAGCAACTGACCCCGCGCGAAATGGAAATCTTGGGCTATCTTGCCGCCGGACACAGCAATAAAATCATTGCCCGCCATTTGAATCTGGCAGAGTCAACCGTTAAAGTGCATGTGCAAAACCTGTTGCGCAAGTTGAACCTAAGCAGCCGTGTACAAGCAGCGGTTTATGCGGTGCAACACAAAGTACCGCAACCGGTATTGTCTTAATCAGGCCGTCTGAAACCTTCTTTTTAAAAGGTTTCGGGAAGAGCGTTTATTCGCTATAATCACGCCGATTTATATGCAGGGTTGTCTGATTCTTTCAGACGGCCTTTTTATTTGATTTCTCACTGATTTAAAACAACATGTCCGAAAACATTCCAGAAAATACACCCGCAAATACCGTTCCTGAAGAACACAAACGCAGCATCCGCAGTTTCGTCTTGCGCCAAGGCCATATGACCGCGGCTCAACAGCGCGCCATTGATACGATGTGGCCGCAATTTGGTGTGGACTTCCAAGAAGCTCCTTTGGATTTGAACCGTGTATTCGGACGGAACAATCCTAAAGTATTGGAAATCGGTTTCGGTATGGGCGTCGCGACAGTGGAAATCGCCAAACATCTGCCCGATACCGACTTTTTAGCGATTGATGTTCACGGCCCGGGCGTGGGCAATATCTTGAAGCTGATTGAGGAAGAACACATTTCCAATATCCGCGTGATGCGTCATGATGCTGTGGAAGTAGTGGAAAAAATGCTGGAAGACGGTTCTTTAGACGGCATTCATATTTTCTTCCCCGACCCTTGGCACAAAAAACGCCACAATAAACGCCGCTTGGTACAAGTGCCGTTTGTTGAAAAGCTGCTGCCCAAACTCAAAAGCAGCGGCTATGTCCATATGGCGACCGACTGGGAAGAATACGCCGTGCAAATGCTGGAAGTTTTGAGCAGTTTCGACGCTTTGCAAAACACGGCTGCCGATTACGCCCCTACGCCTGATTATCGTCCTGAAACCAAGTTTGAAGCCCGCGGCAAGCGATTGGGTCATGGCGTTTGGGACTTGGTGTTCCGCAAAAAATAAAGCAAAATATAAAACACAAGGCCGTCTGAAAAGTTTCAGACGGCCTTTTATCTTATTGATTAAGCCAAGAAAAGTTTATAGGCCGGATTGTCGGTTTCCTCTTTATAGACATAACCCAAGCTATCCAAGAAGTCGGCAAACGCCTCATTGTCGCTTTCCGGCACATCGATACCGACCAAAATACGACCGTAGTCTGCGCCATGGTTGCGGTAATGGAATAAAGTAATATTCCACTCGGCACGCATATGGTTCAAGAAACGGGACAACGCACCCGGGCGCTCAGGAAATTCAAAGCTAACCAAACGTTCGTTGGCTACTTTTTCCGTCCGTCCGCCGACCATGTAACGGATATGGATTTTGGCGATTTCGTCATTGGTCAGATCGACATTGGGCAAGCCTGCGTCAGCCAATTGTTTGCTGATGACGGCCAAGTCTTGCGCACCGGCAGTTTGCAAGCCGACAAAAATATGCGCATTTTTATCGCTGCCGTAGCGATAGTTGAACTCAGTAATGTTCCGGCTTCCCAACAAATTGATAAACTTCAGGAAGCTGCCCTTTTCTTCGGGAATGGTAACGGCGAAAATGCCTTCATTGCCCTCGCCCAGCTCACTACGCTCTGAAACGTGGCGTAAGCGGTGGAAGTTCATGTTGGCGCCGCTGGTAACGGCAACTAAGTTTTGGCCTTGAATATTGTTTTTCGCAACGTAAGCCTTCAGGCCGGCAAGTGCCAATGCGCCCGCAGGCTCGGTAATGCTGCGCGTATCGTCAAAAATATCTTTAATCGCGCCGCACAACATATCCGTATTGACCGTAATAATTTCGTCCAACAGCTCTTTACACAGGCGGAAGGTTTCCTCGCCCACCACTTTAACCGCAGTACCGTCTGAAAACAGGCCGACATCTTTCAAATGTACGATTTCACCTGCCTCTACCGATTGCTTCATACAGCAAGAGTCATCGGTTTGCACACCAATCACTTTAATCTCAGGGCAAACCTGTTTGATAAATGCCGCTACGCCTGCTGCCAAACCGCCGCCGCCAATCGGAACAAAAATCGCATTGATATTACGGTGTTGACGGAGGATTTCCATGCCGATGGTTCCCTGACCGGCAATTACGTCAGGATCATCAAAGGGCGCAATATAGGTTAGTTTTTCCTTTTCTGCCAACTCCATCGCATAATCATAGGCATCGTTGTAAGACACGCCTTTCAATACCACTTCGCCGCCTCGGCTCTTTACCGCATCGATTTTGATTTTAGGCGTTGTTTCCGGCATCACGATAACGGCACGGCAACCCAAATACTGCGCCGATAAAGCCACACCCTGCGCATGGTTGCCGGCGCTGGCAGCAATCACGCCGCAATCCAAGGCTTCTTTCGGCAGCTTCGCCATTTTGTTGTACGCGCCGCGGATTTTAAACGAAAACACAGGCTGCAAATCTTCGCGCTTGAGTAAAACCTGATTGTTCAGACGGCCTGACAGACTGCGAGCCAAATCCAAGGGCGTTTCTACGGCCACATCATAAACGGAAGCGGTCAAAATACGGGTTAGATAATCAGAAAGAGGAAGGGAATGGTTCATGGTATTTTAGTGTTCGGAAATAAATTGCAATTCGGTCAAATCAACCGGAGGAAAAAGTTAAAACCATACCCCTGAGGCCGTCTGAAGGCAAGAAAAATCTTAGCAAATCCTGAATGAAACGGTATAATGTCCGCTTACTATCTATTTAGTATGCCAAACTGTTTACTCAATAACAGTATCCACCCATATTCAAATCTACAAACAATGATGAAAAAAACGCTACTTAGCTTAATTTTTGCTGCCCTCCTGAATACCCACGCCCTTGCCGCCGATCCAGTTGCCTCCGCACCTGCCGTACAAGGCGAGGCACAGCCGCAGCCATTGTTGCACAGCATCAACAGTCCGACAACGCCTCCGGAAATCGCGGCGACTGCCTACATCGTTACCGACCTGCACAGCAAGCAAACCTTGGCATCCAACAATGCCGACGCGCCTATCGAACCTGCCGCGTTGACGCAAATGATGACTGCCTACCTTGCCTTTAAAGCATTAGAAAACGGTACACTTGAAGCAAGCCAAATGCTGACCGTTTCCAATGCTGCATGGAAGGTCGAAGGTTCGCGTATGTTCCTCGACCCAAAAGTGCCTGTCAGCGTCAGCTCCTTAATTAAGGGGACAACCATCCAATCGGCCAACGATGCCGCCATCACCCTTGCAGAAGCCATCGGCAACGGCTCCATCGACGAATTTGTCAAACAAATGAATGAAGAAGCCAAACGCTTGGGCATGAAGCACACCCACTTCAACAATCCGACCGGCATTTCTTCTAACGGCCATGTTTCAACCGTTGGCGACTTGGCCATTTTGGCAGCCGCGCTGATCAACGACTATCCGAAATACTATCCTTTGTTTGCAAACAAATCTTTCAAATACAATAATATCGAGCAGCCCAACCGCAACCTCCTGCTCTATCGCGACAGCAGTATCGACGGTTTAAAAACCGGCTATTCTGAAGGCGCAGGCTATCATCTTGCTGCTTCCAGCAAACGCAACAACCGCCGTATTGTTTCCATCCTTGCCGGTGCCGAATCTACCGAAGCACGCGCCAGCGAAAGCAGCAAACTGCTCAACTGGTCATTGCAGGCATTTGATACGCCTAAACTTTACAACGGCGGAGAAGTGATTTCCCAAGTCAAAGTTTACAAAGGCAGCGCCAAAGCCGTAGATATCGGTTTCTTGGACGATGTTTACATTACCATCCCCCACGATACCGGCAAAAACGTCAAACCAATCTTAGAAACACTTCAGCCCGTCCTCGCCCCAATTGAAAAAGGCCAAGTATTGGGCAAACTGAAAGTCATGAAAGACGGCAAAGTCATTGCCGAAAAAGACGCCGTCGCGCTAAACGGTGTGGAAGAAGGCAGCTGGCTGCTCCGTATGTGGGATGCGATTGTGTTGTGGTTTAAAGGTTTATTCAGTTAATGCTCTTCTAAACAACCAACCATAACAAGATAAGCAACAAAAGGCCGTCTGAAATCTGTTTTCCAGTTTTCAGACGGCCTTTATTCAGCCTAAAAAACAGCTAATTAAATGATTCCAGCGTTGGCGGCAGATACTGCATCATCGTGAACATCAGCCGTATTGACAGACGAGTAGCTCATGCGCTCAGTGTGCGTATTGACGGCTGACAAATGACTGATATTGCCGTTGCCTGACAATCTACCCATCAACTCTTGCAGGCTCAATGTACCTTCATCGAAACGGAAGGTATCAATCACAGCATCAGTTTTACCGGAAACGAACTGATCATTGATGGTAATGCTGTCCCCTTCTGATCCCTTGATGGTAATTTTCCAATCAGTATTGCCTCGAACATCGGTGGCAACATCAATGTGCAGGTCATTAACAGAGATATTTTGGCCGAATTGCAACGCATTATGTTCGCCCACATTATCGACAATCGTATCCTTACCTTCTCCAAGGCTGAAAACATAAGTATCGGCACCCTTGCCGCCAACCAAGTAATCGGTTCCTTGTCCGCCGAATAAAACGTCGTCGCCATCACCCCCACTCAAACGGTCATCGCCACTTTCTCCCCATAAGGTATCGTTGCCATTACCTCCATGTACAGAATCATTGCCCATACCGCCATTAAGACGATCGTCTCCATCATAGCCGAAAATGACATCATCACCTGAATCACCGTTAATCGTATCATTACCCAAACTACCTCTGATCCGGTCATTGCCATCGCCGCCACTGACAAGAGCATGGCTGCTGTCCGTAATGGTTATGATGTTATCCTCCCCTAAATGAAGCGAGGCTTGGGTAAGACTGTGATCATCTACTTCCGCTACATTTTTTGCAGAATTATTTTCTGCTACCGAAAGGCTGTGATTATTTTCGATGGTCAATGTAGTCTCGTTTACAGACTCCGGAATATTACCTTCTTTAGGATTACGGGTTTTGGTAATTTCTTGGTCGGAAAGATTATTCACAATAGTGTTATTTTCAATTTTGATATTTTTGAGTTCTCCCAAAATATCTTTTTTGGGAGTAGCATAATCCCTGCCTTCTTCCAAATCGATAGAACCTTTAACACGACCATATGTGTCCGCATTAGTCCCGTTGCTTACCAGTAAATTATCGTGAACGGAAATACCCGTATCATTGAAATCAAAATTATGGCTTTTTTTGAATACAGTGTTTAAGCGTACGCCGCCCCAATTGGTATTATCTTTGATAAGGTTATTGGCTACTTCATGACCTTTGCCGCCAAAGATACCAATACCGGCCGCACGCCAGCCTAATTCAACGGTATTATTCAAAAAGCGGTTATTTTCAGCAACATGGGCATTAGTATTTTCATGAATGCTCGACCATGTTGCTAATCCATCATCACCATTGCCACGGATATTGGAATTGATAACGGTGGAATTGCTGGTACCTTGGGCAAAGTTAACGCCATCTGCCAAGTTATTGCGAATAGTGGCATTAGAAATAGTCAAACCATCAGTGTAATTTAAAGGTTTGTTTTGAGAATAATCTCCAATCCATACGCCAGCTTCAAAATGTTCAATTTTGATATCGTGAATAGAAGAGCCGGTACCTAAAGTGCCGGATATCCCTTTATAATTGGCTTTCTCATCATGTCTTGAATTTAGATTTGAATCCATAGAGAGATTGCCCAAATCTATATCTTTACTACCGGGTTCAAAAGTAATACCGCCGCCACCGCTCGCATAACCCTTATCATCGTATTTAGCAGCTTCTGTATTCAAAAAATGTAACTTAGTGTGCCATTGCCCTGCACCGGTAATCTTAATGCCATCAGGAACATAAAGAGAAATCGGTCGTGAAAAATCAAATTGACCTTCAGGAATGTAAACAGATTTTTTAGACACTTTGGCAGATTCAATCGCAGCCATGAATGCTTGGTAATCATCCGAGCCGTCATTGGCAATTGCGCCGAAATCAGTAATGCTAACACTGTTTGCAGGCTGCTTAATGGCATCCGGTGCTTTTTCCAAATCAACCAAGTCAATGCCTACGGGCGTGCTGTCGAGATTAGTGATGGTAACTGTATCTCCTTTATTGATATTGGCATCTTTAAATAATTGGCTGACTTCGTCAAATTGGAAGCGGGCAAGCCTATCTGCCGCGGGCGTATCATGAACTTTAATATCGTCATTCGGATGATATGTATAGTTATCCAAATATTGCCAGTTGGATTTGGAAGATAAATCCAAAGTCCCGATCACTGTATTATTGACTTTGACTTCTACTTTACCGCTTTCACCGTCAGGAACGGTATAGCGGACGGTTACGGCATTGGCATCTGCTTGTGCAATAAATGACACAGATGCATTAGTCGGCAAATCAACATATGCCTGACCGCTTGCTTCACGGGCAGTTGCGTGTTCTGCCTCCGAAGAAGGGGCATTTTTAACAATACCGTTTTTCAGTTCACCTTGTTCTGCCTCATAAGTCGTATAGCCAAGTTTGGCACCATATTGAGAGGCATTGGGCACTACTGTTTTAATGTTTACCATTTAATATATTCCTTCAAAAATGTCGTAATATTGAGTTATTCTTTTGCAAAAAAGCTTTTATTAGTCATAATTTTGGCATAAAAGTTCAATATACTATTGTTTAATTTTGAAAAGAAAATGCCGTCTGAAAATATAGAAATTTTCAGACGGCATCTCAATGCCTTATTAGATTGTGGGTAAAGATTTAAGCCAAACCTTTTTTTCCAGATATCTTTCAATTACCTGTTTATATTCAGATGTATCATTCAATCCAATGATTCATATGGATATTTTCTTCTAGCAAGTACATACTATCTAGAACCTTAATTTACTGTGACTTATCCTTTTGCCATGCTTTGTATGAACGAATGGCTAAAATCAGGCAGGCAATCCAAATTATGCCCAAGAAGCCCCAAACGCCGGTTGCACCAAACTCATTAAATAACCAAGCCACTGCTCGGCCTTTACGAGAAGCATGTTCAGTGTCGACAACATTTACAGCGTCTCCAAACGTAATGTACCAGCCCAGTACAGGCAACACGATTAGCGCAAGCAGGTTTTGCAGTAGTTTTTTAAGGTTTGCATTCATGCTATTTCCTACACAATTCCTTTTTTCTCCAGATAGCTTTCGTAATCGCCCAAGTAGTGTTCATATCCGCCTTTGCCATCCAATTCAATGATTTGGGTAGCCAGCGAAGATACAAACTGACGGTCGTGCGATACGAAAATCAGCGTGCCGTTGTATTTTTCCAGCGCCATGTTCAAGGATTCGATGCTTTCCATGTCCATGTGGTTGGTCGGTTCGTCCATGACCAAGACATTGGGTTTCAACAGCAAGAGTTTGCCGTACAGCATACGGCCTTTTTCACCACCGGAGAGGACCTTCACTTTTTTCACGACATCGTTGCTGCCGAAGAGCAAGCGGCCCAAAGTGCCGCGGATGACTTGTTCGTCATCGCCTTCCTGGCCCCATTGACGCATCCATTCAGTCAAATCCATATCAACGTCGAAGTCGTTTTCATGGTCTTGCGGATAGTAGCCGACACTGGCTTTTTCTGCCCATTTGATGGTGCCTTCGTCCGGCAACAGGCCGTCTGAATATTCGGGGTTGTACGCGCCGGCCAAAAGTTTCAACAGGGTAGATTTACCTGCGCCGTTCGGGCCGATGATGGCAAGGCGTTGACCGGCTTCAAGGATGAAGTTCAGGTTTTTAAACAACTGGGTTTCAAAACGTTTGGCCAGTTTTTCAACTTCCACAGCCTGACGGTGCAACTTGGCTTTTTCATCGGCTTCAAAACGGATATACGGGTTTTGACGGGTAGAAGGCTTGACTTCGACCATCTCCGATTTGATTTTGTCTGCTTGTTTCAGACGGCTGGTTGCCTGACGGGCTTTGGATTTGTTCGCAGAGAAGCGGGCGACGAACTCTTGCAGCTCTTGCAGTTTCTCTTTGGCTTTGGCGTTGTCTTTCAGGGCGCGCTCACGCGATTGGGCGGAAGCGAGCATGTAGTCGTCGTAGTTGCCCGGATAGATGGTGATGGTGTTGTAGTCCAAATCCGCCATATGGGTGCAGACTTCGTTCAAAAAGTGACGGTCGTGCGAGATGATGATCATGGTGGAGTCGTATTGGTTCAACACGCCTTCCAACCAACGGATGGTATTGATGTCCAAGTTGTTGGTCGGTTCGTCCAAGAGCAATACATCTGGTTTGGAGAACAAGGCTTGCGCCAGCAATACGCGCAATTTGAAGCCTGGGGCAACTTCCGCCATGGTCGCATTGTGCAAATCTTCGGAAATACCCACGCCGCTCAACAATTCGGCAGCGCGCGCTTCTGCGGTGTAGCCGTCGTATTCGGCGAACTTGGCTTCCAGTTCGGCGGCTTTCATGTAGTCGTCTTCGGTAGCTTCGGGGTTGGCGTAAATCGCATCGCGCTCGGTCATCGCCGCCCACATTTCAGTGTGCCCCATCATCACCACATCCAGCACGCGCATGTCTTCGTAGGCAAACTGGTCTTGGCGCAATTTACCCAAACGCACGCCGTTTTCAATCGCGACTTCGCCGGCAGTCTGTTCCAAATCGCCGCCGAGGATTTTCATGAAGGTGGATTTGCCCGAACCGTTCGCGCCGATCAAGCCGTAGCGGTTGCCTTCGCCGAACTTGACGGATACGTTTTCAAACAGCGGCTTCGCGCCGAACTGCATGGTAATGCCGTTGGTAGAAATCATTATT
>FLSF01356883.1_pt1 | contig 15890 bp, 9 predicted proteins | sample 1550431 | NCBI WGS metagenome assembly FLSF01 (sample SAMEA4031754, study PRJEB14383) | metagenome | biome: human; feature: oral; material: saliva | place: Philippines | collected 2014 | reverse complement strand
GCTATGCCTTATCTTGGTTAAATGTCTCTGGTGGTAATTCTGTGTTAGCTCCGTGGGTGAGGCACCAGTTTCCCGATACGGCTCGGCTGATTGCCGAATTGCGCGACCATGATTGCGGTAGTACGGAATGCCGTTATTGTCAGGATACGCTCAATCCTGAGGCGCAGTTACAGCGTTATTTCAAACTACCGACTTTTCGCGATGTAAAAGGATTTGATGGTGGACAACGTGCTGTGGTGCAATCAGGTATGAAGGGGTTGCATACGCTGGCGGTGCTGCCCACAGGCGGCGGCAAATCCTTGTGTTATCAGTTGCCAGCACTCAACCGCTACTACCGCAACGGAGGCTTGACAATAGTTGTTTCACCTTTGCAATCGCTGATGAAAGATCAGTTGGACGGTTTGGAGAAAAAAGGAGCTACCTGCGCTGCTATGCTTAACGGCTTGGTTGAGGTGGTTGAACGCGCCCAAATTTTAGACAAAATAGCTTTGGGCGATATCGGCATTTTGTTTGTCGCGCCTGAACAGTTCCGCAACACCAGTTTTATTAACGCTATTTCGCAACGCCAAATCAACGGCTGGGTATTCGATGAGGCACATTGCCTGTCTAAATGGGGCCATGATTTCCGTCCAGACTATCTATACGCAGTTAAATTTATCGCTGAACACAGCAAAAACAACGGTACGATGGCTCCAGTAAGTTGTTTTACTGCTACTGCCAAACCCGATGTCCTCGCCGACATCACTAACCATTTCCGTGTGGAGGCTGGTATTGAGTTCCGCCAATTTATTGGTGACAACGAGCGCGACAATCTGTTTTATGATGTGCTGGAAATTTCAGATGACCTTAAAAAGCAAAAAATCAACGAACTGTTGCATCGTGAACTTGATCATCAAAGCGGAGGTGCAGTGGTATTTGTCGGGCGGCGGAAAAGTGCGAAAACCTATTCGGATTATCTGAAAGAACAAGGCTGGGCATGTGAGCATTTCCACGCCGGTTTGGGCAACAACGAAAAAGCTGATATTCAAAATCAGTTTATTGGCGGTAATTTGCGCGTTATTGTCGCCACCAACGCCTTTGGTATGGGCGTGGATAAACCTGACGTACGCTTGGTTATTCACGCTGAAATCACCGGCTCGCTGGAAAATTATTTGCAGGAAGCGGGCAGAGCAGGGCGTGATCAGGCAGAGGCAAAATGCGTGTTGCTGTATGACGGCAAAGACGTGGACACACAGTTTTCCATCAGCAAAATGTCGCAAATCGAATTACGCGATTTGAAATCAGTGTGGAAGAAAGTTGGTTGGCTGAATCAGGCGGCATACGGCAAAGACCATTGCGGTGAAATCGTGGCAACAGGTGGCGAAATTTTGCGCGACACCGAGGAGTACATGAGTTTTGACAGCGATGATAGACAGGCAGATACCAAAGTCAAAACCGTATTGGCATGGTTGGAACGTGCAGACTTATTGGAGCGTAAGGAAAATCAAACCCGTATTTTCCCCGCACGCTCAGGTCGTCTGAATCTAGATGAGGCGCTGGCTATTATTGAAAAAAGCAAGTTCAGCAAGCGTATCTCGGAAATTTACCAAACGATTGCCGAAATTGTGTTTAAAGCGCCAGAGGACGCGCCTTTGAGTACCGATGATTTGGTGCAGGCAACAGCATGTAGTTTCACCGAATTGCGAGGTCATCTAAAAAAGCTGGAGGAATTGGGTATCCTTACCAACGATACGCATATGACGATCATTTTGCGTACCGATAACATAAAGCCTGCCGACAAACGTCTGGCACAAGTTATCGCCTGTGAGGAAAAACTCTGGCAGATTTTAAAAAACGAAATTCCAGAAGCAGATCAAGGTATTTGGCAAAACCTCTCATTGAGCGCTGTCTGCCACCAAATGCATGAAGTAGGTTTAGAAACCAATCCTGCTGAAATCAAACTTCTGATGCAGTCGCTTGCCGATGATAAAGCAGCAGAGCGAACAAACAGCAGTGGAAGTTTCCAAATCCGTGATGTTGGCAACAACCTTTTGAAAGTACGTTTCAAGAATCCCCAAAGCAACAGTTGGGAAAACCTACAAAACAATGCCGAACTTCGCCGTAATATCGGTCTGTGCCTTTTACCATTCCTAATGACAAAAACCAATGGAGTGCGTCAAAAAGACGTAATGGTTGAAACCCGTATGGGTGAATTGGTGCAGCAGCTTGCCGACGATTTGGTATTATCGGTACAAATCCCGGCTGACCGTCGCGAGCTTCTGCTCAGGCAGACACTGCTGTTTATGCACAAACAAGGCATTATCAAACTTAACCACGGCATGACCATTCTGAGGCATGCCATGACTATTACACCCAATCGAAAAGCACTCTCAGCTAAACGCCAGTATCTTGCGGAGGACTATAAACCGCTTTCCATTTTTTACGGCGAAAAACGCTTTCAAATCCATGTGATGCAGGAATATGCCCTTCGCGCACTGAAAAATCTTACTGAAGGGTTGAATTTGGTGCGTGATTACTTTGGCTTGGAAGAAAAGAATTTTAAGAATAAATGGTTTAAAGGTCGTCTGAAAGAATTGGACGAGCCTGCATCGCCACAAACCCTGCGTGAAATTACAGACGGGCTGAATGAGATGCAGAAAGCCGTTGTTACCGACCAAAGCGGCAGCAACCGTCTTATTCTTGCCGGACCGGGTTCAGGAAAAACGCGAGTTATTGTACACCGTGTTGCCTACCTTTTACGGGTGCAACATGTTCCCGCATCCGCCATCATTGTATTGACTTTCAACCGTTTGGCGGCGCAGGAGGTCAAGCGCCGCCTGTTCGGACTGGTCGGCCCTCTTGCTACTGCCGTTACGGTTATGACTTATGACGGTATGGCAATGCAGCTTTTGGGTGTGCGCTTTGACGGCAACAACCGAGAATACGGCAAAAGTCAGTTTAAAGAATGGTGCAGGCAGGCTGCCGCTATGCTTTCAGACGACCTTGAAAACGATGATGGTAACGATGAAACACGCGAACGTATCATGGCAGGTTTCCGCTATATTCTGGTAGATGAATACCAAGACATCAGTGAAGAACACTACCGGCTTGTTTCTGCGCTTGCGGGTAGGAAGCGGGCTGAAGAAGACAAGCTGACCATTCTGGCGGTTGGTGACGATGACCAAAACATCTACGCCTTCAATGGCACGAGCAACGAGTACATACACCGTTTCCAAAAAGACTACGACGTTGCCCAACCCGACTATTTGACCTACAACTACCGCAGTACGCAATACATCATCAGCGCTGCCAACAGCGTGATAAACGGTATGACAGGTCGTCTGAAAACACTGCATCCGATTGTTATCAACCCTGAACGTCAAACACAGCCCAACGGTGGCGTATGGGCTGCAACAGACAGCGAAAGGCAGGGGCGTGTGCGCCACATCAGCCTGCCGTTCGGTAGTAGCAGCAACATACAGGCACAAGCTGTTATCACCGAAATAGATCGTCTGAAAACCTTGAGCGAAGTCGCATGGAATGAGATTGCAGTTTTATCCCGTCATAATGCCAGTCTCAAACCTCTGCAGGCATGGTGTGAACAAAACGGCATACCTTATTTTTTGAGTGCCGACAAAAGCAGCAAAATCAAATTGCGCCACACCCGTGAGTTTGTCCGCCTGATTGATGGCGTGGAAAAACAAACCGAAGGCTTTACATCACAAGCTTTTGCAGAACTTATTAGCGAACAAGTGAAAAAAAGCGGTGGCAGTTGGTGCGTTTGGTTTAGGCAATTACAAACTGATTTCTTAAACGAATATCCACTGCAAGATGAGAAGCTACCTGAAAAGTCGGATAACCTTGCAGAGAGTCGTGAGGCAGAAATCCAAGCGTCGCCCATAGAAGACAACGGGTCGTCTGAAAACGGTAGTGGCACTGTTAACCGATATTCGTCTGCCTTTCTGAAAAGCTGGCTCTACGAGTATGTAGGTGATGAACATGAAACCCGTTCGGAAGGTATATTTCTAGGCACGGCGCACGCAGTCAAAGGGTTGGAGTTTAAGCACGTCTTCATTTTAGACGGCGGTTGGCAGGGAGTTGACGAAGCCGAACAGAGGCTTTATTACGTCGCTATGACTCGTGCCATAGAAACACTGACCCTACTGCAAACTACCCCAGAGCATCCTTGGATGGCAAAGCTACCTGATGATATTGAAAACGTGGCTCAAATCTTTACCGAATTACCTGATTTGAATACCGAATACAGACGTTTGGCGGCTTATCGAAACACGGCAGCCGAGGGAAAAACCGACAGCAAAAGTGATTTGGATATCGACTTCATCGTTTGTCACAACAATGTCGAAACTGTGAGACAACGCCTGTTTACTGCTGCGAAGCTGAAAAAAGACGATCCACTGGAAATGAAACGGACTGAGGATGGCAGATATATTTTCCTTTCTGATGATATTGAAGTTGCCCGTACCGTTAAATTACCACCGTTGCCGACAAAAACTACCGCCTATGCCAACACTTTCAGAGTACGTTATTTAGACGAAGTAGGAGAATCATTTCGCCAACGTATCCCAGAAAAAATCGGTACGAAAAAGCTGGAAAAATGGACGCTTGTTATTCCTATGTTAGTGATACCGCCTGAGTAAAAAGAGTTTTTCAGGCTATCTCAAACATGAAGAAGGCAGCTTGAATACAAGGCTGTCTGAGACTCGAACGGAATAAACGGAATAAAAGATGAGTAACAAAAAACAAGTCGCCGTCAGCTTTCTCGGTACGGTATTGGACAGTGGTTTCGGTCAAGGGCGTTGGCAGAAATGGCGGCCGAATGTCGCCATGAATCAGCGTCAGGATTTTCATCTTGACCGCATGGAGCTGTTTTATGCGGAAAAATACCGCGAGCTGGCGGATCATGTAAAAGCCGATATTCAGCAGGTGTCGCCGCACACGGTCGTCAATCTTGTACCTATGGAGCTGGCAAACCCGTGGGATTTCTCCGAGGTTTATACCAAACTGCATGATTGGGCAGCGAGCTATCCATTTGATACAGAAGAAGAAACTTATCTCACCCACATCACTACAGGTACACACGTTGCTCAAATCTGCCTGTTTTTATTGGTGGAATCTCGTCAAATCCCCGGCGTACTGTTACAAACCGCTCCGCCCAAAAATCAAAGACGCAGTATGGAGGACGGCAATGTCGGCAGTTATGAAATCATCGATTTAGACTTGGCTCGTTACGACGTACTTGCCGAACGCCTTGCCGCCGTACGCGATGACGCAGTGCGCTACCTGAAAAGCGGCATCTCCACCCAAAACGCCGCCTTCAACCGCATGATTGCCGAAATCGAACAGGTCGCACTCAACTCTCCTTCCCCCATTCTGCTTTCCGGCCCGACAGGCGCAGGTAAATCCATGCTGGCACGCAGGATTTTCGAATTGAAAAAAGCGCGCCATCTGATTAAAGGCACATTTGTCGATGTAAACTGCGCCACCCTTCGCGGCGACGGCGCAGCATCTGCCTTGTTCGGCCACAAAAAAGGCGCTTTTACCGGCGCGGCGGAAAAACGTGAAGGCTATCTAAAAACTGCCGACGGCGGTGTACTGTTTTTAGATGAAATCGGAGAATTGGGCTTGGACGAACAAGCCATGTTACTCAAAGCCATTGAGGAAAAACACTTTTATCCCGTCGGCAGCGACAGCGAAGTCAAAAGCGACTTCCAACTCATCGCCGGCACCAACCGCGACCTACGCCACGAAATCCGCGCCGGACGCTTCCGCGAAGACCTGTTTGCCCGCATCAATATTTGGAACTATCCGCTGCCCGCACTCGCCAACCGCCGCGAAGACATCGAGCCCAATGTCGAACACCAGCTCGCCCTAGCTTCACAGGAACTCGGCCGAACCACCCGCTTCAACAAAGAAGCCCTAGCCGCCTATCTCGACTTCGCCCACTCCAACCAAGCACCATGGCGCGGCAACTTCCGCGACCTAGCCGCCAGCATCATGCGCCTGGCCACACTCGCGCCGCAAGGCAGGATACAGGTAGAACAAGTCCAAGCCGAAATCGAACGCCTCAAATGGTTATGGTCGGAAGAACCCTTTTCAGACGGCCTCCTACATAACAGGCCGTCTGAAAAAGCACAAGACTACCCTGATAAAATCAATTGGGACACATTGGATTTGTTCGACAAACTGCAACTGCAACACGTCATCGACGAATGCCGCAAACACCCCAACATGGCTGCTGCCGGCCGTGCATTGTTCAACGTCTCCCGAACAGAAAGGGCAAAAGTCAATGACAGCGACCGATTAAGGAAATATTTACAGCGATTTGGATTGGAATGGGGAGATATTTAAATGAGAGTGAGCAAGCTAGCTCATTTTAATCGCATTATTTTTCATCATTTATAAAAAATAAAAGGCATCAATCCGATGCCTTTTTAATTTATTAAAACAAATTACTTCTTTGGTTTACTTCAAAAATGCCGCATGATAGGCAATATGCTCACCAATAAAACTGGCGATGAAGTAATAGCTATGATCGTAGCCTTTATGGAAGCGCACATCGGCCGGTTGATTTGCCGCACGACAGGTTTCGATAAAATCTTCGGTACGCAATTGTGTTGGTAAAAACTCATCTTCCAAGCCCTGATCAATGCGCATACCTTGCACTTTATAGCCTTGTTGAATGAGCGAACTAGCATCATATTGCTGCCATTTTTCACGATCTTTCCCTAAATAGGCAGTAAAGGCTTTTTCTCCCCAAGGCACAAGGCTTGGCGACAAAATGGGCGAAAAGGCAGAGACACTTTGATAACGTTCCCAGTTTCGCAATGCCAATACCAATGCGCCGTGTCCGCCCATTGAATGCCCCATAATGGAACGTTTGCCGTTAGTAGGGAAATTTGCTTCAATTAGATCAGGCAATTCGTTCAAGACATAATCATACATCTGATAATTCGTCGCCCAAGGCTGCTCGGTCGCATTCAAATAAAAGCCTGCACCTTGCCCTAAATCGTAAGCAGCATCATTCGGCACTTGCTCTCCGCGAGGGCTGGTATCGGGCGCAACCACAATCACTTGATGTTCTGCCGCATAACGCTGAAAGCCTGATTTGGTAATGAAATTTTGTTCAGTGCACGTCAAGCCGGAAAGCCAATAAATCACACCAAGTGGTCGATTCTCTGGATTATCCGGCAAATAGACAGCAAATTTCATTTCGCATTGCAACGTTTGGGCATGGTGTGCCCAAACTTGCTGCAAACCGTCAAAAATTTGATGTTGTTCAATCAGTTTCATCGCGTACCTTAGTAATGAATAACAGCGCGGATCGATTTACCTTCGTGCATTAACTCAAAGGCTTCATTGATTTGATCGAGTGTCATTGTGTGGGTCACAAACGGTTCTAACTCAATGTCGCCTTTCATTGAGTCTTCCACCATTTTCGGCAGTTCAGAGCGGCCTTTCACGCCGCCAAATGCCGTGCCTTTCCAAACACGACCCGTTACCAACTGGAACGGACGCGTTGAAATTTCTTGTCCTGCACCCGCTACGCCGATAATAATGGATTGTCCCCAGCCACGGTGTGCGCTTTCTAATGCTTGACGCATTACATTTACATTACCGATACATTCAAAGGTATGGTCAATGCCCCATTTGTTGATATCTAACAACACATCTTTGATCGGTTTATCGTAATCGTTCGGGTTTAAACAATCCGTTGCACCAAACTGTTTTGCCAACTCGAATTTTGCAGGATTGGTATCAATAGCAATAATACGACCAGCTTTGGCTTGACGCGCACCTTGCACTACCGCCAAACCAATCGCCCCCAAACCAAACACGGCCACAGAGTCGCCTTCTTGCACTTTTGCTGTGTTATGTACCGCGCCAATACCTGTGGTAACGCCGCAGCCGAGCAAACATACATGTTCGTGGTTGGCTTCCGGGTTGATTTTTGCCAGTGAAACTTCGGCAACAACTGAGTATTCACTGAAAGTCGAACAGCCCATATAGTGATAAATCGGCTGACCTTGATAAGAAAAACGCGTCGTGCCGTCCGGCATTAAACCTTTACCTTGCGTATCACGCACTGAGACGCATAAGTTGGTTTTACCCGAACGACAAAACTCACATTCGCCACATTCCGCAGTGTAAAGCGGAATAACGTGATCACCCAGTTTTACACTTGACACACCTTCGCCCACAGCAACGACCACACCCGCACCTTCATGCCCAAGCACCACAGGGAATACGCCTTCAGGATCGCTTCCTGATAACGTAAATGCATCAGTATGGCACACGCCAGTATGAGTGTTACGGATTAACACCTCGCCTTTACGCGGCATTTCTACATCGATTTCCACAATTTGTAAGGGTTGATTTGGAGCGAATGCCACCGCCGCACGCGATTTGATGGTTGAATTGGTTTGTTTCGTTTCCATTATTTTTGCCTTTTAATTCATTAATAAAGTTATCTAGCCTAAGAAAGATAACCACAGTTTATACTTTGGAACCCACCCTGAAGCAAGCATTTTTGCAACTTTGGCTCCGGCAGTAGCATGATCGACTGATGGGCCACCATGCAATCGCTGATTAAAGAGTTCTGAATATTTCCCTAAATCGTGAAGTTGTCCCGTCTGGTAGGCAATTTCCTGTGCACCAAATACCCGAGCAAACTCCGCCGCTATTTCCCCAACATTGACCAAATGGCTTTGTAAGGTTTGCCAATGTTCGTAAGGTAAGAGATTGCCGAGTTCGTCTTGCGCGGAATGGGCGTAGTAAATTAGAGGTTTCATATTGAAATTCTAAAAAAATTCAAACTGATATCATGCAATGATAATATGATATTAAATTTAATATGTAAATAGAAAAAATGCCGTCTGAAACTTTTTCAGACGGCATTATTATTGTTTAACCTTTACAACTTGCTTCTAATATCCTCTACTGCTTTCACTAAGGCCTCGGAAAGTGAAGGATCAAAAGAAGAGTGGCCTGCTTGGACGATTCTCAATTCTGCCTCAGGGAAGGCTTGCGAGAGTTCCCATGCGCTTTGCATCGGGGTGCATAGGTCATAGCGGCCTTGGACAATGATGGTTGGGATATGGCGGATTTTGTCGATGTTTGCCAAGATGGCTTTATCGCCCTGCAGCCAGCCTTCGTTCACGAAGTAATGGTTTTCCATTCTTGCGATGGCAAGAGAGGCTTGCGGGTCTTCATCCACGTCTTTGGGTTCAAACTGAATAAGGTAGCTTTCCCAGTCTGCCCATGATTTGGCCGCTTTGAGGCGCGTGGCTTCATCTTCGCTGAACAGCATTTCATGGTAGGCTTTGATTAGGGCTTGGCGTTTGTTTTCGGCTACGGGGGCGATGAATTTTTGCCATTGAGCCGGATAAATTTGGCTGACGCCGCCTGCTTCGTTCAGCCATGCCATTTCAGACGGCCTGCACAGGAAAATACCGCGCAAAACTAAGCCACTGACGCGATCGGGATGGGTTTCGGCATAAGTCAGCGACAAGGTGCTGCCCCATGAACCGCCGAAAACCAGCCATTTTTGAATGCCGAGCATTTCGCGTACTTTTTCGATATCGGCAACCAAATCCCATGTGGTGTTGTCTTCGATACAGGCATAGGGTTTGGAACGTCCGCAGCCGCGTTGGTCGATGATGACGATGCGGAAATGTTCTGGATTGAAAAAGCCGCGACAGGCCGGTGATGCGCCTGCTCCGGGGCCGCCATGCAGGAAAATCACGGGGTGGCCATCAGGATTGCCTGACTCTTCCCAGTAGATTTCGTGAATGTCAGATACGCGTAAAAGGCCGCTATTTCGTGGTTCTTGAATCGGATGCATGAGCTTTCTCCTTTGTCTGATGAATATATTTAATTGTAACACTTTACCTGCTGATTTTTCAGACGGCCTACATAGGTTTAACGCCACAAATGGCGTAAAATACCACTTTTTGACAGGATTTTTTATGGCTGACAACAAACAAACCCATGCCGCACCCGAAGGACAACTTTTATTGCGTACGGTAGCCATGCCGCGCGATACCAACCCTAATCAGGACATCTTCGGCGGCTGGATTATGTCGCAAATGGATTTGGGCGGCGGTATTTTGGCGGCAGAAATCGCACAGGGACGCATTGTCACCGTGGCCGTTCAAGAAATGAATTTCATCAGACCGGTAAAGGTTGGCAATGTCGTATGCTGCTATGGTCATTGCGTACGCGTCGGCAATACTTCTTTGCAACTGAAAATCGAAGTGTGGGTGAAGACTTTGATGAACGATATGGTAACGGAAGACCGCCAACTGGTTACTGAAGCCGTATTCACTTACGTCGCCATCGATGCACAAGGTAATCCGCGCCCTATTCCACGCGAAGGCAATGCAAAGCTGGCTCATTTGTCAGTTTAAGAAATCAAAACCAGGCCGTCTGAAATTTCAATGTTCAGACGGCCTTTTTTAATATGGAGACAAAATGTAATAATATTTCTTTTGAGCTAAAACAAGGCGAAGTATCTGTTTTTTAGGTTTAATTCAGACTGATTGATAAGACAAAGGCCGTACATCGGCTCCCTATAACACCACTCTACCGCGACAGTTTGTACCACCTTTAAAACAACGTTTCCTCCTCAACCCACTTTAAGGAACATCATGGCTTCGCGCGATTTATACCCACAGGAAATTTTACAGGTTGTTCTCGACAAAAGCTGCGCCAAAGCACAATCCAGCATCCCCACACTGGCAATTTTGAGCATTTTGGCCGGCGGATACATCGGCTTCGGTTATCTTGCCTATTTAAAAGTAGTCAGCGGCATTCCGCACGAATGGGGCGGCGTTGCGACTTTACTCGGTGCCGCCGTGTTCCCAATCGCCTTGATTTGTATCCTGCTTGGCGGCGGCGAGCTGGTAACCAGCAACATGATGATTATGTCTTTAGGCAGATTGGCCGGACGGATTTCCTCTGAAATGCTGCTGCGAAACTGGGTTATCGTCTGCATGGGCAATTTGGTAGGCACGCTGGCGATGGCTTTTTTCCTTGGGTACTATGTCGGTATGATTGAAGGCAGCGTGGCAGAAAAAACCATTGCTGTGGCAGAAGCAAAAATCCATATGGATTTCGGCCGTGCTTTCGTATCGGCAGTCGCATGTAACTGGATGGTCTGCATGGGGGCATGGCTGCACTTTGCCGCTAAAAACACAACCGGACGAATGCTGGCCATTTGGTTCCCCGTCATGATTTTCGTATTAAACGGCTTCCAACACCTTGTCGCCAATATGTTCGTTATCCCGGCCGGCATTTTGGCAGGCGCAAACATTACTTGGGGGCAATTTTTCTTCAACATGATTCCCGTATTCCTGGGCAATGTCGTCGGTGGCGCATCCTTTGTCGGCGCATCGTATCTTTATACTTATAAAGACACGCTGAAAGATAGTGCCGAATAGACCTGCTTTAGAAACAACAAAACCTGCTTTTTTAAGCAGGTTTTTCGTTATTTTTCAGACGGCCTTTACTACAAAAATAATCATACTGTTCCACAAGGTTGCAAGATTTTTTTCAGCCTAATAGCCTATACCGAAGTGAGCAATCTATAATGAAACTTGAAGAGTAAAAACAAAAAGGACTTAACTGGAAAAACAGGTTAAGTCCTTAAAATCTTTTGGTCGGAGTGAAAGGATTCGAACCTTCGACCCCTTGCACCCCATGCAAGTGCGCTACCAGACTGCGCCACACTCCGACTCGATAAGCCATGAATTTTAGTTTCAAATACTGATTTTGACAAGTGTTTTTTAGGAAGGGAAATTTACTCGTTTGAAAACATTTGAATTATTTGTAAGCAAAAAAAGGCCGTCTGAAATCGTTCAGACGGCCTTTGATTATTCAGTCAAATATCAAGCTTCAACCGGGATAATACCGATTTTAGCCTGCCATTGTTTTGGCGCAATAGCGTGAACCGATTCGCCGTTGCTATCCACTGCAACGGTCACAGGCATGTCTTTGACTTCAAATTCGTAAATCGCTTCCATACCCAATTCTGGGAACGCCAAAACTTTAGATGCTTTAATGGCTTTGGCCACCAGATATGCCGCGCCGCCGACAGCCATCAGGTAAACGGCTTTGTTATCAGCAATGGCTTGGCAAGTCGCTGCGCCACGTTCGGATTTGCCGATCATACCTAGGAGGCCGGTTTGTTCAAGCATTTGGCGGGTAAATTTATCCATACGAGTGGAAGTAGTCGGACCGGCTGGGCCAACAACTTCGTCGCGGACTGGATCAACCGGGCCGACGTAGTAAATCAGTTTGTTGGTAAAATCCACCGGCAACTCTTCGCCTTTATTGAGCATGTCAACCAGACGTTTGTGCGCGGCATCGCGGCCGGTCAGGATTTTACCGTTCAGCAACAATACGTCGCCGGTTTTCCATGTAGCCACTTCTTCTTTGGTCAGATTGTTGACATCGACACGTTTGCCGTTATCCGGGCTGTAAGTCAGATCCGGCCAGTCTTCCAAAGACGGGGCTTCCAGTTTGGCCGGGCCTGAGCCGTCCAATTCAAATTCGATGTGGCGGGTAGCTGCGCAGTTTGGAATCATGGCAATCGGTTTGGAAGCCGCGTGGGTTGGGTAGTCAAGGATTTTGACATCCAGCACGGTGCTCAAGCCGCCCAAACCTTGTGCGCCAATACCCAAGGCATTTACTTTTTTGTAGAGTCCCAAGCGCAGGGCTTCGGTGGTAGACAATTCTGCACCGGAATCGGCTTTTTCTTTGAGCTCCTGAATATCGATATGGCTCATCAGGCTCTCTTTGGCCATCAACACTGCTTTTTCAGGCGTGCCGCCGATACCGATACCCAAGATGCCCGGAGGACACCAGCCTGCACCCATTTGAGGAACGGTTTTCAATACCCAATCAACGATACTGTCTGATGGGTTGAGCATGGCCACTTTGGTTTTGTTTTCAGAACCGCCGCCTTTGGCCGCGCAAGTAACCTCGACTTTGTCGCCTTTCACGATTTCCATGTGTACAACGGCAGGGGTGTTGTCTTTAGTATTTTGACGTTTGCCAGCCGGGTCGGCCAATACGGAGGCGCGCAGTTTGTTGTCAGGATAGGTATATGCGCGGCGTACGCCTTCGTTGACCATTTCCTGTACGCTCATCTCGGCATCCCACTGTACATCCATACCCACTTTCAAGAATACGGTCGCAATACCGGTATCCTGACAAATCGGACGATGGCCTTCGGCACACATACGGCTATTGACCAAAATCTGCGCCATTGCATCTTTGGCGGCAGGGTTCTCTTCTTTTTGGTAAGCCTTGTACAAAGCCTGAATGTAGTCTTTAGGATGGTAGTAGCTGATAAATTGGAAAGCGTCGAAAATACTTTGGATAAAGTCTTCTTGCTTGATGACGGTCATGATTGTGTTCCTTTTCGGGAGTCATGGTAGGAAGGGTTTGTTTATTTTTTAAGAGACCGATTTTTCAGACGGCCTTCAATAGTGTAATAGTGCTTTCAAATGAATAATCCAGACAATATCATTTTCATACTTCATTGATTTAATTAGAATTTAATAACATATTAAATCACTTGGTTATTGATAACCCATATCTACTGGCCATTCACTTACACAGAAATAAAACTACATTATTTTTAAACGATAACCTTATTGCCAGGCCATCTGAAATATTTGCCCTGCACATCTGAGTAAAAAATTTAGTAGCCTGTATTTAAAAGAGAACCATCCCCATTTCAGACGGCCATTTTATTTTTTAATACGATACACAATTGTAAAATTTATGTCATTCCCTCCCTCAACCTTCTTGACGGATGTCAAACTTATTTAATTTTATGAAATTTTATAACAGCCTTTTCGTTTGTTTACAAAATTAATATTATCTAATATATACAATAAGTTATATATTAAACCTTAAGATATAATAATGATTTCTACTAGCAAATATTAGATTATTTTTGCAAATATACTAAAAAGGTAATTTTCTTTTACCTTTAAAATCAAATATAAATGATTAATTTGTCTAAATAATAGGCATATTTTGTTTACAATTTCTTCCTTAAGCAAGGCTAATCCCTCCCTATCATCAAATCCAACAAATTCTGATACACTTCGCCTTATATAGATAAACATTGATTTTAAAAGAATTTCCGAGTAAATCACTTGGATATTTTCCTCATACGTAATAAATGTAATAAAAATACAATTAACCAAATTATCCACTATTCCAACTTCCAATTTCACAGGAACAAATCATGAGTGAAAATTTGTTAACCCTGACCATAGACGGCCACGAAGTCAAAGCTTCCGCCGATTCGTCAATCATCCAAGCCTATGCACGTTCGGGCAATGCGATTACTGCCAACGTCGGCTGCATGGGTCAAGGCGTATGCGGTTCCTGCCGCTGCATGATTCGTAAAGAAGGCGAGCGCGAAGTAACGACTGCACTGGCATGCGAGACCAAAGTCGAGGAAGGCATGCAGGTCAGCTTCTTGGACTACTTTATTCCTGAGCATATCCAATATTACGACGTGAGCGAGATTGGCGACGGCTGGAACTGGTTGGACGATACCGCCAAAGCCTTCCCTGAAGCGCAAAACTGCCGTCATTGCGGCGGCTGCAACCGCGCCTGTCCTAAAGGTTTACAAGTGGAAAACGGCGTAGCACAGGTAGTTTCCGGTGATTTCGGCGCGGCTGCACTGACCTTCGACCAATGCGTGATGTGCAACCTCTGCACCCTCTCCTGCCCAGAACACATCCGTCCGAACCACTTGGGCCTGTTCGCCCGCCGCATGAAAGCGGCGCGTACGTTGCGTCCGGTGGATTTGATGCGCCGCCTGCGCGAAATCGACAGTGGCAAAATGAAAGTCGAATTTGAAGAGGAGTCAGTGTGATGGCTAACAAAATCCAAGGCATAGACTACGAAACCGCCCTTGCCAATCTGCGTGCGTCCTCATTGGAACTGCGTGGCGATTTACCTGAAAAAAACGAATTGCTGAGCCAGTTTCACCCCGACTATCAAGCCGATGCGCGTGTGAAACTGCCTATCGGCCCGAACCAAGGCGATTACTGCCACCCTGACCTGGCCAAACTCTTAATCAGTCAGCCTCTGATTGACGACTATGATTTGTCTGGTGCAGAACACCTGAACACCGACGTCTTGGTGATCGGCGGCGGCGGTGCAGGTGCGGCGGCGGCATTGTCTGCGACTGAAGCCGGCGCACGCGTCATCATGGCAAACAAGCTGCGTATCGGCGACAGCAATACCGTGATGGCCGAAGGCGGCATTCAGGCGGCAGTCGGCGCGGAAGACAGCCTGCAGCAACACTTTGACGACACCATCAAAGGCGGCCACAACGCAGGCAAGAAAGAATTGGTGGCGCAAATGGTTACCGACGCGCCGTCCGCCATCCGCTGGCTGATTGGCTTGGGCATGACTTTCGACCTTGCCAAAGGCGCGGACAGCAACGGCATGTTGAGCCGCAAACGTGCAGGCGGTACGACCGTGCCGCGCATCTTGAGTTACCGCGACTTCACCGGCCTCGAAATGATGCGCGTACTGCGCGAGGCGGTCGAACTCGACGAAAACATCACCCAGCTCAACCGCCACCCCGCCATCGAATTATTGTCGGACGAACACGGCCGCTGCGTCGGCGCGATTTTGTACGATTTGGAAAAACGCTCTTTGGTATTGGTTCACGCCAAAGCCGTGGTCTTGGCAACCGGCGGCAGCGGACGGCTGCATTTGCAGGGTTTCGCCACTTCCAACCACTACGGCGCAACCGCCGACGGTCTGGTGATGGCATACCGCATCGGCGCGAAACTGCGCGACATCGATTCCTTCCAATACCATCCGACCGGCGTCGCCCATCCGCCGCACTTGGC
>FLSF01102609.1_pt1 | contig 16377 bp, 15 predicted proteins | sample 1550431 | NCBI WGS metagenome assembly FLSF01 (sample SAMEA4031754, study PRJEB14383) | metagenome | biome: human; feature: oral; material: saliva | place: Philippines | collected 2014 | reverse complement strand
CCCAATGCGCGCGTGCCTTTGGCAAAGACGTTGAAATACAGGGCGTCGAGGTAGTATTTGTTTTCAAACAAAACGTAAATCGGACGGAACGCCTGTGCAATTTTCGCAGGCAGGTGCGGCAGTTTGACGTACAAAAGCCATGCGCTCAATACGCCTGCGATAGCGAGGTAAAGTACGGGCGAATGCAGGCTGTGCAACACCATTGCCAATGCGCCGTGGAACTCTTCCTTCATGATGTGCATGGTCGGATGCGCGTCGGCATTAACGAAAATCACGTCTTTGAAGAAATCGCCGTAAAGCATAGGCTCGATGGCAACATAGCCGATGATGACGGACGGAATGGCAAGCAAAATCAAAGGCAGGGTAACGACCAGCGGGCTTTCGTGCGGATTGTCGTTTTTGCCCAAGCCGTGATGCTCTTCACCATGATGATCGTCATGATGTTCAGGCAGGCTGCGCCATTTTTCTTCGCCGTGGAACACCATAAAGTATTGGCGGAACGCGTAAAATGCGGTAACGAACACGCTGGCGAGGACGGCAAAATAGGCAAAGCCGCTGCCCGGCAGGGTGCTGTATTTCGCTGCTTCGATAATCGAATCTTTGGAATAGAAGCCGGAGAAGAACGGCGTACCGATCAGCGACAAGTTACCGATCAGCATGGTCAGCCAAGTAATCGGCATGTATTTTTTCAGGTTGCCCATATGGCGCATATCTTGGTCATGGTGCATACCGATAATCGCGCTACCTGCGGCCAAGAACAACAAGGCTTTAAAGAAAGCGTGGGTCATGACGTGGAACATCGCCACGGAATAGGCAGACGCGCCCAGAGCCACGGTCATATAGCCCAGTTGCGACAAGGTGGAATACGCAACCACACGTTTGATGTCGTTTTGAATCACACCCAAGAAACCCATAAACAGGGCAGTAATCGCACCAATTACCATGATGACAGACAGCGCAGTGCTGCTCATCTCATAAATCGGCGACATGCGCGATACCATGAACAGACCGGCGGTAACCATGGTTGCGGCGTGAATCAATGCGGAAATCGGTGTCGGGCCTTCCATCGAATCAGGCAGCCAAACGTGCAGCGGGAATTGCGCCGATTTACCCATCGCACCGACAAACAGGAGCAAACAGGTTACGGTAATCAAAGACCATTCCACACCGGGGAACAGTTGGATAGTGGCCGTCTGAACATTAGGCAGATAAGCGAATACATCTTGATAGCGCAGGCTGCCGCCGAAATAGGCAAGTACCAAGCCGATACCGAGTAAAAAGCCGAAGTCGCCGACACGGTTGATCAAAAAGGCTTTCAGGTTGGCAAATGTTGCGCTCGGACGTTTGAAATAGAAACCGATCAAGAGATACGACACCAAACCCACAGCCTCCCAGCCGAAGAAGAGCTGGATGAAGTTGTTGCTCATAATCAGCATCAACATGCTGAAAGTAAACAAAGAAATATAGCTGAAGAAGCGTTGGTAGCCGACTTTTTCATCGTGCATATAGCCGATGGTATAGATATGTACCATCAACGATACGCCGGTGACCACGACCATCATCATCGCCGTCATCGTATCGACCAAGAAGCCGACGGAGAAATCCAAGCCGCCCATTGTCAGCCAGGTATAAACGTTCTCGTCAAACTTGGTACGGCTGCCATTGAGGAATCCCCACAGCACATAAGCCGACAGCAAGGCGGACACCGCCACACCGAGTATTGTTACGGTATGCGCACCGGCACGTCCGATTTTGTTGCCGAACAAACCCGCAATCAGCGAGCCTGCCAAAGGCACAAGGGCAATAATGAGATATAAAGTCATGTCGTTCATTTTGGATGAACCTTATTTAAGATTTTTGGCAGTTTAAAATTTTGTTGGTTATAAGCTACTTTTTTAGGAGATTAGACTATCTGAATATGTATTGTTACAAACAAATAGTCCAGCTTTAATTCGTTTTATCGATATCACTCAATATTTTCCCTAACTCTGCAAATTTCTGTTCAAATATTCTATCTAGAATAGGATTTGGCGTTGTATGCACAGTAGGAAATGGCTCATGTTTGGGTGAAAAAACTTGGATAAAAATAGTATTTTCATCAACCTTTTGATAGTGGATAACCTCCAATGAAGTATCGCCATTCGGATTAAATTCCAACTTTTTTATTGCCACTGGATATTTTCTCTTATGGTAATTTGGCCCAGAGTGGTAATGCCAACAATTCAACTTTTTGTATTCTTCTACACCGGACAGTTCATTGCCAAAATCATCTTGCCAAGACGGTTTATTTTTACCTGATAGTTCACGGTCTCTTACGACCTTATCAATAAAATCAATCAAGGCTTCTTTTTCTTTTTGATTAAGAAATTTTGTATCTTTAAAAAAGGGGGTATTCAATATCCCATTTTCTGCTTTCATTGGCTCGGCAATTTCTACTATCATCAAGCTTCCCCAAATAAAACTCGACGAATGTCATCACGCGAATGGGTTTCATTAAATGTAAATGCTGCCTTTGAGCGTGTTTGAGCTATTTTAACCATCTCGTAATGATACATCGCCGCATAAAACTGATTGGCACAAGACAAAGCTTGCTTATCTACTTCAATAATTTTCTTAAACAACGCGTGAATTTGGTATGTATCTTGCTGTCCTGTTAGCTTTTCCAGTGTATACAAAACCTTATCTAACACGATAATCTGTTCCATACTTTTCTGAATGTCGTCTCTTATATCAGTTAATTCGTTAGCATGAATAAGACCTTTCAGTTCATCATTCGCTGCAATATCAACCAAAATGGAGGAAAATAATTGCACTGCCTCTGGTAAGCGCCGAAATTTACGTGAGAACTCTGTACTCAAATCTCGATACAGTTCGGCAAAGGCATTTTTCTTACTCAGTGTAAGTTTACGCCGCGTTTCGCGGTTAGTTGGGTAATTTGCCAGTTTTTGAATAGACAATTCTGGGTCTATAGTTTGTACAGACTGGCTATACACGTTTGAGGCAGTTGCCATTACACCAACTGCCGTAAGCGTACTCATAAATCTTTTAATTGTTTGTCGCAACTTATCTTGGCTCATAATTATCTTTATCTTGCAATTTCAAATTAGATTTTACGCAGCTATATCTGGTAACAGGGATTTTATACGTTCTGTTTCAAATCGCCTGAAACCACTGCCTAACCTTTCAACTCGTCCAAATCGGCAACATTAATCGTTTGTCGATTGCGGTACACCAGCACCATAATCGCCAAACCTATGGCGGATTCGGCAGCGGCGACGGTCAATACGAAGAATACGAAAATCTGTCCGGCGGTATCGCCCAAGTGCTGTGAGAAGGCGATAAAGTTGAAGTTTACCGCCAAGAGCATCAGCTCGATGGACATCAGCAATACCAGCACGTTTTTGCGGTTCATAAAGATACCCATTGCGCTGATACCGAACAGGAGCGCACCCAATACCAGATAATGCGTCAAGGTAATCATGCTTTGCCCTCCCCTTCCGGCTTGAGGCCGTCTGAAACTTCGCTTTCTTCGGCAGATTCGACTTGCGGTTTGACCGCTTCCATTTTCACCAGACGCATACGGCCTTGGTCAGCACGTACTTTAACTTGGTCTGCAGGATCCATACGTTTCGGATTGAAAGTTTTGCGGTGAACCAGTGCAATCGCGGCTACCATACCCAACAGCAGCAATACCGCCGCCAACTCAAACGGCAACAAGTAGTCAGTATAAATACGGCTACCCAAATCGCGGATATTGTTGTAATCGGCCGGAATGTCTTTCATCAGGCCAAATGCGGCCAGGTCGGTTTTCGGGTTAACCAAAATCAGAATCAGGGCAACCGCCAACAATGTGCCGACCACGCCGGCAACAGGCGCATGACGCCAGAAACCGGCGCGCATTTCTTCAATGTCGATGTTCAACATCATCACGACGAACAGGAACAACACCATTACGGCGCCGACGTAAACCACCACCAGCGTCACACCCAAGAATTCGGCCTGCATCAGCATCCAAAGCATCGCGCTCACGCAGAAGGTCAGCACCAGATGCAAAGCAGCGTGCACAGGGTTTTTAGCGGTAACGGTACGAACCGCACCGTACAAAACGATGGCGGCAAGGATATAGAACAGAATCGCGGAAAAAGTCATTCGTCTGCTCCTTAACGATACGGCGCGTCAGCGGCTTTGCGTTTGGCGATTTCGGGTTCGTATTTGTCGCCAATGGCCAAAAGAATCGGCTTGGTCATGTGCAAGTCGCCTTTTTTCTCGCCGTGGTATTCAAAAATATGGGTTTCCACAATCGCATCGGTCGGGCAGGCCTCTTCGCAGAAACCGCAGAAGATGCACTTGGTCAGGTCGATGTCGTAACGCTTGGTGCGGCGCGTGCCGTCTTCGCGTTCTTCCGATTCGATGTTAATCGCCATTGCCGGACAAACTGCCTCGCACAATTTACACGCAATACAGCGCTCTTCGCCGTTCGGATAACGGCGTTGCGCGTGCAGGCCGCGGAAACGCACGGATTGCGGCGTTTTCTCTTCGGGGAAATAAATTGTGTCTTTGCGGGCAAAAAAGTTTTTGAGCGTTACGCCCAAGCCTTTTACCAATTCGCCAAGCAGAAAGGTTTTTACTAAGTTAGCCATATTTATGTTCCCTCAAAACAGGGATTTCGTTAGGTATTCAAAATCGCTTTGTTCAGACGGCCTCAAGATGCCGTCTGAAACTTATTTCCACAAATTCAGCGGTGAAATCATCCACACGCCCAAAATCACGATGTAGGCGAAGCCGATCGGAATCAGCACTTTCCAGCCCAAGCGCATGATTTGGTCATAACGGTAGCGCGGGAAGGTTGCACGAATCCATAGATACCAGTACAACACTGCCGCCATTTTCACGAACATCCAGAATGCGGAAGGCGTACCGATAAAGCCCCAGCTTTGCGGGAATGGGGACAACCAGCCGCCGAGGAACATCAGCGATGTCAGCGCGGCAATCAGAATCATGAAAATGTATTCGGCAAGAAAGAACAGTGCGAATGCGAAGCCGGAGTATTCAACGTGGTGGCCGGCAACGATTTCAGATTCACCCTCTGCCACGTCAAACGGCGCGCGGTTGGTTTCGGCAACGGCGGAAATCAGATAGACGATGAAGATGGGGAACAGCGGCAGCCAGTTCCAAGAGAATACCGAACCGCCTGCGATGCCTTTTGCCTGCGCGGCAACGATATCGGAGAAGTTCATACTGCCCGACACCATCACGACGCACACCAGCGCGGCACTCATGGCAATCTCGTAGGAAATGCTTTGTGCGGAAGCACGCATTGCGCCCAGGAACGAATATTTGGAATTGGAAGCCCAGCCCGCGATGATCACGCCGTAAACCGACAGCGAGGTAATCATCAGGATGTACAAAAGGCCGATATTGATATTGGTCAGCACCCATTCTTCGTTGAACGGAATCACTGCCCATGCCGCGAAAGACGGGGCGAGCGACATAATCGGGCCGATGTAGAACAGGGCTTTGTTTGACAGCTTCGGACGGGTTACTTCTTTAAACAAGAGTTTGAACACGTCGGCAAACGGCTGAATCAGCCCCCACGGGCCGGTTACGTTCGGGCCGACGCGAAGCTGCATAAAGCCGATGACTTTACGTTCGAAATACGTCAGGTAGGCAACGGTCAGAATCAGCGGAATCAGGATAATCACGATTTTGACGATGACGGATACCACCAAGCCTACGGTGATGCCCAAATCGCCCAGACCGAGCGTTGCGGCAAAGAGGTTTTGGAACCATTCTTGCATGATCAAGCTCCCGCCAGTTCAATAGTGTCCATCAACGCACCCAGCGCGGCATTTTCGGTATGCAGCGGCAGATGCACCACGTTTTCAGGCAGTCCGGCATCGGCTTTGACAGCAACCGATACGCTTGCGCCGTTTTGTTTGGCGACAGCGGTTTGTCCGTCTTGCAGGCCCAAGCGTGCCAATGTGTTTGGATTTACACGCGCGGCAGGCACGGCAGCATGGCTGGTTTCTTGCAACGGTGCGGAACGGCGCACGATAGAATCAGTGTGATAAATACCGACTCCGCCGACACGGACGAGGCGGTCTGAGGCCGTCTGAACGCCCTCCCCTGTCCATGTGCTGCGGTTATCCAGTTTGGACGGCAGGCTTTCTGCATCCAGCGCATCTTTCAGAATCGCAGCGGTATCGTGGTATTCAAAACCTTTCAGGTCAAACAGGTTGCCCAATACGCGCAACACTTTCCACAGCGGACGCGAATCGCCGAAGCCTTGTACCACGCCGTGGAAAGATTGCAGACGGCCTTCCATATTGATGAAGCTGCCTGATGTTTCAGTAAACGGCGCAATCGGCAACAATACGTCGCACACGTCCAGCAGCGTTTCGCTGACAAACGGGGTAAACGCCATCACGCTTTTCGCCTGTTTCAACGCGGCCACGGCTTTTGCACCGTCAACCGTATCGATTTCAGGCTCGACGTTGAGCAGCAAGACTGCCTGTTTCGGCGCGTTTGCCATTTCGGCAACGCTCTCGCCCGAGTTCACGCCCAAGACATCCGCACCGACACTGTTAGCAGCCTGCGGCAGAATGCCCAGCACCGCGCCGGTCGCGTCTGCCAGCTCTTGCGCGGCGGCATAAATGGCGGCGTAATCGGGATGGTTTTGCACTTCCGCGCCCAAAATCACCGCTGCTTTTTCAGCGTTTTTCAGGCTGGTGGTAACGGCGTGTTCCGCATTGGCAGACAGGTTTTTCAGACGGCCTGCCCACTCGTCGGGATGTGCGGCTTCTTGAGACAGAAGCGGCATAAACAATTCTTCTTTACTGCTGGCCAATACGCTCAAGGCCATACGGTCTTTGGCGGCGCGGCGCAGGCGGGCGGTCAGGAGCGGCTGTTCTTTGCGCAAGTTCGCACCAACTACCAATACGGCATCGTTGTCAGCCAAAGATTCGATGCTTTGTCCCAACCATTGCGCACCTTTAAGGCCGTCTGAAAGACGTTTGTCTTGTTGACGCAAACGGGTGGCAAAGTTTTTAACGCCCAAGCCGTCGGCAAGTTTTTTGGCCAGATACAACTCTTCAACCGTATTCATCGGATTCGCCCAAATGCCGACTTGGTTTTGGTTGCCGTCTTTGGCGATACATTCAATCGCGCTGCGGACATATTCCAACGCGGTTTTCCAATCCACGTCCATCCACTCGCCGCCCTGTTTGATTTTCGGGTTTTTCAGACGGCTTTCGTGATACAGGCCTTCGTAGGCGAAACGGTCGCGGTCGGACAGCCAGCATTCGTTGATGGCTTCGTTTTCCAATGGCAACACGCGGCGGACGGTATGGTCTTTGGTTTGTACAATCAGGTTGCTGCCCAAAGTGTCATGGGCAGAAACGGATTTGCGGCGGTTCAATTCCCAAGTACGCGCGTTAAAGCGGAACGGTTTGCTGGTCAATGCACCGACAGGACACAAATCGATGACGTTGCCTGACAATTCAGTTTCCACTGCTTTGCCGATAAAAGGCATGATCTCGGAATGTTCGCCGCGATTGGCCATAGCGATTTCTTGCACGCCGGCGATTTCTTCGGTGAAACGCACGCAACGGGTACAGTGGATACAACGGCTCATTTCCTCGGCGGAAATCAAAGGACCCATGTCTTTGCCGACGACAGAACGTTTTTCTTCGGTATAACGGCTGGTGGTTTTGCCGTAGCCCATCGCCAAATCCTGCAACTGACATTCACCGCCTTGGTCGCAGGTCGGACAATCAAGCGGATGGTTGATGAGCAGGAACTCCATCACGCCTTCTTGCGCCTCTCGGGCTTTTGCCGAATGCGTACGCACAATCATGCCGTCTGTAACCGGCGTGGCACAGGCGGGCAGGGGTTTGGGGGCTTTTTCCACATCCACCAAACACATACGGCAGTTGGCGGCGATGGAAAGTTTTTTGTGGTAACAGAAATGCGGGATATAAGTACCGAGCTTGTGCGCGGCTTCAATCACCGTCGCGCCCTGCTCCACAGATACCTGTTTGCCGTCGATTTCGATTTGTAACATGGTTCGTTCCTAGTTACGGGTATTTAATAAATAATTCTTTTAGAGGCCGTCTGAAAACTTAGCACCACTTATTCGGTTTCATCGGTCCGCCGTGTTCGATGTAATGCACAAACTCATCACGGAAATGCTTGGTAAAGCTGCGAACAGGGAAGACGGCGGCATCGGCGAGGGCGCAGATGGTGCGGCCTGCCATTTGGTTGCCGACAGAATCTAACAGATCCAAGTCTTCCATGCGGCCTTTGCCTTCTACGATGCGGTGTACGATGCGGTAGAGCCAGCCCGTACCTTCTCGGCAAGGCGTACATTGGCCGCAAGACTCGTCGTAGTAAAAGTAGCTCAGGCGCTCAAGGGCTTTGACCATGCACACGTCTTCGTCCATGACGATAATCGCGCCGGAACCCAGCATCGAGCCTGCTTTGGAAATCGAGTCATAGTCCATATTGGTCTGCATCATGATATCGGCAGGCAACACGGGCGCGGACGAACCGCCGGGAATAACGGCTTTGAGTTTTTTACCGCCGCGCATACCGCCTGCCATTTTCAGAATTTCGGCAAACGGCGTACCCAATGGCACTTCATAGTTGCCCGGACGTTCGACGTGGCCGGAAATACAGAACAATTTGGTACCGCCTGCATTCGGAATACCTTTGTCGGCAAACGCCTGTCCGCCGTCACGGATAATGAATGGGACAGAGGAGAACGTTTCGGTATTGTTGATGGTGGTCGGTTTGCCGTACAGGCCGAACGAAGCAGGGAACGGCGGTTTGAAGCGCGGCTGGCCTTTTTTGCCTTCCAGCGATTCGAGCAATGCGGTTTCTTCGCCGCAAATATATGCGCCGTAGCCGTGGTGGGCGAAGAGTTCGAATTCGAAGTCCGAACCCAAAATATTTTTACCCAAAAAGCCCGCGGCGCGCGCTTGGGCGAGTGCAGCCTCAAAGCGTTGATAACCTTCGAAAATTTCGCCGTGGATATAGTTGTAGCCCGCTTTCGCACCCATCGCGTAACCGGCAATAATCATGCCTTCAATCAGGGCATGGGGATTGAACATGATGATGTCGCGGTCTTTAAATGTACCCGGCTCGCCTTCGTCGGTGTTGCAGACGACGTATTTTTCGCCCGGGAAGGAACGGGGCATAAAGCTCCATTTCAAACCGGTCGGGAAGCCCGCACCGCCACGACCGCGCAAGCCGGAGGCTTTGACCTCGTCAATCACATCGCTTTGCGAGATGTTTTCGGACAGGATTTTACGCAGGGCGGTATAACCGCCACGTTTGACGTATTCGTCCAATGTCCAGCAATCGGGATTGGCGGTATCCACTTGGTCAAAAATCACGCCTGATTGGTAAATAGCCATTTTTGGTTTTGCCTAACTTAACTTTTAGGGTTTCTTTTTTATTTTCAGGTAACCGGAAAATTTATTTAGCGTACACGCTTATAATCATCCAATTTGATAATGCCATTTTTTTCTACAACTTTTACATCAGTAACGCCTTTGTGCCCCATGTCTCGATAACTCACACGGTACCAACCTTTATTTTTAATAATAGGCTGGATATTAGATAAAATACTCGTGCCGTCACCATCTTGCGCTTCTGTCCGTAGCTCCCAAGTGCCATAACAAGGAGCATCTTCACAATCATATTCAGCACTATAAGCACGTTCTAATTTTTTCAAAAAGCGAGATGTCCCGAAACGTTGCGCATCGACACCTAATTCTTCGTTACCAAAAACATACCGCTTATAAAATTGAGAAATAATTTCGTTGGCTTCACTATCTGTAAAATCTGCAAACACGTAATTGGTTGTAGCAACAAATAATGAAATAGCTAAAATAACTTTTCTCATAATTTAAAGCCTTCCTTATCGAAAAGTTTCAGACGGCCTTTTATTTCAGTTCGGCAAGTTTCTTGTCAATTGCTTCTTCGGTCATAAAGCTGCACATGCTGTGGTTGTTGACCAGCATGACCGGTGCATCGCCACATGCGCCCATGCATTCGCCTTCGACAAGGGTAAATTTACCGTCGGGCGTGGTTTCACCGTAGCCGATACCGAGTTTTTTCTTCAGGTATTCGCCGGTATCCATACCGCCGCGCAGGGCGCAAGGCAGGTTGGTACAAACGGTTAATTTGTATTTGCCGACAGGCTCAAGGTTGTACATATTGTAGAAAGTAGCGACTTCGTAGGCTTGTGCAGGCGAGATGCCGATATAGTCTGCGACAAAGGCGATGGTCTCGGGAGCGAGCCAGCCTTTTTCGGTTTGGGCGATACGCAATGCACCCATAATCGCGGAGCGACGTTGGTCGGCAGGATATTTTGCCAACTCGATGTCAATTTGTTTTAAAGATTCTGCGGATAACATTATCGGTCAACCTCCCCGAATACGATGTCCTGCGTACCGATGATAGCAACAACGTCGGCCAGCATGTGGCCTTTTGCCATTTCGTCCATGCCTTGTAGGTGGGCGAAGCCGGGTGCGCGGATTTTCAGGCGGTAGGGTTTGTTTGCGCCGTCTGAAATGATGTAAACGCCGAACTCGCCTTTCGGATGTTCGACAGCGGTGTAGGTCTCGCCCTCGGGAACGTGCATACCCTCGGTAAAGAGTTTGAAATGATGAATCAGGTCTTCCATACCTGTTTTCATTTCGGTACGTTTGGGCGGAGCGAATTTGTGGTTTGTGGTAATGACCGGACCCGGATTGACACGCAACCACTCGGAACATTGTTTGATGATGCGTACGGATTGGCGCATTTCTTCCATACGGCAGAGGTAACGGTCGTAGCAGTCGCCGTTGACGCCGACAGGGATGTCGAAATCCATTTTGTCGTACACGTCGTAAGGCTGTTTCTTACGCACGTCCCATTCCACGCCCGAACCGCGCAACATGACGCCGGTAAAGCCTTTTTGCATGGCGCGCTCAGGAGAGACGACGCCGATGCCGACGGTACGCTGTTTCCAAATGCGGTTGTCGGTCAGGAGGGTTTCGAGTGTATCGATGTTTTTTGGGAAACGTTCGCAGAAGGCGTCGATAAAGTCGAGCATGGTGCCTTCACGGGATTCGTTGAGCTGCTTCAATACTTTGGCGTTGCGGAATTTGCTGCTCTCGTATTTGGGCATGAAGTCGGGCAGGTCGCGGTAAACGCCGCCGGGACGGAAGTAGGCTGCGTGCATACGTGCGCCGGACACGGCTTCGTACAAGTCCATCAGCTCTTCGCGATCGCGGAAGGCGTAGAGAATGGCGGTCATCGCACCAATGTCGAATGCGTGCGAACCGATGCCCATCAAGTGATTGAGGATGCGCGTTACTTCGGCAAACATCACGCGAATATACTGGGCGCGGATAGGTACATCGATACCGGCAAGTTTTTCTACTGCCAAACAATACGCCTGCTCGTTGACCATCATGGAAACGTAGTCCAGACGATCCATATAGGGCAAGGCTTGCAGATAGGTTTTGGTTTCAGCCAGTTTTTCAGTACCGCGGTGCAGGAGGCCGATATGCGGGTCGGCGCGGACGATGGTTTCGCCCTCCAACTCCAAAATCATACGCAATACGCCGTGCGCCGCAGGGTGTTGCGGGCCGAAGTTGATGGTGTAGTTTCTTAATTTATTGGCCACCGTAGTTCTCCTCACGGACGATACGCGGCGTGATCTCGCGCGGCTCAATGGTAACAGGTTGGTAAATCACGCGTTTTTGCTCTTCGTCGTAACGCATTTCCACATAGCCGGAAATCGGGAAGTCTTTGCGGAACGGATGTCCGACAAAGCCGTAATCGGTCAGGATGCGGCGCAAGTCTGGGTGATTGTTGAACATGATGCCGTACATATCGAAGGCTTCGCGTTCGTACCAATCCGCGCTGTTGTAAATATCGACTACGGATTCGACTACAGGGAAGTCGTCGTCTGAAACCCAGACGCGTACGCGGATGCGTTGATTGTTTTTAACGGAAAGCAGCTGACTGACGACGGCAAAGCGTTTGCCCTGCCATACTTCGTTTTTGTAAGTGCTGTAATCGACACCGCACAAGTCAACCAGAAGCTCGAAATGCAACTCTTCATGGTCGCGCAATGCGGTCATGACTGAAATATAGTGTTCGGGCAGACACTCGACGGTAATCTCGCCCAAAGCTGAAATGACTTTGCTTGCCTGATCGCCAAGCACGCCGACGACGGTCTCGTATAAGTTTTGAATGCTTGCCATATCGTCCTCTCCTTACTCATCACGCGCGATGGTGGAAGTGCGCTTGATTTTTTGCTGGAGCTGAATCAGGCCGTAAATCAGGGCTTCCGCAGTCGGCGGACAACCCGGCACATAAACGTCTACCGGCACGACGCGGTCGGCACCGCGCACAACGGAATAAGAATAGTGGTAATAGCCGCCGCCGTTGGCACACGAGCCCATAGACAATACCCAGCGCGGCTCGGCAAGCTGGTCGTACACGCGGCGCAGTGCAGGCGCCATTTTGTTGGTGAGCGTACCCGCCACAATCATCAGGTCGGCCTGACGTGGGGACGGACGGAAAATGATACCGAAACGGTCAAGGTCATAACGCGCCATACCTGCGTGCATCATTTCCACGGCGCAACAGGCCAAACCGAAAGTAACCGGCCACAGCGAACCGGTACGCATATAGTTCAGCACCGTATCCGCGCTGGTGGTGATGAAACCTTTTTTCAAAACGCCTTCTATTCCCATTCCAGCGCACCTTTTTTCCATTCGTAAACAAAGCCTACCGTCAAAACGACGATAAACACCAGCATAGACCAGAAGCCGTATGCGCCCAAATCTTTGAACACCACCGCCCACGGCAGCATAAACGCAACCTCCAAATCGAAGAGGATGAACAGGATGGCGACGAGATAATAACGCACGTCAAACTTCATCCTGGCGTTTTCAAAGGCTTCGAAACCGCATTCGTAAGCCGCGTCTTTTTCAGCGTAGTGGTGTTTCGGACCTAAAATCGTGCCGAGCAGGATAAACAGCACGCCGGCAGCAAGGCCGACGAGGATGAATACGAGGACGGGAAAGTAACTGGCCAACATGGGTTTATGCCTAACTGGTTGACAGACAAATCTTAATATCCTGCTATTTTATCGAATTTCAAAATCCATTAAAAGGTAAATGTCGGTCAACCTGCAAAAAAATCTTAATAAATTCAATAAGTTTATGATAACGATTCTTATTTGTGTTTTATAACAACCCAACTTCATTCCTTTACCCATATCAACGCCAATAAAATTGGATAGAAAATGCAACACCCACCGCCAGCCCTAAACACAACAAACCCTTCCAATAAACCAGATTCGCTTTTCAGAGACCTTTTGTCCGTCTTTATCAACAAGAATCTGCTAAAATCGCCCGTTTCCCACTTCAACCTGACAGCAGCAATACATGAATATCTTTTACGAAGAGTCCGGCCAGTTCAAAGTCGCCGCCATCGTCCAAAAAAATGACGCCACCTACCAAGTCGATACCCAACACGGCAAGCGCACCAAAGTGAAGGCGAACAACGTCTTTGCCGAGTTTGACGGCGACATGGCGACATTTTTGGAGAACGCGCAGGCACAGGCGGCGGACATCGACACCGATTTATTGTGGGAAGTGTGCGGCGAAGAAGAATTTTCCGCCGAGACGATTGCCGAAGAATATTACGGTCATGCGCCGACCAAAACCGAGCTGGCGGCGACTTTGATTGCGCTTTACGCCGCACCGATGTATTTCTACAAAAAAGCCAAAGGCGTGTTCAAAGCCGCGCCCGAAGAAACTTTGAAACAGGCACTTGCCGCCATCGAACGCAAAAAACAGCAAGACGCGCAAATCGACGCTTGGGCGGAAGCCTTGAAACGCGGCGAGATGCCGTCTGAAATCGCGGCGGATTTGAAAACCATCCTGCACGCACCCGACAAGCAGTCGCTGACCTACAAAGCCTTTACCAAAGCCGCCGACGCGCTGAAAACCTCCGCCTACGAATTGGCGAAAAAAACGGGCGGCATTACGTCCATCCCCCAATATCTGCAAGACGGCTTTGAAATCAAATACTTCCCTAAAGGAACAGGCTTTCCCGACCTCCCCTTATCTGAAATGCCCGACCTGCCCAAGGCCGATGTTACCGCCTTTTCCATCGACGACGAATCAACCACCGAAGTGGACGACGCCTTGAGCCTGACCGACTTGGGCAACGGCACGAAACGCGTCGGCATCCACATCGCCGCGCCGTCGCTTGCCGTTAAACCGGGCGACAAAATGGAAAAAAATATCATGGAACGCTTGAGCACGGTCTATTTTCCCGGCGGCAAAATCACCATGCTGCCTGAAAACTGGATTGCCGCGTTCAGCCTCGATGCGGGCGCGTACCGTCCTGCCGTCAGCATTTATTTTGATGTGGACAGCGAATTCAACGTCGGCGAGCCGACCTGCAAAATCGAAGCCGTCAACATCGCCGAAAACCTGCGCATCCAAACCATCGAGCCGCATTTCAATGCCGAAACCGGCTTGGACGAAACCGGCGAAATGATGTTCACCCATCATCAAGACCTGATTTGGTTCCACCAATTTGCCGTCGCGCTGCAAAAAGCACGCGGCAAATACGAACCCGACCGCGCGCCGCAATACGATTACAGCATCGAATTGGATGAAGAAGGCAAAGTCTCCGTTGTCCGCCGCGAACGCGGTTCGCCCATCGACATGCTGGTCAGCGAAATGATGATACTCGCCAACAGCACTTGGGCGCAGATGCTCCATGATAACGACCTGCCCGGCCTCTTCCGCGTTCAACCGGCAGGCAAAGTGCGCATGAGCACCAAATCCGAGCCGCACATCGGCATGGGTGTACAGCATTACGGTTGGTTCACATCACCGCTGCGCCGCGCCGCCGACTACATCAACCAAAAACAACTCCTCAGCCTGATAGACGACACCGCCGATCCGCTCTTCCAGCAAAGCGATGCCGAACTCTTCGCCGCCCTGCGCGATTTCGACACCGCCTACGCCGCCTACGCCGATTTCCAACGGCAGATGGAAGCCTACTGGAGCCTCGTGTACCTGCAACAGCAAGGCACAAGCGAGCTGACCGCAACCATCCTCAAAGAAGACCTCGTCCGCATTGAAGGCCTGCCGCTGGTAACCCGCGCCACCGGTATCCCCTTCGACGCGCTGCCCAAATCGCAAGTTCTGCTCAAAATCACCGAACTCGACCCCGAAAAGCAGTTTATCGCGCTGAATTATGTGAAAGCCGTTGCCCCTGCGGTTGCGTAAGTTTGCCGTTATGAAAAAAGGTCGTCTGAAAAACCTGTTTTACAAGTTTTCAGACGACGTTTTTTTATTTCACAAAGACAATTCCGATTGCCTACCCTACCTCAACAACTCATCCGTTATCCGTTGCAAAAATTCGATGCGTTCGGGCTTGGCTTCGCCTGCTTCGGCGGCGGCTTTGACGGCGCAGCCGGGTTCGGCGCGGTGGGTGCAGTTGTGGAAGCGGCATTGCCCGACGAGGTGGTTTAGGTCGGGGAAGTATTGCAGCAGATCGGCGGCTTGGAGGTGGTGCAGGCCGAATTCTTGCAAACCTGGGGAGTCGATTAATTGGGTTGCTTCGTTTAAATCGTAAAGCTGGGCGTGGGTGGTGGTGTGTTTGCCGGAGTCGAGCGCGGTGGAAATGTCGCCGGTTCGGGCGGCTTGGTTGCCGAGTAGGGCGTTGGTCAGGGTGGACTTGCCCATGCCGCTTTGTCCGAGCAGGATGTTGGTTTGCCCTTCTAAAATGGGACGCAGGATGTCGGCGTTTTCCAATGCGTTGGTTTCGACCACGGGGTAGCCGAGGGTTTCGTAGAATTTGAGTTTCTCGCGCCATTGGGCAGTTTCGGGGAGGTCGGCTTTGTTGAGGACGATGACGGCGTTAATGCCGGCCGCTTCGGCTGCGAGGAGGGCGCGTTGCAACAGGGCTTCGCTGGGTGAGGGGCTGGCGGCGGTTACGATGAGCAGTTGGGTAACGTTGGCGGCAATCAGTTTGGTTTTCCACGCGTCTTGGCGGTAGAGCAGGCTTTCGCGCGGGAGATAGTCTTCAATCACGACTTGTTCGCCGTTGATGGGGCTGATGCGGACTTGGTCGCCGCAGGCGAAATCGACGCGTTTTTTGCGGGTGGTGGCGTCATATGTTTGGCCGTCAGGGGTGCGGACAATATAGCGGCGGCCATAGCTGGTAATGATTTGGGCGGTATCGGTCATGATGGGGTTTATTGTTTGGAATGGTGTGATTGTACCGAAAGTCGGCTATGGCCGTCTGAAAACTTGTTTGCACCTTTTAACTTTCTTTGGCTTGGTTTTT
>FLSF01000005.1_pt1 | contig 16751 bp, 25 predicted proteins | sample 1550431 | NCBI WGS metagenome assembly FLSF01 (sample SAMEA4031754, study PRJEB14383) | metagenome | biome: human; feature: oral; material: saliva | place: Philippines | collected 2014 | reverse complement strand
ACTCAAATAAGAGGGATTGACTACTCAAATAAGAGGGATTGACTACTCAAATAAGAGGGATTGACTACTCAAATAAGAGGGATTTATAATTACTCTTTTTAAGAGTAAAATGCAAATCTCTCTTTTGTTATTGTGAAACTTTAGAAAAATGAGTAAAGATTTAATTGTAAAGGCAAATGCACTAGTTGAAGCAAGCTACTACTTAACCGCCAATGAGCAACGGCTGATTTTATCTGCAATCGCACAAGTGCCCAAAAACGGTGTTTTGCGTGATGACCGCATTTACCTTGTAAATGCTGATGATTTTATTGCGCTTGGCGTGCACCCTAAAACTGCTTATCGCGAAATGGAGGAGGCTATTCAAAGACTGTTTGATAGAATGATAACTATAAAAAATAATGGAGCATACCTTAAAACTCGTTGGGTTCAAAGTATTGGTAAAGTTAATAAAGAAATCGCTGACAAATTAGGCTTATTACCTGCTAATGAATTGGTATTACTTGATAAAAAATCTTTGGTGTATGGCATTCAGTTTTCACATCAAGTATTACCATTCTTGACTAATTTGACCGCTAATTTTACCAAATATAAATTAACGGAAATTGCAGGTTTTAGCAGTCATTATAGTTACCGATTTTATGAATTTATCATGCAATTCCAATCAACAGGAGTCACTAAAATTAGTCTTAATGATTTACGCCAACGCTTAGATTTGGGTGATAAATATAAGGCAACAAGGGACTTAAATCGTTGGGTGATTGAAACAGCTATTAAGGAAATCAATGAAAGATCCCCTTACAAGGTTGAATATACACTACTGAAAACAGGTAAAAAATTTACTCATCTTGAATTAAAATTTAAGAAAAAAGAAACTGCTAAAAACAATAAAAATCAAGACCAAACCACTGAAAATATTGATTTAAACAACCTAACCGACCAAGAACACGATATTATCGCCCAAAAGCAAGCATACGCACAACAAAAGGGCATTACTGACCCTTTGCATATCCAAAACCTTATCAATCAAGGCATAATAGCACACCGTGACGCCTTGCAAGCCGAACAAGAAGCAAAAGAGCGCAAAAAAGCCGAACGCCAAGCACAAAAAGCACGTGAAAAGGAGCAATTAGAGCTGGCAAGGCAGCAGTACGAAAAGATTTTAGCCAGTGATACGCTGATTAACGCCTACATTGCAAATAACATCAATCCGCAAAAAATGCGCGCCAGCCTCCAAAAAATGCGTTATGAGCAGGGCAATTTTAGGGGTGTGTTTGAGCTGGAAAAGAATAAATTTGAGGATTTGTCTTATTTTAAATCTTTGAATTTAAAGTTTTTAGACAAAATAAATTCATGAAAATGGGGGTTCAAAAAAAAGATAAATCCCCTCTTTTGTAAGCTTAACTTAATTTAGGTTTTGCTCTAGTGGTTTTTACCGTAATTGCTGATTTAAATAGGAATTTATGTCAGAAATTTAAGAATTTTATATTGTAAATATAATGCAAATTATGTAGAATATGATTGCAGATAATAGGTAAAAAATGGGCAAATTATGGCTACTACAAATTTTAACGTTCGTCTTGATGAAAATTTAAGAGCGGAAGCTACCCAAATTTTAGCAAGTTATGGGCTTTCACCAACTCAGGCTATTAAATTATTTTTTAATCAAGTGGTTGCGACCCATAAAATTCCTTTATCTTTTGACTACCAAGCAATAGAAAAACAACCCACTGCAAAATTATTGAATGCAATTTCTGAACTAGAAAATGGTGAAACAACCACATACGAAAGTTTGGATGACTTTGTAAAGGCGTTTAAATGAAAAAAATTGAGACCACACGCCAGTTTGATAAGGATTTGAAAAATTTAGGCTTAACGTCAGAATTAATTGATGTGCTTCATGCTTTAATCAATGATTTACCAGTTCCTAATAAGTATAAAGACCATGCTTTGCAGGGTAATTTACGCCAATACAGAGAGTGTCACTTAAAACCCGATATGCTCCTCGCCTACCAAACCACCAAAGATAGTGTCAAGTTAATTGCTGTAGATAATCACAATAATTTGTTTAAAACATTAAGTAATCGCTGATTTTTCTTGCACAAACCTTATTTAATGATTCTACTAAAAAGGGTATTTTATGGTGAATCAAAGAAATCATTTCGGTCAAAGAGATTATTATTGATTTAGGCGCTAACAATTTAGCTGCCTTATCAGATGGCACTAAATTTTAAGCGCTAAAGTCATTAAAATCTAGTTAGATTGATTTTTATTTTAATTAGTTGTTTAATAAATCAAATCTATTATTTCTATCTTTTTTAGAAATTTAGGCTATTTGATTTTTCCTTTAAAAAGTGTTAATTACACAATGACAAGCTGTGGTGAGCATTTAGTTACATCCAGCATAAAAAAAGAGGGTTGGTGGTCATTTCAAAACCACCTAAATCCCAAGATGATAAAAATAAACCAATTTAGAGATTTTAAAAGTTAAAAACAGATAAATGGAATTTATCAAAATCATCTTTATCTTGGTCTATCTTCCGCTACCTGAATTTGGTGGTTTTATGGCGGTGGAAAATTAAATACAGTGGTTATTCTATTTTCTCCATGTTAGCAAATAACTGTGCAAAATCTTCATCAAATGTATTTTTGTTCATTTTTAACGTAATGATATCGCCTTTATGGGATAAATGAATTTTACCCTTGCCTTTTTTGGCGGTATATAAAACAGTAGATTTTGGTAATGATTTTTTATCTATTTGCAGCAACTGTTCTTTTACCATGTGTAAAATCTTGCTTTGTAAGCCATGATGTTTTTTATAGTGAGTGACGTCATTTTTATGGTCGTCACTTAATTTATTTGATTGCAATAATGTTGTTAAAACATCAATTAAGGCTGTTTGAAATTGCGCATCGCTAATCTGGTTGTCTTTTTTAAGTTTAACTAGATTTTGAGCGGTTGCAGCAGTAATTAAACTTGGATATTTTTTTAATAAGTCATGAACTTTGCTTGAAAACTCATCAAATGCTAAAAACCGATAAAATTTTCCTTTGGCTATACCAATATGAGCCATTAATTCTTGACGACTGTCCCAATAAGCTAAGACTTGATTAAGTGCCAAATAACTTTCAAAGTCTGTTAAATCTTCACGACTTAAATTTTCACTTAATGCCATGGTTGCATTTGCTTTATCATCCAAGGTTTTGATAACACAAGGCACATACTGTTGCCCTAACAATTTTAAGGCGCGCCAACGTCTTTCACCCGCCACAATATAAAAATATTCTTCATCATCAAGGTTTTTTTGTTGTGGGCATTCTCTAACAATGATGGGCTGTATAAGTCCATTAGCAGCAATATCTCGCGCCAAATCTGATAAGGCAACATCATCAAAATTAATACGTGGTTGATTGGGATTGGGTAAAATCTTATCAATAAAAATCGCTACATATTGCCCTTCAGCAACAGTAAAAGCATCAACAAGTGGGTTTTGAACATGTTTAGCTAAATTTTCTTTATGAGTAAATGGTTTTGTATCTTTTACTAAGGTTTCTTTAATAAGCTCAGGATTTTTAGCGATGCTTTCCAAAATATCTAGAGGGTTTTTAAAAGTTTGACTCATTTTTTTTATTCCTAAATATTTATTGAATCTCTTTGACTAATTTTAATTCTTGAGCAAGGTATACAGCAAGCTCTTGGTAAGCAGTATGTCCTACATAGTGTTTCATGATGGATAAAGGTTCTTTTTCATAGCTGGATTTTGAAATCGCTGTTGTTGCCGGAATGTGAATTGGCAGAATTTTTCCAAAAATCGTATGAATTTCGTCAGAGATAATTTTTGACATGGTGGTTTGTCGATCGTATCGAGTTAATAATACACCTAAAAATTCTAATTGCGGATTGTTACGTTTAAGTTTATTAACAAACTGTTGAAGTTGTGCTGAGCCATACAAATCATAAACACTTTCTGCAATAATAGGAACCAGATAATGAGTTGAACACATTAATGCGTTTTTATTAAATAGCCTTAAATCGGGCGGTGTGTCTATGATAATTACATCATAAGCCAGCTTCAACGGTTTAATAATTTGGGTTAATACCTCAAAGGGGCGGATTTCTGATTTTAATAATTCGTCTTCAATCAGCATCAAGTTCAAATTTGAACTAATTAGATGTACACCATCGCAAACTGTTGTTGTACAAATTGCTTGCTTTAGTAATTCTATATCATCTGCATTCATCAATATATCTTTGATGGATACAGGAATATCTTTGGGGTGTATTTTTGATAGATGTTGACTGGCATTAGCTTGGGGGTCTAAATCAATGACCAGAGCATTTAAACCAAGATTGGCAAATTCACAAGCTAGATTAACTACCGTTGTAGTTTTGCCACAACCGCCTTTATGATTAGCTACGGTGATAACTGGGCTATTTTGTGTCATAGATACTTGAATGGATAAATAATTTAGATTTATTGTATCATAATTAAATTTTAAGTTCAAAATTGAGTTCAAATATTATGACCAAAACTGCTAACATCATCATTTGGTTGGCAGTTGGTGTTATCTTACAGTTGGCAGATTCTTAAATTCGTTTTTTTGATTTATAAAGGTCATTTAGCCCCTGAAAACCCAGGAAGTTAAGTTTCCCTTCTATCTAAAAAACTATTAAAAAAACCGCAACTTCCGCTTTTATTGTGAATAACTTTATTTTTTGACATTTTTAAATTTTCTGAAAATTCTTTTGGGGGATGCTTATCACTTTACTTGCTCTTGCCAGTGGTTAATTTTGTGATAATTTCTTTTTTCTTGTGATTTTTAAGGAAATAAAACCCCCTGTTTGCAAGAATTTTGTCTTGTTGGATTTACTCATCTTGGTTAATTGCGTCACACAAACAGCAAATGATACTCACTTAGTTCTGCAAGGTGCAAAAATCAGTGCCAATGCGATTGCTATTATTGCCAATCACCATCTTTTACTAGATGTTGGGGTGGATAATCAGTATCATTATCATAAATTGGTTTAAATATGGCAGAATCAAACATAAAACTACAATCACAGAAACGGTCAATGAATTTTCTGATGCCAAAATGTCCAATCCTTGTAATTGAAAAAGATGCCCAAAAACGTACATTAAAGGAAAATATTTTAGAGCTTGGCAAAATTCCAGAATACAGTTATTTAAATGAACTTGCCCGAAATAATAAAATTAGCTGGTCAGAAATTATTCTTACCCAAGAGCAATGGAACCATACACAGCAAGGGTTGATGGGCGAAGGGACGGCGATTGTTGCACTTGCAGCAGCGGTGGCAACGGCGGGAACAGGTTCGGGAATTTCTGTAGCTGTTACTGGTAGTGTAACTGTTGGGGCGATGGCAGGTAGTGCTTTTACTGCACTTGTAAGTCAAGCCAACATTAGCTTAATTAATAATCAGAGTAATGTAAAAGTTGCCTAAAAGAGCTTGGCAGCAAGGAAAATGTACGCGCATTGGCTTTTGCGATGGCGACGGCGGGCGTTAGTGCTAAATTGGATAAAACACTTGCCAAATATCCTATTAAAACGGGACAAAATTCAGCCTTTAGCGATAAAGTCATCAAAAGCATTGGTGAGGGTATAAGTCGCGGCGTTTTGGAAAACGTTGTTTATGGCACTAATTTAGAAGATGCCCTTGTCAAAAATTTAAAAGATCAGCTGACAAATGTGGCAATAGCTGCTGCTTTTAGCGATTTTGTCAAACACATAGTTTGATGATGGCTGCCAAAATGCTGGGAAAGGTTCTAATCGTATCAGAGGGCATATTTTTGTTGATGAAGTACCTGCTACTAGGAGATAAAATATGAACAATATTGCTGAGATGGCGAGAGTTTGTAATAATTTAAATATTTCATTTCATATTATAAGTGGAGATGACGCCAATCAAATAATATCTAAAGTGATTAATTTTTTTAACCCAGAACAAACAACAGGACATTTATCAATTTCAAATGATAGTAACAAAGTATTTACAATTTCATTGGAGCATAATGAATTTACATATTCAAAAAAACTACCTGAGGACAAAGGGTATGTTTTTTTTGACTTAGAATCTAAGGATAAAAACAAGGTTTTTGTTTTGGATAATATACAAAATATATGTGATATTATGTCTGAAAGTTTTGGCATGGAATATTTTCTTTTCAATGAACAGTTTAATTATCTTATTGCTGTCAATTGGTATGTGATAGAATTAACAGATGGAGCAAAAAAGTATTTAATTACTTAAATTAGCTACCATCAAGCCACACCCAAACCATCTATAACTTTAAAATGCAAGAATTCCATACTTATCATATTGGTAAATATGGGTGTGGGTGCATAATGATGAGTGTTGTAAATTACCCCCATTGATTAAAACAGCTCAAGAAAGAAGAAACAGCCCAGGAAAAGCTTTCTCTTCCAAATCTTTGGTTGAACTAAAAATGGGCGAAAGTTTATTTAAAGGTGGTAATTCCGCACCTGTGCCAAAACAAGTTGCTGATAAATTATCTGGTAGAAGTTTTAATAATTTTGACGCTTTTAGAAGTGCATTTTGGAAAGAAATGGCAAATGATCCTGCGGTGGCTAGGAATTTTGGGCAGTCTAATTTAACTCTTATGAAAGATGGAAAGGCTCCCTATGCTCCAAAAACAGAACAGGTCGGAAAAAGACAGCTATATGAGTTAGATCATAATATAGAAATTAGAGATGGTGGAGCTGTTTATAATTTAGACAATATTATTAGAACTCCACAAGATCATGTGCAAAAAACTAATAATAGGTAGGTTATATAAAATGGGTTTAAAAACAAAAGATATGGCAGTAGTTTTATTAAATAAAATTATAAATTGTCAGCTTTCCGAGTATGATGAAAAACTAGCTATTAATGAATTGGATAAAATACTTATAGACCCAAAGTGGAGTGATTATATATTTTGGAGTGATAATTATATTTTACCGGATGGTAATATAGATTATGATAAATTTTTTAAAAAAATTGAAGAATATCCAAATTCTGATGAATATAAAAGAAATCAATATGTCATATCTTTAGTTAATAATTTACTTACAAAAAACTTTCAACAAAAATCTGAAATGGAAATTGTCAATGAACTAAATCATATACTATCAACAACAGATTGGATAGATTATTTATTTGTAAGCAAAATATGTTTGAATGAAGATGGTTCTCTTGATGAAAAAAGTTTTCTTGATATGGTTTTTAATTAAAATTAATTTTTAAATTAGTAAATAAGATTTTTTTAAAATATCTTTAGGTTGTTTTATATCATAAAATTTCATTTACCAAATTAACAAAAGATGGTTTTTAAGAAATGTAAAATCAGAAAATTTTTTTGAAAAAACTCATATCAAATAAAGACTTTACAAACTGAAGAATATGGAAAAATGATAAAAAAATATATTATTAAATATAACAAAATAAATTAATATTATTTATTATAATACATTTCCCATTACCCTTAACGCCACAACCACAGGCATTAATTAATCAAGACTCAACAAGCCTCAAACCCCATCATCAGCAATGACTTTACCAATCAAAAGAGTCAGTTGGAGAAAGAGTTGGGGCTCAGGTAACTATCACTGCTGCATTTGGCCAAGAAGCGCCTAAGGCAGTGGCGGATTTTAGTCAACACCAAATTAATGAATACTTAAAACAACTACAAAGCCCAAACCTAACAGATGAACAAGCAAACGCACTCATCCAAGAAGCCAAAAAGTGGGCAGAAGGGGGTGTTTATCGTGTGGCACTACATACCGCGATGGGTACTTTGGCAACTGGAACAGCGGAAGGAGCTTTTACCGCAGGGGCAGCAGCAAGTGCTGCACCTAAGCTCAATCATCTACAAGCTAAACTTAAACAAAAACTCAATGAGCAAGGACTTGAATCAGATACCGACGAAATGATCAGCCAATCAGTCTTAAACCTAACTTTGGCGGGCATAGGAGCGTGCAGGGCTTGATACTGGTGGTACAGTTTATGGGTTAAATACGGATGTGAATAATCGGCGGCTGCATGCCAATAAGGGGGAGAATTGGGTTATTGAAGAGCTTTATAAAAGACAGGGTGGCAATAAAAAATGGTCAAGAGCACAAATTGCCAATGCTCTAAGAGCTGCTAATTTTAAAAAAAGGCAACTTCTATGAAAGTGCCGATAGTCATAATGCCGTTCCATTAGATAGACCTAATTTGAGCTATGATAATTTAGTTGGTGTACAATGAAATAATAATGGTACTGGTATTAGTTTAAATATTCCAAGAGTTGATCCAAATTTAGTTAGATACATTCAAAGCCATATTGAAAAGGTGATTTTGTATCATATCAGTACACTTGAAATAATAACAGGATTGTTGGTAATCAACAGCCTTTGCCAATGCCAAGAGCAACGGGAGTTCAAGCACCAACCTATCCACAAAGTGCTTTGGCAAGATACAATAATACTACAAAAGCCTCTAATGTTAATATTTCTGGGGCTAGAACTACCAATAGCTATATTACCGATTCTCTGGGAAAATATGGGGATTCAGTTGTGAATACTACGCTATCTGGAGTTAATGGCGAAGTTGAGGCAGGTGGCACAGCTATTGTTGGTCTTGGGGTAAGGCAGACGACAGGCAAGGCATTTGATACAGATAGGAAGATGTGCACAACATACACTACTTGTGGCTTAGTAGGTCCGATGGTGGGTGGCTATGTACACACAGGAGGATCTCTTTCCACTGGTACAGCAACACCAGGGAGTCGCACTTGGCAACTTGGTTATGCCGCAAATATATCTCTTGGTATTGGTGGTGGCAAGGGTGGAACGATAAATTCAGATGGCTCTATCACAGGTGGCGTAGAAGGCACGATGGGTGGAGCTTTGGGTGGTGCCATAATGATTTGTTCAAAAAAAGTGGGAGATACTTGTGTCAATCAATGATAGTTATTATAAAAATAAAACCAAGTTGAAAAAATTTCATATCAGCTTGCTAATCTGTTTTATTTTATTTTTTATTCTGTTTATACTGGTATATTTTGGATTTTTTATTTTATATGATATATTTTTTTGTGTAACTTTTTTATCAATATTACATACTTTTTATAGAGGCAATATCTTTTATAATCATATGAAAAACAAAATGGAAGAAAAAAAGAAAAAAGGCATAAAACCTGCTTTTGATATAGATATTATTGAAGATTGAATATCCAAATTCTAATTCCATAATAATGCCCCAATTGCCATACAACCAGCTATAGCTATAGGTGCTGAAGTTGGAGTTGCTGTGCAAATATGTGAAAATAAAACATCTGAATATTGTTCTAAAAAATAGAGGTACAAATGAATAAGAAAATTATCTATATGTTTATCATAGTTTGGCTATTTGGTGTAATTACAGGAGTTTTGGGGTTTTTTGTAGACATCAATATCTACATCCACAATATTATATTCGCCATTCTTGCCCTTTCTACAATATTTCTATCTTTATGTATCGGTGGTTTTGTTCTTGATTCAAATATTGAATTTTTTAAAAATATTTTTAAGAAAAAATAATGTAAAGGTTGTTATACATGAAATCAGGAGAGACTTGTGTCGATCAATGATAGTTATTATAAAAATAAAACTAAGTTGAAAAAATTTCATATCAGCTTGCTAATCTGTTTTGTTTTATTTTTTTATTTTGTTTATACTTGCATATTTTAGATTTATGTTTCTATAAAGTATTTTTTTGTGTAATGTTTATGGCACAAAATATTACATGAAAAGAGATCCTTATTCAGGTACTAAAGGTATTAAAGCCGAAATTATTATTGGCATAATAAATAGAACAGGTGGTTTAAATGCAATCACAATCAATAACTAAAATAGATTTCAATAATTTGCATAAAAATATAGGTAAATTAGTATCTATTGTTGGTCTAATTGTCATAATAGATTTTGATTTGTATATTATTGATATAAAATATTCTGAATATACGGAATTTTATAAACAGTCAAAAAAATTAAAATCAACAATAGAGATATTGCCTATGTACTAAAAGATCATGTACTTCCTTACGCTGGTGGAGATAGCTTTTTATTTCATGAATCAAGAATCAATGGAGTTATTAGTATGAAAAACAACGAAATTGAAATAACCCCAAAATCTATAATTCTTCTTAACGAAGAAGAGACAATTAGCAATAGTTTGGTTAATATTTTTATTAGCCAAGATTTAATTAATAAAAGCAAATTAGGAAAATTGGAAATATTTCAAGAGAAAAAATATGATCGTAATGACTGGCTTTCATACTATTTGCCTGATTAGCTACTAGCAAATCAAAAATTCAACTTTCGACATTCCTAGCACGATAGGTTGGGTTGAACGAATGTGAAAACCAATATTTAAGATACAACCCATTGAACTTGTTGGGTTTCGTGCCTCAACCCAGCCTACGGGCTAAGAATCTTCAACGGCATCACCTCCGCCTTGTACGCACCTAATTCAAATGGTATCATGGGAGATGTGGTAAGAGCGGTAAGTCTTGAGCTTGCTTATCAAATTGGACAATATTTTAAGAGTAATGATTACAAAAACACACAAGACAACCAAAACAGACCAGGAGAACAAAGTTTACACTACTTAATGGCTCATGCCATCTTAGGAGCTGCCACAAGACAAGACATTAGTATAGGTGCCTTATCCGCAGCAAGTAGTGAAGCCGCCGCTCCTACCTTATCTAAGTTCTTATTTGGTAAAGATTCAAAAGAACTCACCCAAGATGAAAAAGACACCATCACCAACATCATCACCCTAGCCACAGCATCTAGTGCTTATGCCATCACTGATGGCAATGTTGCAAATAGTGTGAGTGCAGCTGAGGTGGGGAGAGTGGGGGTTGAGAATAATGCCACTTTTATTGATCAAGATAATTTTGTCAAAAAAGTTATACTAAATGGGGATAAAGGTATTTATAAATGCAACTTTCAAAACAATGAATGCATTGATCGCCCAGTAAAAATCGGAGAATCAATGTTTGAAGATGCATTTATTAGTCCTGATACAGGCAAGCCTGTTGGTAGGGTTTATATTGGAGAGAGTATAGATGGGTATGTTTATAGATTGAATGATAGAGCTTGGTCGGCTGGATTTTTTAGCGAAGAAATGTATGCATACAACAGTCTGCCGGGCAATATATACGATATTAAGTCAAATTATCCAGGACACGAGGACAGATCATATCATGGATTTCTATTTGATGGTAAATATATTACATTAAGAGAAGGTGGAAATATTTTGGCTGGCATGAATGCGGCAACACTAGGTATACCGTATGATGAATTTCAAAAGGCTAGCGGTGCTTTACATGCTGGTGGTAAATTAGGTCTTATCAGACATAAAACAACTGGTTACACTTATGGCACGTACCCTAGGTATGGTGAAATTAATTATCAGTATTTAAGAAGCAAATATGGCTATAATTTGGGCTTAAAAAGAATAGAATGTAATCTTGATATAAACAATATAAAATCTTTAGAATGCAAAAAATAAATAACTAGGAGGTTTTAAATAAAATGATGATTTTTAAATATATCTTAAATATTTTTTTTAAATTATTCATTTTTGTATTGATATTGGTTTCTTTATTATGCTTGTTTTTAACAAAAGAAACAGCTTATTATTACTGTGATGAAATTTGCATAACAATAATACAACACCATCAAGGTAGGGATACTTTTTTTAGAGTTTATGATGGTATCATGGTTAGTAGATATTCATATTTATTTTTTCCTTATGCTGAGTATCCTCTCGAAACATACATATATATAAAAAGAGAGAAAAATAATGGTAAGATAATTGTGGAGAATTTTACTGAACCAGCGAAATATAAAGGTGTTTTGAATAATGTAGATTTTTATGTATCATCTTATGATAGTAATGAAATTAAATATAGGGATCTAAGATATTCATATTTAATTTTTTAGTTAATTAAAGTGTGTGTCTAATTACTTGCACAAAAAATAAGATAAAAGCCCACAATACCAATCCACTGCCACCAATAGGACTGTCAGGCTTAGGTTATGGTAAAATAAACCCTATCCACAAGACATCAATTACCAAATCTGCCATCACTGACCAAGCAGGGCTTAGCCACATCAATACAGGCAACTTGGATAGCCAAGACAGCCAACAAGCCCTAAACCCTATCATCAGCAATGACTTTACTAATCAAAAGATCTACTATGGCGGTATTTTGGATAAAGTTATTGATGATATATAAGGTAATTTTATGACCATTTTAGACCAACTGATTAACCTAATGCTTGAAAAAGTAGAAGTAGTACCAGTCCCCAAGCAAGAGCTGGATGATTTTTTATCGCAAAATAATATTGATATTTGTGATGAACATTATCAGTTTTTATTAAAATATGGGAATAGTGATTTCTTGAAATATAGTTATGCAAATTTTACATTTAATTATCTAAAACTAACATATTTTGATGATGAATATTGTGAAGAATCAAAATTGCCTAATCATTGTAATTACATAGGAAGAGATATAAGTACAGACCCATTATGTATAGATTTTGAAACAAAAAAAATATACCTTTATAGTTACGGTGAAAAAGATTTATTGTGTTATCATGGAATAAAGGAGCTATTATTCTTTAGTTTGTTTAAACTATTAATAAAAAATAAATATTTTGATAAAATTGAAATAGATATAAAAATAGATAATATTGATGAATATAAATCTACCTATTTAAATTATGAGATAAAAGATATAACTATATATGGTCGCTACTTTTTTAAAGATAACCAATTAATTATCTGTGATGATAAATTTTATAGTTATAATATCTACTATGGCGGTATTTTAGATAAAGTTATTGATGATAGATAAGGTAATTTTATGACCATTTTAGACCAACTTATCAATCTTATGCTTAAAAAGGTAGAAGTAACCCCAGTGCCTAAACAAGAATTAGATGATTTTTTATCGCAAAACAATATTGATATTTGTGATGAACATTATCAGTTTTTATTAAAGTATGGGAATAGTGGGTTTTTAAATCAACATTATGCTTACTTGGTTTTTGATAGTTTTAAATGGTATTATACAACAGATGATTTTCTTGATGATATGGTTTTACCTAAATTTTGTGAATACTTAGGAACTGATTTTATGTCCGAAGCAATATGCCTAGATTACATTGATAAAAAAATATATTCATTTGATTATGGTGAAAAATATGAAAAAACTTATTATGGTGGTTTAAAAGAACTCTTATTTTTTAGTTTATTTAAACTACTTATTGAAAAAGAATATTTTGATAAAATTGAAACAAATATAAAAATTAATCATATAGATGAATTTAAATCCAAATATTTAGATTATGAAATTAAGGATATATATATTTACAGTCGTTATTTTTTTAAAGATAACCAATTAATTATCTGTGATGATAAATTTTATAGTTATAATATCTACTATGGTGGTATTTTGGATAAAGTTATTGATGATAGATAAAGAGGTTGATGGGAGATGTTGCAAGAGCGGTCAGTCCGCATATGGCTTATCAAATTGGACAATATTTTAAGAATAATGATTATAAAAACACACAAGACAACCAAAACAGACCAGGAGAACAAAGTTTACAGCACTTAATGGCTCATGCCATCTTAGGAGCTGCCACAAGTTATACCACAGGACAAGACATTAGTATAGGTGCCTTATCCGCGGTAAGTAGTGAAGCCGCTGCCCTACCCTATCTAAGTTCTTATTTGGCAAAGATTCAAAAGAACTCACCCAAGATGAAAAAGACACCATCACCAACATCATCACCCTAGCCACAGCATCTACTGCTTATGCCATCACTGATGGCGATGTTGCAAGTAGTGTGAGTGCTGCTGAGGTGGGGAGAGTGGGGATTGAGAATAATAATTAGGGTGGAGAAACTTGGGCTTATGCGGTAGCCGGTGGTAAAGAATATGCACAAAGTCAAGCATTGTTCGGAGTTTATTGTGCAAATCAGAGCGGGGATTTTTCAAAATGTATACAAAGTCAAGGAAACGTTGCAATTGGTCAGCAAGCTCAATCAAAAAATCAGAATTTACCTTTCTTGTTTTATGTCATACCTGAGCATGTAACCGCATTTTTGGATGCAAATCAACAATCTGCAGCAAGGCAAATGAAGCCAGTTATGGATTTTAATCGAAAAGCTGCAGTGGCTGCTGGTTATGCACCTTATGTTATGAGTGTGGCAAAAGAATTACCAACATCAGTATACTTTGGATCGGCTACAACTGTTGCAGAATATCGTGTAACTACCCCTGAGAATGAAAGAAATGCTTTGGGCTATTTTCCCAACGCTGTTACAGGTGGCCTTGGTGGTGGGATGGTTTCTCGCACTAGAAACATGACGGAGGCTTCTATTGTTGGACTTGGGGCTTGCATATACTAATCAAGTCATCTCTAGTCAAGGAGAAGATTTGAGTGTCAAGCCATCCCATGTTGTTAATGGTTTGGCCTATGGCGCAGGAAAATATCTTGGTGGTTATAATTGTGGTGATGCATGCCAAACATCTATCATTGTAGTTCCCAATACGGCATTTGGGAAGGTGTCAGATGAGTTATTTAAATACAGTATTTCATTTGATGAAGTACAAAGGGATCTTAAAAATGAACAAAGATAATATTTATGATTTTGTGATTGATGAAAATTTTAAAAAAAGATGTCAGAGAATATATATTTCAACAATTCTATGTTTAATTCAGATATTGTTTTTTTCATACTATGTTTTTACATCTAATGCGTGGACAATATTGCTTTTTGATATCAAGATATCAACCTTCTATTTGCACCTATTTTTATTACATTTCCATTAATTTATGAGAATATTATTTTAATGAGAAAATATGGATCAAAATCTTTTAAAGAAATCAGTATTATAGAAAATTCATTAATGGGAAAAAATTTTTTAGGAAATAATATATCTATAGAAAAACCATTAATATTAGATTGGGATTTTTATATAAAAAACATTGGTTTATTTATGATAATGATCCAATATTAAAAGTGAGTTTTATAAAACTATCAGAAAACAATAAAATATTATTAATACCACATAGTAAAAGCAACATGAACTTTATTAAAAAATTAAAAGAGATTTCACATTCATAGTATTTGCTAATTATATGCGAATGCAGCATTAAGTTTCATAAAATGGGTCGGTGCCAAAGACATTGAAATCGGTCATCACCTAATTGATGACAAGGGTAATTATCAAACCGTCATTGCCATTCACACCAAATCAACACCCCTTGACAGCTACAACCTAGAAGTAGATACTGATCACACCTTCTTCATCAAAGGCATAGATGGGGTGGATGCGGTATGGGTGCATAATAAGAACTGTTTTATTGCGATTGGCGATAATCCTGCTGATGTCATGATTGATGGTAAAACAGTAACATACTCCGACTATATTGTGGGCATGAATGCCAATAATCAGCCCATTATAAAACGCATTCCTACCATTTTAGATGATGGTAAAATTGTGGAAGTTAAAGTAGAAGGTAATACAGTTAAAATTGTTAATGATGATAAGCCCGATACTTATTATGAGCAGACAAATGACAAGCTTGTTGCTAGAGATTCAACAGGTAATTATGCAAAAAATGAACATAAAAAGCCACCACCTGTTGTAGAAAAAACCATTCCAGAACATTTGGTGACAAATAAAGATAAGCGTTTGTTTAATGGTATTGTATTAGATGAAAGGTTGCCAGACCCAACAGCAGGTTGGGATTACAAGCCATCGCAAACAAAACCAAAGCAAAACAGCACTGAAAACCACTTAAATTCTCATATTAATGGCTATGTTGAAGAAATCAAACTCGCCAATCGTGTTGCTAGTGAAGGCTATATTATTCTAAAGTGGGGTGATGGTGCTGGCACACATGGTAGTGATATTATCTCTATCGACCCAAAAACCAACACCGTTGTGCTTTGGGATAATAAATATCGTAGCAGTGGCAATAAACTAGAGCTATCACCCACCTTTGATAGTGAAGCACTGACCAAAAAGGGCGAGCACAGCAATGCTTGGGAGAGTGCCAAGCAAGAGGCTATCAATGCAATTAGAGATAATTCCACAATAGATCCTACATTACAAAGAAAACTACTTGAAGATTTAAAGAATGGTAACTTAGAGACCAGAACAGTAGGTAGTGGCAGCCTACAAGGACAGGAAGTCATTCAAAAATATCATGCCAACCAAAAGGTTGGCAATAGTCATACAAACACCAATGGTAATACCAATACAACCAACACAAGTGAGGTAATCGAATGCAATCCATTAAAGAACGACTTATGCGAGAAATAGTAAATAATAGACCAGGTGGTATCAATCACTATATGGAAACTCAAGATGAAATTGAAGATAAAAAAATTAATTATGGTGGACATGCACGAGGCTCCCTAGATAATGTCTTTTATGCCAATATGGTTGGAGAGGGCGCTAACTACCTAAAGTTTTTACCAAGAATTTTGCGATGGTGCCAAACTTCCGTAGAATTAAAAGTAGATGGCGGTTGGACACCACAATACGCTAGCTGGGTTTACGAAGCCTACGCGGGCGCTACTTGGGCTTATACAGGTCAAGATGATGTTGATATTTGGAAGGTATGTTTAGAATATACCAATTTATGGGTTTTTAAGAATAAAAATCCTACTGACTTTTC
>FLSF01021278.1_pt1 | contig 17786 bp, 16 predicted proteins | sample 1550431 | NCBI WGS metagenome assembly FLSF01 (sample SAMEA4031754, study PRJEB14383) | metagenome | biome: human; feature: oral; material: saliva | place: Philippines | collected 2014 | reverse complement strand
CCTGCCAAATCCACCAACGCTGTCTGACCCAGAATATCGTGACACACCACGCGCGCCGGATACCAAGGGAAGTCGATTTCCTGTTTTCCCTCAATCAGCTGGCCCAGCCAGCTTTGCAGCGTAGGCAGGTCGACTTTGTCTGCGCGGTTGACCAAGTTCTCAGCCAAGATGCGGCTTGTATAAGGCAACTTGTCGTAAGAGCCTGGTTTGATGTCTTCACACGCCTGACGCGCGTCGTAATATTCCAAATCCGTACCGGGCAAAGCTTTACGGTAGCGTTGGTTGGCAGTCATGTCGGTTCTCCTAAATCTATTCTTTTTTTGGTTTTGGGGTTTCAGACGGCCTGTTGATTCGGACCTTCAGGCCGTCTGAAACCATAAATTCGGTTTTATTGCTTGTGATTTGAAATCTATTCGCGGTATGAAAAAAAATTGCCGCTCTGCTACCATCATTCCCGTATAGACGGAAATCCAAACTTAAATCTTTCAGCACTCTTTACAGCAGAACATTTCAATTGTTGAATTTCTGCCTGTATGGGAATGACGACAGCAGAGCAGCATGTTTTCCAAACGGCCGGCTCTCTCTCTCGCATACTGCACTAGGCCGTCGAAAAACGAAAACATCATCTATTCATTGTTTTCAAAAGGCATTTCGAGATGGGCGGGCAGGCGGCCCACCCTGCTGTTACGCGTATCAGCGGTTTTCAATCTCCACGAATGCCAAATCTTCAGGGCCTGTGTAGTTTGCGCTCGGACGGATGATTTTGCCGTCTTTGCGTTGCTCGAGAACGTGTGCGCTCCAACCGGTTGTACGGGAAATTACGAACAGCGGTGTGAACATAGCGGTCGGTACGCCCAATTTTTGGTAGGAAACGGCTGAGAACCAGTCCAGATTCGGGAACATTTTTTTCTCTTCCCACATCACGCTCTCCAAGCGTTCGGCAATGTCAAAGAGGCGCATATCGCCGGTTTCTTTACTCAAACCGCGTGCCACTTCTTTGATGACAACGTTGCGTGGGTCGGAGATGGTGTACACCGGATGACCGAAACCGATCACGATTTCCTTGCGGCCGATGCGTTCGCGGATGTCTGCTTCGGCTTCGTCGGCATTGCGGTAGCGTTTTTGAATATCGTAAGCCACCTCGTTCGCACCGCCGTGTTTCGGACCTTTCAACGCGCCGATTGCGCCGGTAATGCTGGAGTACATATCAGAGCCTGTACCGGCAATCACGCGGGCGGTAAAGGTAGAAGCGTTGAACTCATGCTCCGCATACAGAATCAGTGAAACGTGCATGGCTTTGATGTGTGATTCGCTTGGGCGTTTGCCGTGCAACAGGTGCAGGAAATGGCCGCCGATGGTGTCTTCGTCGCTTTCGACGTCAATGCGTCTTCCGTTGTGCGAATATTGATACCAATACAACAAGATGCTGCCGAGGCTGGCGATCAGTTTGTCGGCGATGTCGCGCGCTTCACTTTCCGGATGGCTTTCACGTTCGGGATGAACACAGCCCAGCATGGATACACCGGTACGCATCACATCCATCGGATGGGTATGTGCAGGCAGGCTTTCCAACACTTTAATCACACGGATAGGCAGGCCGCGCATGGATTTGAGCTTGGTTTTATAAGCGGCCAGCTCGAATTTGTTGGGCAGATGGCCGTGAATCAGCAGGTGGGCGACTTCTTCAAACTCGCATTTTTGTGCCAAGTCCAAGATGTCGTAACCGCGATAGCTCAAATCGTTGCCGGTACGGCCGACGGTACACAATGCGGTATTACCGGCCGCAACGCCGGAAAGCGCAACGGATTTTTTCGGTTTGAAAGTCGGGGTTTGCGTAGTTGCAGTCATGGTATTTCTCCTTTGTATTTTTATGGGTTTTATTTTTTCAGACGGCCAATGCGGATTTGCTGAAAGGCCGTCTGAAAGCGGTTAATCATTTTTGAAACAATTTATCCAGTTTTTGCTCGAATGCGTGATAGTTCAGATGCTCGTACAGCTCGGCACGGGTTTGCATACTGTCAACCACCGCCGCCTGAGTGCCGTCGCGCATAATCGCCTCATAAACATTCAGTGCGGCTTTGCTTGCGGCGCGGAACGATGACAGCGGATACAGCACCAGCGATACGCCGTTTTCAGCCAGCTCGCTTTGGGTATAAAGCGGAGTCGCGCCGAATTCGGTAATGTTCGCCAACACAGGGACTTTCACCGCGTCCGCAAATTGGCGGTACATGTTCAAATCGGTCATGGCCTCAGGGAAAATCATGTCCGCACCGGCTTCCACGCAAGCTTGGGCGCGTTCGATGGCGGCATCCAAACCTTCCACCGCCAGCGCATCGGTACGCGCCATAATCACGAAGTTCTCATCAACGCGCGCATCGACGGCAGCTTTGATACGGTCGACCATTTCATCTTTAGAAACAATGGCTTTGTTCGGACGGTGGCCGCAGCGTTTTTGTGCTACCTGATCTTCGATGTGAACCGCTGCAACACCGGCGCGTTCAAAGTTGCGAATCGTACGCGCGATATTGAATGCTCCGCCCCAACCCACATCGATGTCCACCAGCAAAGGCGTATCCACGTTGTCCGTAATGCGTCGCGCATCGATCAGCACATCTTCCATTGTGGTGATGCCCAAATCAGGGATACCGCAAGAGCAGGCTGCCACGCCGCCGCCGGACAGATAAATCGCCTTGAAACCGCTTTGGGTGGCCAATCGCGCAAAATAAGCATTGACGCAACCGACGACGGCAAGAGGATTCGATTCTTTCACGGCTTGACGGAAACGCGCTCCGGCAGAGTGTTGGCTCATCATATTTCTCCTTTATAGACTTTTATCAGTATCAATCGGCCGGTTCGGTTTTCTCTAAACCAGAAACGAACCGTTTAAAAAGAAACAATCGTTTCAAAAACTGTTTTCAGACGGCCTATAAAATTTCCATTACCAACCATCTAAAAATTTAAAATTAATAAAAACAAATAGTTATCAAAACCATTGAATACAATAAGGCTGAAGCGGAGGTATTTGTTTTTTAAATATTATTAATCAGTATATGAATGCAACAGAGGAAAGAAGTTTTAAAACCCGAAGTGTTTGTGGGAATGCGGAAACTGGATTCGGGTTGAGAGCCTTCAGACCGCCGCGACTGGCAATAAGCAGACGACGACGGGATCGGCGGAGAGAGGGGAAAATCTATAACAAGAGAGAGTGGTTTGATACAGATTCATGATGATGTTCCTTTGTAGTGCGATGTAGTTTTTATTTATGGAAACAAATTTAAAAAATAAAACCAGACTTGTCAAACACTTTTTTCAAAAATTTTATAAAAAATTCAGTTACTAATAAATGATTCTTTAGCAACAAACATAAAAAGCGGACAGTTCCTGCCACATCAAACCCTGATGTAGCCTGGCTTCTGTCCGTTTTGTATTTTTAGTTTATAGTCAGAATGATTGTAAACAATCCACTAAAAAATAATTTATAATTGATTCATTTATAAGGAATTTTTAAATACGCCATCTAAAAAATTAGATTTTTTTTAGCCTATGGCCGTTCAGACTGCCTCTATCGGATGGCTACTTCGCGCTAAATGCCGTCTGAAAAGTCTGTTTGCCAACGGTAATATCGGCAGTGTAATCATGGCGGCCCTCGACACAAAACGGCAAGCGGATTTGCAAAGCCTGCCAGCTTCGCGGAGATTGTTTAGTCAGATTATAGCGGTTGAAGCCCATATCCATGTTTTTCATACTGAAACTGATACTGACCGCGCCCGTATTTCGCGGAACATTCTCTATCACGATATCAAACGGTTCATGCGTATTGATGGATGTTGCGCGTACTTTTGAACCGTCAGGCAATATGCAGCCTTGTATTAAATTACATTCGACTACTTTCGTTTTTGATTGCTGTTGCTGCCACCAATCCAAGAGCAGCAGTTTGGCCGCCGCAAACACAATCAGTAAAACAGCGGCAATCAAAAGCTTTTGATTTTTACTCATTTCAGACGGCCTCAATGTCATTATCGGTCAAAACGGCATGCGCACCCATGCTCTGCCACTGTTCGCGATAAATGGAAAACAGACTTTCCGGAGCTGCCACAATCAGCGGCATCGCCACGCCTTGCGCCAAAATATCTGCAACTTGTCTGGCAGCCGCTTCATTCGCCACTTTCCAAACAACGGTATCCGCATTTTGCACCTGCCGCCATTGTTCGGCATTTTCAATGATTGGCCACACGCCGGACGCTTCTTGCAGCTTGTCTTGCTGCCAATCGGCAAACTCCAGTAATACCGCCGATGCGGTTTGATGAGCCAATCCATATGGCGCAACATGATATTCGCCCATGCTGTTTTGACCGCTGAAGCCGCTTTTCAGACGGCCTTGAAGCTGGCGCGGAATGGATAGGGAGCGTAACAATGCGCTATTGGCTGGCAGCATCGGTGCAACGGTAAAATCCCCTGCTTTTTGCCATGCCCATTTCTGCCCTTCCCTCGATTGGATTTCGCCCGCCCATTGGTCGGCTTCCACCCATAAAAAATGCAGGCGTACATGTGCGTGTTCGTAGGAATGGACTTTGGTCAGCCACGGCGTAGCGGCAAGGATACGGATGCCGAGTTCTTCTTCAAATTCACGTTGCAAAGCTTGAAAATCGCTTTCGCCGGCTTCCACCTTGCCGCCGGCAAATTCCCAATAGCCGGCATAGGGCTTGCCCTCCGGGCGGGAACTGAGCAGGTAGCGGCCGTTTTTGTCGAGCAAAATCCCGGCAACCACTTGCACCAATGGACGTGTGTCTTCAGTCATCATGAGATTATTCTTAATATGCGGCAGGCGGCGACACCTGCCAATTTATGCGTAAAAAAACGATGTCGGGCCTATACGCCCGACCTTCAACAAATACCTAACCCTTCAGGCCGTCTGAAAAGGATGCTCTATTTCAGAATACTTAAATCCGGCCTTATTTTTCCGCAATGACAAAAGCCATGACGGTATCCTCTTCATCGCTCATGCTCAGATGACAGCTTCGGATCCCCTGTTCTTCCAGCCATTTGCTCAAAGCCGGTGCAAAAAACAATTCAGGCTTGCCCAATGCGTCGTGTCCGACACCGATATTGCGGAAGGACACCACGCCGCGTATGCCCGTCCCGACGGCTTTGGCAAAAGCCTCCTTGGCGGCAAAGCGTTTGGCAAGATAGTTGACCGGTTTGCCTGCCTGCGGAAATTCCAACAGCTCTTCCGGACTGAGAATGCGTTGCGCAAATGCCAGTCCGAATTTTTTGTTCAGGCGGATAATGCGTTTGAGGGAAACAATATCCGTGCCTATTCCGTAAATCATGGGTCTGCTCCTTGTTTAAATAGTCAGGCCGTCTGAAAATGCGGCTACCGGCCAAAGCAAACCGCTTTAGCCGGTATGGCTGATGCCCTTAAGGCAGCATTCTGGCCCTGAACATGACTTCCTTCATTTGGCGGACCGCTTCAGGCAGGCCGAGGAAGAGTGCTTGGGAAATCAGCGAATGGCCGATGTTCAGCTCGCGGATGGCGAGAATTTGGGCAATCGGCGTTACGTTGTGAATGGTCAGGCCGTGTCCGGCGTTGACGACCAAGCCCAAATCGCTGGCGTAATGCGCACCGTTTTGAATGCGCTCGAATTGTTTCATCTGCTCGGCGTGGCCGTGTGCATCGGCATACGCACCGGTGTGCAATTCGATAACGGGCGCTCCGACATCATGGGCGGCTTGGATTTGCGCGTTGTCGGCATCGATAAACAAGGACACTCGGATGCCTGCATCGGTCAGGATTTTGGTGAACTCGGCCACTTTATCCTGTTGCGCCAATACGTCCAAACCGCCTTCTGTGGTTACTTCTTGGCGTTTTTCAGGCACGATGCACACATCTTCCGGCATCACGTTGAGCGCGTTTTCCAGCATTTCTTCCGTCAGCGCCATTTCCAAATTCAGGCGCGTGCGGATGGCGTTTTTAACGGCAAACACGTCCGCATCTTTAATATGGCGGCGGTCTTCACGCAAGTGCATGGTAATCAAATCTGCGCCGTGGGTTTCCGCAATCAGCGCCGCTTCGACAGGGCTGGGATAAATCGTACCGCGCGCATTGCGGACGGTGGCAATATGGTCGATGTTTACGCCTAACAACATAATAATGTCCTTTCTTTAAAGTTTCAGACGGTCTGAGCCTGCTCATATTCACAGGCCGTCTGAAAAATTCAACTGCCCCAACCAAACTGCTGCAACTGCTGCAAAACCTGCCGAGACTTGATGCCCTCGGGCAGAAGGTTGTCAATCAAAAGCCGCGTTACTTTCAAAGCCTGCCCCAGACTTTCCTGATGAACGAAACTGCCTTCCCTCAAATCGATTAACGTCGCACCCGATACGGCAACGCCTTTATTGAGCGCGTGAAAGCGGTCGGCCTCGGTCAAGGGTACCACAGCCTCTTCCGGCGTGAGCCAATACGTTTCTTCGCCGTTGATTTCCTTACCGTTGCCGTCATGGAACAAATCGGGGGCAAAGCCCAAGCGTGTCAGCAGCGTCCATTCAAAACGGCGCAAAGCGGCAATGTGGTTGGCCTCGCAGCAGATGGTTTTCATGGTCTCCACCAAAACATCGTAAAGCTCGGGCAACGGGTCTTCACGGACGGTCAATTTCAGCATCAACTCGTTTACATACAATCCGCTGAACAAAGCCCTGCCCTGCGGCTGCGGCCAACCGCCTATCCATTCGGCGCGATGTAAGGTCTTCAACTCTTGCGAACCATACCAAGACGCGCTCACCGGCACAAACGACACCAACACGCCGCGCAATTCGCTCTGCCGTTTGCGTGCGCTTCTGGCCAATAAAGCCACACGCCCATAACGGCGGCTGAAGGCCTCCACCCACAAGCTGCTCTCACGCCAAGGAGCGGAAGCAAGCAGAAAGACGGGTTCGTGGTTGATGCGGTTCGGTTGCGCCATAAGGGTTTGGAAAGATAAAGATTGTGTCGATTATAACGGAAAATCGACACAAAAGGCCGTCTGAAAGGCCTGCTTCTGTAAACAACGCCTGAAAACCTTTATAATCCGTTTTCAATAATTTTCCGATTTTGTTGACTTTATGCCGAAATTCCAGCTCAAATCCACGCTTTCCATACTTTCTCTCGCCCTGTTATCCGCCTGCTCCTTGGTGAAATACCAACCCGTTGCCGGTATTGATGCAGTCGATTTGAAGCAAGGCTACCGCTTTGAAACCAGCAAACTCCAGCGGGAAGACGATGACGATACCTTAATTGTCGTCATGTTTTCAGGCGGTGGAACGCGTGCGGCGGCCTTGGGTTACGGCGTTTTAGAACAGCTCAACCAGCAGCAGGTAACCATCGGCGGCAAAAGAAAATCCTTGCTGGCCAACGTCGATGTCGTCGTCGGCGTATCCGGCGGATCGGTTTTAGCCGCCTATTTTGCATTAAAAGGCGAAGAAACCATCCCATTGTTTTACAAGCGTTTCCTGCATCAAAACTTCCAACGCCAAGTCATCAAACAAGCCTTTTCCATGTCCAATCTGCCCCGACTGGCCTCGCCTGAATACGGACGCGGAGATTTGTTGCAGGAGCAGTTTGAAAACTATCTTTTCGGCAAGGCCACTTTCCGCGATTTGGAAAAACACGGTAAAGGCCCGTTTGCCATCATTTCCGCCACCGATATGGGCATAGGCGAACGCTTCAACTTCACGCAGGAATACTTTGATCCGATGTGTATCGACCTGGGCAACCTCCGCATCGCCCGCGCCGTCGCCGCATCCAGTTCCGTCCCCATGGTCTTTGCACCGATTACCCTAAACAACAACGGCGGACGCTGCAACTACACGCCGCCGATCAAAATCGAAGACGCGGACGACAGCGAAACAGGCAGACAACAAAGCCGCACCATAAAAGAATTTTACGAGCGCTTCCAAAAATACGCAGACGGGAAAAACCGACCCTACATCCACCTGATAGACGGCGGCCTGACCGATAATCTGGGCATGCGCAGCCTTTTGGATATGACGGAAATGTATCCGGAAAAAATCCTGACAAACAAAATCCTGCAAAACAACATCCGCCATATCGTCGTCATCAACGTCAATGCGCAAAACCAAGTCAGCAGCAATTTGGACAAAACTGCGGCCGTTCCCGGTTTCCGCGATGTTGTCTCCTCCATCGTTAATATCCCCATCGACCAAAACTCGCAAGAATCCCTGCGCCGTTTCCGCGCCTTCGTCGATCAGTGGAATAAAGACAAACAGACCGACGGCATCAGCTTCTCCTTCGTCAGCCTCAACCTCAAAGACCTCCCTCCTTCCGAGTTAAGGGAAAAAGTATTGAACATTCCGACCAGTTTTTATCTGCCGCCGGAAGATGTGGACAACCTGCGTACCGCCGCTGCCGAACTGATGAAGCAATCGTTGGACTACCGCAACCTGCTGACAGAATTTGCAGCACACCACAATCCCGACGCCATCTTTGCCGAACCGCCGCCGGACGCTAAAGATTTCAAACCGTTAAACGAAAAAGAAACACAGAAACAATCTGTTCCATAAAGTATTGCTCTGTTAAAATAGAAAAATAGATCTCAACCCCTTCAGACGGCCTCAGAGATAAAGGCCGTCTGAAACAAAATATCAAAAACAGAATACAACCATGACCGAAAAAAACAAGCCTATCGTTACCGATATCGACCGCCCCATCCTCGTTCCGCCCGGCGGCCATAAAAAAGTCCTGCTGCATTCCTGCTGCGCCCCGTGCAGCGGCGAAGTAATGGAAGCCCTGCTTGCCAGCGGCATCGACTACACCATTTATTTTTACAACCCCAATATCCATCCGCACAAAGAATATATGCTGCGCAAAGAAGAAAACATGCGCTTTGCGGATAAATTCGGCATTCCCTTCATCGACAAAGACGACGACTACGAAAACGACCGCAAAGAATGGTTTGCCAAAGCCAAAGGCATGGAATTTGAACCCGAACGCGGTATCCGTTGCACCATGTGTTTCGATATGCGTTTTGAAAAAGCAGCCCAATACGCCCATGAAAACGGCTTCCATGTATTCACCAGCTCACTGGGCATTTCACGCTGGAAAGACATGAAACAGATCAACGGCTGCGGCCATCGCGCTGCTGAGCCTTACGATGACCTGGTTTATTGGGATTTCAACTGGCGCAAAGGCGGCGGCAGCGCACGCATGATTGAAATCAGCAAACGCGAACATTTCTACCAACAAGAATACTGCGGTTGCGCCTATTCCCTGCGCGACTCCAATGCCCACCGCAAATCACAAGGCCGCATCCCCATCAAGCTGGGCGTGTTGTATTACGGCGATGAATCCACCCAATACGAGCCTCAAGCCGAAAACAAAATCATCGTTGAGAAATAAAAATTAAAGGCTGTCTGAAACATTCAGACGGCCTTTATTCAAATCAGCCGATTAACGGCGGCGGAATTTGCCGTGATCAAAATCATCAAATGCCTGATAAGCGGCTTGGCATTGAATTTTTTGCTCGGCATAAGGCAAACCGCGGAACGCTTTTGCCGCTTTATGGTTTTCCCTCAACTCGGCCTTGTTGCCTTTGTAGCGATACCAAGCGGCACGGCGCTCAAGGTATTGCTTGCAGGCAGGATGCAATTTGTTTTTCTTCGCTGGCTGGTGTTTGCTCACATGAGAGCCATGCGGCTTGGCCGCCACCTCGGCAGAATAAGCACCCAAACTCAATATGGCAACCGCCGCCAGTGCGGAACCTAAATTTTTCAGCATTAACATGATTCTTTTCCTAAATAGTTTTTCCATTATATGTTTCGCCTGGGTACCGGCAAAACGCCCATTTTTTATATGACAAAAAATGTGGTTAATTACTACATCATACTACTTGCTTTGCAAAATTTAACACACCTTCCATTTAGACGAAATCTGAATATAAATCTCTTTATTTCATAAGCCTCTAGAAAAATTTTGAACAAATGTGATGCAAACACAAAATAATGCCTGACCGCCACAAACCCACATAAAACCTAGCCTGAGCCATTCCCCTCTTTAATCAACCCCCGAAAAAAGCGCATTGTCAAGTCTAGTTAAACAAAGAAAAATACATTATATTGTGCCGTTCAAAGCAATCAAATACCGTATCTTGTGTTTTTTAATGGGAAGACTGAATAATGAATGCAGCAACGAATATTAAAGTAACCAAACGCGACGGACGCTTGGAAGATATCGATTTAGACAAAATCCACCGTGTTGTTACTTGGGCGGCGGAAGGCTTACAAAACGTCTCCGTATCGCAAGTCGAGCTCAAATCACATATTCAGTTTTACAACGGTATCCGTACTGACGACATCCATGAGACCATCATCAAGGCCGCGGCCGACCTGATCTCACAAGACACGCCAGATTATCAATATCTGGCCGCCCGCCTCGCCATTTTCCACCTGCGCAAAATCGCTTACGGCGAATTCGAACCGCCCCACCTCTACGACCACGTTAAAAAACTGACCGATGCGGGCAAATACGACCGCCACATCATCGAAGATTACAGCCGCGAAGAGTTTGACGAGCTGAATGCCTATATCGACCACAGCCGCGATATGACCTTCTCTTATGCTGCCGTAAAACAGCTGGAAGGCAAATATCTGGTTCAAAACCGTGTTACCCGCCAAATTTATGAAACGCCGCAGTTCTTATACATTTTGGTGGCCATGTGTCTCTTCAGCAAATATCCGAAAGAGACCCGTTTGGATTACGTCAAACGCTTTTACGACGCCGTTTCCACATTCAAAGTATCGCTGCCTACGCCTATCATGAGCGGCGTGCGTACCCCTACCCGTCAATTCTCAAGCTGCGTATTGATTGAATGCGACGACAGCCTCGACTCCATCAACGCTACCACGAGCGCGATTGTGAAATACGTTTCCCAACGCGCGGGCATCGGCATCAACGCCGGACGTATCCGCGGTTTGGGCAGCGAAATTCGTGGCGGCGAAGCGCAACATACCGGCTGCATTCCGTTTTTCAAAATGTTCCAAGCGGCGGTCAAATCCTGCTCACAAGGCGGCGTACGCGGTGGCGCGGCAACTTTGTTCTACCCCTTGTGGCACATCGAAGCCGAAAGCCTGTTGGTATTGAAAAACAACCGCGGCGTAGAAGACAACCGCATCCGCCAACTGGACTACGGCGTACAAATCAACCGCCTGCTGTACACCCGCTTGATTAAAGGCGGCAACATTACCCTGTTCTCGCCGAATGAAGTTCCGGGTTTGTATGATGCCTTCTTCGCCGACCAAGACGAATTCGAGCGCCTCTACACTCAATACGAGCAAGACCCAAACATCCGCAAACGTACTTTGCCGGCAACAGAATTGTTCTCCACCCTGATGCAGGAACGCGCCGGTACCGGTCGTATCTACATCCAAAACGTTGACCACTGTAACACGCACAGCCCATTTGATCCACGCGTTGCGCCTGTTCATCAGTCCAACTTGTGCATGGAAATCGCCCTGCCGACCAAACCGCTGGACAACATCAACGATCCGAACGGCGAAATTGCCTTGTGTACCCTGTCCGCCTTCAACTTGGGCGCATTGAACAACTTGGACGAACTGGAAGAGCTTGCCGATTTGACCGTACGTGCACTTGATGCCCTGTTGGATTATCAAGACTATCCGGTTGCAGCAGCGCGCACCGCAACCATGAACCGCCGCACACTCGGCATCGGCGTCATCAACTACGCCTACTATCTGGCGAAAAACGGCGTACGTTACAGCGATGACTCCGCCCTCGGTCTGACCCACCGCACCTTTGAAGCCATGCAGTATTACCTGCTCAAAGCATCGGTAAACCTTGCCAAAGAATACGGCGCATGCCCGCTGTTCAACCAAACCGTTTATTCGCAAGGCAAACTGCCTATCGACACCTACAAAAAAGACTTGGACGCCGTGTGCAGCGAGCCTTTGCACTACGACTGGGAAAGCTTGCGTGCCGACATCGTCAAATACGGCCTGCGCAACTCCACCCTGACCGCACTCATGCCGTCTGAAACCAGCTCGCAAATTGCCAACGCCACCAACGGCATCGAGCCTCCACGCGGCCTGGTCAGCGTTAAAGCATCAAAAGACGGTATTTTGAAACAAGTCGTACCGGAATTTGAAACCCTGAAAGATGCCTACGAAACCCTGTGGCAGCTTCCCGGCAACGAAGGCTATCTGAAACTCGTCGGCGTAATGCAGAAATTCGTCGATCAATCGATTTCTGCCAACACCGCCTACGACCCGGGCAAATTCGAAGGCAACAAAGTTTCCATGAAACAAATGCTGAAAGACTTGCTGACCGCCTACAAATACGGCGTCAAAACCCTGTACTACCACAACACCCGCGACGGCGCGGACGACACGCAGACTGATATTCAGGATGACGGCTGCGCTGGTGGGGCTTGTAAGATTTGATAAGGGTGATTTTCAGACGGCCTCTAGAATTTAACAAGGTCGTCTGAAAAATATTGAGAGAATAATGCTGAAGGGAAAAATGATGTTTTATCATGTGTTGGTAGAGAACAATCAAAAGGAAAAAGATGGGGAAAATATGCAATATTATCAGCTTGATATAGATGATAGAGAAAAAGTATTAGAGAAGTTTGCAGTTCGGTATCTGAAAGGGCAACCATTAAGAGTAGATGGTTATTTGATAGATAATGCCTGTCGATTTATTGTAACGCAGTCTGAATCGAGCCTTGAAGGAATTATAAAGCACAAGAAAATGATTCATGAACTTAATAAAAAGATGAGTGAAAACCATTTTCTTAGAAAATCAGAGTCTCCTTATATTTTACCAAAAGAAAGTGATTTAATAAAAGAAATATTACTAGATAAACAATCTGTAGTAGATATAACCGATAAACTCTTGGAAGAGGCTCAAAATGTATTGGATACTACTGCGGAATTAGGGAATAAGATACCTGCCACTTATTCCAATCATAAAGTTTTCATTGTTCATGGTAGAGACCATAACCTACTTACTCAAGTAGAGAATGTATTGATGAAATTAGGATTAGACCCGATTGTTCTACAAGAGCAGGCCAATAATGGAAAAACAATTATTGAAAAAATTGAAGAATGTACAGATGTAGGCTTTGGCATTGTTCTTTATACGCCATGTGATGAAGGTCGTCTGAAATCTGAAGGGGGAGAGCTTAAACCCCGAGCAAGACAAAATGTAGTACTTGAACATGGCTATTTGATGGCAAAGTTAGGAAGAGAAAGAGTTTGCTGCTTAGTCAGTGATGATGTTGAATTTCCATCAGATATTCAAGGTGTGGTTTATACATCCGCAAAAAATGTTGGTCAATGGAAATACGAAATTGCCAAAGAGTTAAAAGCGGCAGGATTCAGTATTGATACGAGTAAACTTTGAAATATAGTCACAGAATCTATACTAATTCTTTCAGATGACCTGCGATTAACCTAAGAAATCGTTTGACACCTGAATTTCTAAATTTAAATTAACCCGAGAAAAAAGTATGTCCTGCGAACACTTAACTATGTCATATAGCACTTTTTCCAAAACCAAAAACGATGCGCTGAAAGAGCCGATGTTTTTTGGTCAGCCGGTAAATGTTGCCCGTTATGATCAGCAGAAATACGAAGTATTTGAAAAACTGATCGAAAAACAATTGTCTTTCTTCTGGCGGCCGGAAGAAATCGACGTGTCGCGCGACCGTATCGACTACGCGAACCTGCCCGAACACGAAAAACACATTTTCATCAGTAATCTGAAATACCAAACCTTGCTCGATTCCATTCAAGGCCGCAGTCCGAACGTTGCCTTGCTGCCTTTGGTGTCGATTCCCGAGTTGGAAACTTGGATTGAAACGTGGAGCTTCAGCGAAACCATCCACTCGCGTAGCTACACTCATATCATCCGCAATATCGTGAATGATCCTTCGGTCGTGTTTGATGATATTGTGCAAAACAAATACATTATCGCCCGTGCTGAAGATATTGCCTGCTATTACGATGATTTGATTGAATATACTCAGTATTACAATCTGTTTGGCGAAGGCACGCACAATGTCGGCGACAAGCTTGTTACCGTATCTTTGCGCGAGTTGAAGAAAAAACTCTATCTCTGCCTGATGTGCGTCAACGTATTGGAAGCCATCCGCTTCTACGTTTCATTCGCCTGCTCGTTCGCCTTTGCCGAGCGCGAGTTGATGGAAGGCAACGCCAAAATCATCAAGCTGATTGCCCGCGATGAAGCCCTGCACCTGACCAGCACCCAGCATATGCTCAACCTGATGCGTGCAGGTGCCGATGATCCTGAAATGGCTGAAATTGCGAATGAATTGCAGGACGAGTGTTTCAAACTCTTCAAAAAAGCAGCCGAGCAGGAAAAAGAATGGGCGGCCTATCTGTTTAAAGATGGCTCAATGATTGGCCTGAACAAAGAAATTCTGGCTCAATACGTTGAATACATTACCAATCTGCGTATGCAGGCAGTTGGCCTTCCTGCCGGATTTGAAGGTGCAACCCAAAACCCGATTCCTTGGATCAACGCGTGGCTGTCTTCTGACAATGTACAGGTTGCGCCGCAGGAAGTAGAAATTTCCTCTTACCTGATTGGTCAGATTGATTCGGAAGTCAATGCCGACGATTTGGGCGATTTCGAGCTGTAATCGAACATTCGGTTTTATGATCAAGGCCGTCTGAACGGTGTGGCAGAAATCTTTGATTTCGTCTTTACACCGTTTCAGACGGCCTTTCCAATCCAAACAAATCATATGGCACTCATCAGCACTCACGACAAAACCTTCCAACTCCAACAAGGCGAAACCTTATTGGAGGGCTTGGAGCGCACTGGACATGAGGTTGAATACCAATGTCGCAGCGGTTATTGCGGTTCATGCCGGGTTAAAATCTTGGATGGGAAAGTCTCTTATGATAATTTTCCACTCGCTTTTGTCGCGCCCGGAGAAATTTTGCCGTGCTGCTGCCGGGTTACTGAAGACATCAAGCTTGATTGTCGGGAGCGAATTAAAGAGCCGGATTTATTTGATGTCGATTTATTTGAAGACAAATAAAAAATGCCGTCTGAACATTGTGGCCGAAATCTTTGATTTCATGTCCACCGTTCAGACGGCATTTTGTTTAAGCAACCTTATTTACGTTCGCCAACCGGCAAAACAGTACGGCCGAAAGATTCGTTGATGACTTCCGCGGCGGCCAAGTAGAACGCACCGAGAGCAGTTACCAAGCCTAAGCAACCGCCGATATGGACGATGCTGTGGTTTTGCATACCGTCGCCAATACCCAAAGCAAAGAAAGTCAGTGTCAAGCAAAAGAAAATACCGCTCAATACTTTAGGCTTGGTCAAGGTAGCCACAAACATCATCAGCGAAAACATACCCCATGCGCAAAGATACCAACCGATAAATGCCGGGGCTGTTTCACCTTTGAAAAAGATGGTAAACAAAGCCCATGTCCACCAGAAGGCGCCATAGCTGATAAAAGCGGTAAAGCCAAACGTATTGCCTTTCTTGAACTCAAACATACCGGCAATAACTTGGGCGATACCACCAAAGGCGAGAGCCATGCCCAAAACTAAGCCGACACCCTCTTGAGCAGTAAAAAAGCCGCCGTTAATCAGACTGAGCAACCAAGTTGTCAATGCAAAGCCACACAGGCCTACTGGACCTGGATTCGCCAGGTTTTCTTTAGTAGTAGTCATTTTATTTCTCCTCTAGTTATTAAAATAGGAAGCCTATTGTTACAGGTTTTATTTAAAATTAAAAGAAATAAATTTAAAAAAATCAGGCCATCTGAAAAATATTTTTCAGATGGCCTTGAATATTAATAATTAAACTACCCCAAAATCGCCAGGATTTTCCTTAATTCGTTGGCATCAATTTGGCCGGGGGCAGACGTTTTTTGTGCCGCACCAAAGGTAACGGCCGAGCCGAAAGTCAAGCCGGCCAAGCGACTGACGGCTCCGATTTTACCCATAGACATAGTAATAATCGGGCGGTCGATAATTTGTGAAATATCATACGTTGCCTGCAATAAAGTCAATACATCTTGTGGCGATTGCGGCATCACGGCAATTTTGCAGATATCCGCGCCCCATTCGGCCATTGTTTTCAGACGGCCTGTAATGTCAGCCAAAGACGGGGTGGCTTGGAAATCGTGATTACAAAGTAAGGCGGCAGTTTGATATTCATGCGCCAAAGCTATGGTTTGTTTTACGCCGCTTTCTTGGGCAAAAAGCTCGATGTCGATAATATCGGCTTGTTTGGAACGGATGATTTTTTCCAATAATTCAAAATAATAGTCGTCAGAACAAGGCGTATTGCCCCCCTCTTGCGCCCTTCTAAACGTAAACAGCAAAGGCTTGTCAGGAAAAGCCTGTCGAGCTATGCCTAATTGCTCGGCAATAAAATAGGCATCAAGCGCAGCTTGAAAAAAATCCGCACGAAATTCAATAATGTCAAAAGTCGTCTCTGTCAATACGCGCAAAGCCTGCTCCAATTCCTGCGTATTGGCGGCCACCAGCGGCACGGCAATTTTAGGCAGGCCTTTGCCGATCTCGATATTTTTGATGATGACAGGTTTCATATTGTTCCTTTTGCTGTTCAAGCCAATCAGTGCAGATGCTCGTAAATGGTTTCCGCCAATGCTTTGCTGATGCCTTCCACTTTTTCCAAGTCCTCGCGACTGGCCGCAATCACGCCACGCAGACCGCCGAATCGGGTAAGCAATGCTTGGCGGCGTTTGCTGCCGATACCGGGGATTTCGCTGAGTGAGGAAGTAACGCGTGCTTTGTCGCGTTTTTTGCGGTGGCCTGTAATCGCAAAACGGTGCGATTCGTCACGTACGGTTTGCAATAAATGCAAAGCCGGGCTGTTGGGCGGCAGGCGGAAGACTTCGCCGGTAAAAGGCAGTATGAGTTCTTCCATACCGGCTTTGCGCTCGGGGCCTTTGGCGATACCAACTAAAGGAATATGCAGCCCGAGTTCTTCCCATACCGATACGGCTACGCCGATTTGCCCTTTGCCGCCGTCAATCAACACGACATCCGGCCATTTGACGCTTTCACCGTTGGCTTCGGCTTCCTGCATTTTGCCGTAACGGCGCGTCAGGACTTCGCGCATGGCGGCGTAGTCGTCGCCGGGCTTGGCGGTTGTGATGTTGTAGCGGCGGTATTGCGAAGGCTGGATGTTTTGCTCATCGTACACAACGCAGGATGCAATAGTGGCCTCGCCTTGTGTGTGGCTGATATCGAAACATTCAAGGCGGTTAAGGCCGTCTGAATCCATGCCGAGGATTTTTGCCAGTTCATCAATACGGTGTTGCTGGCTGCTTTGTTGCAGGCGACGTTGTGCAATCGCCATTTGTGCGTTTTGTTCCGCCATTTTCAACCAGACTTTGCGTTCGCCTATGGTTTTAGTGACAAATTGCATTTGTTTGCCATGTTCGCCTTCCAAGGCCTCTTTCAGCGCATCGGGAACGGGAAAGTTGCTGATGATGATGTCGGGTTTGCTTTTGCCCAAATAATGTTGGGCAACGAAGGCTTCGGCGTAATCTTGTCCGTTTGGCTCGGGATCGTTTTTGGTGTCGGGGAAAAAGCTTTTGTCGCCGACATGCCGTCCGCCGCGGATGCTGACCCAGTGTACGCAAACCAGGCCGTCTGAAACCGCCAGCGCAAGCAAATCGATATCGTTTGGATTGTTCGGATTTTTGCTGTCGATAAACTGATTACTCTGCATGATGCCGAGCGCTTGGATTTGATCGCG
>FLSF01001036.1_pt1 | contig 19102 bp, 21 predicted proteins | sample 1550431 | NCBI WGS metagenome assembly FLSF01 (sample SAMEA4031754, study PRJEB14383) | metagenome | biome: human; feature: oral; material: saliva | place: Philippines | collected 2014 | reverse complement strand
AGTGTAGATTCTTTATCCCCAGTTAAATATGGTAATGCTTCTGAACCAGCAAATACTGCGCCAACTAAAGGTGCAAATCCTGCAAATGCTTTATCCAGAACTCTTACACTTTTTGATGCCATAATTTTCTTTTGGTGTGCGGTTGCTAAACCTATTGAGTTCATCAGGTCATCTTTTAGGCCTATCCCAGATGCAAATGCTGCTGCTCTATTAAGGTGTGTTCCTACACCTGAAGTTGCAAATGCCTCATAAGATGGCATCATGTACATGTTAGCTATACCACCACCAGACTTAGGAGATGTCAGTATATCAAAATCTTTATTGCCATGACCCAGCCATCTTTGAGTAAACGTTTGTTCCCTAGCGGCAGATCTAGACCTTATTTTCATCACATCTTCTATATTCGATATGCCTGACTTTTTAATCTTGTCATATTCTGACCTTAGGTCATCAAATCCGCCAGTTATCTTTCTTGCATCAAATCTAAGTCCAGTATTTAATGCACCGTTATTATCTACTTTGAATATGGTCTTAGCGTAGTCAAGATTCTTTTTATATGATGCACCTCTACCAGTTTGATCCCATTGCAAATCTATCTGTTCGGCTTTCATCTGGAAGGACCTAGATTTTCTCTGTTTTAATGTATCATTATTAGTATTCATAGTGCTTATTGCGTTCCTCCCAGTTTGCCTTACCTACGCCAGCAGGCATAGATGCATAATCCAATGAATGGAATTGTCTTATTGTTGGGTCTGCATACTGTCTTTGTCTCAATCTTTGCTGATCTTCTCTTATTGCTTTAACTTTTAGGTCGTCATCATATGAGTCCATAGATGCATACAATCCAAGTGCAGCAACGCCTAATCCTAATACTCCATAACCCTTTTTGAAGTTGTCTGGAAGAAGCTCTCCTAAAATTGGAACATTCTTTATCTTGGTGTCGTATATCTTTTCTGCACCTCTTATAAATTCTTTTTTAGGATCCTTCTTATTGGATTCTTCTATAAAAGCTCTTATATCGGATGTAACAGTTTTACCAAGCAATATAGATTCAACTGCATCATCGGCCATATTAGATATATTATCTATTGCGGCCATGTCTGCATTTTTGATTATATCTATGAAGTCGTCTATATTTCCGTTTGACCTTTTCCATGCGTCATCAAGATGTCTCTTTGCCGTAGTGTTACCATACTTGTCAACCTCCTCCATAACTCGTTTTATGGATTCCTCTTTTGAGCCAGCATGTATATATTTTGGCACGGATATATTAGATTCTTCATTAGTTATGTTGTCAACTATAGTTATAACTGTATCACCGGCCCTACGTCTTGCATCAAATCTGCCAGTCTCTTTATACTTCTGAATGTTTGATTTTAAAACTTTCATCCCCATAACTTCTCTAAGGTATGGTTCAGCTTCTCTCATTCTTGTAAATATATCTTTTGTTTCACTAGAGATATTACCAGAAATCAATTCTTCTCTTATGACATTCATGCGTTTAAAGATTGCATATTGTTGTCTTGCATCAGACATTGCTCCGTGTACCTCTTCCTCGCCAAGCATTAATTTTGCAAGGAAATCTACATTATGACCCATTTTTGCATAAGATGATGGAACCTTGCCTTGTGCAGCAGCTTTTGTCAAAGTAGCTGCTGTAAAGTCCATAAGGTCTGCTACATAGAATCTATTTTGTCCGGCAGGCATAGAAGATATTCTTCTATCAACTTTTTTATACGCTTCAATAACTCTATCGTAAGCTTTATCACTAGCCTCAAGTGTTGTGGCATTTTTAGCTTCTTGTAGATGTCTGCTTACTTCGGCGGGCCTGTATAATTGGTTAACTCTTTCGCCATTATACATTTGTGATTCTATCATATTCGCATGTACAGATAACTTATCAGATTCTGGAATTGATGATAACCATCTTCTTTCGAATTGAGAGTTCTGAATAAGTATCATACCTCTCTTGTTGCCGCCATTGCCAAATATGTCTTCATTGATATGTTTGTGTATATCAAATTGTCTGGAATGTCTATTGTTTGATTCAAAGTATTTTCTTACTGTCTCATTTGTATTATAGAACTCTTTATCTTTTAAAGCATTCCATTCAGCTTTTTTATCTATTGAATTGTCAGGATCATAAAAGAATTCTTTGGCGATACTATTGCCATTATTAGTGCCGTATGCACCAATAGACCAGATTCTTCCTTTACCAACAGTTCTTGTTACGCCATTATATTCTGACGTGATATTTCCGTTTGGGGTAAGAGATGTAGTCTCTATATCGAAAGATGTTACATATCGCCATAGATCATTATTCATTTTATTTTATCCAGTATAGCTAAATATTCTTTATTACTTTTGAATAAATCATTTTCTGTTACGAATCTGAAAGACATGTTTTTGCCAGTAGATTTTATTTTTCTTATCGCGGCCTTCGCCTTTAATTGTACATTTGGATCTCTGAGCATTATAGTTGGTTTAACTTCACAAAGTTCCATTCTACCGTCTTTATACAACACTAGTACATCTGGTATATATGTGCGCTTCTTTAGGCCTATATCGACATATCTTATCTCTATTGGTTCCGAGAGATATTTGATTACATTAGGATCAGATTCTAACTGTTCAAAGAAGGCATACTCATATGCTGAGCGGTATTTCATATAAGACCTATTTTTCACAGATTTATACATACCGCTTTTATACATATCATTTTTATTGAAATATATTCCGTTATTTTTCTTGCTCTTTTTTCTTGGCATTTAAGAGCTCCTGAATTGCCGGGTCTATATATCCATTACCGCTTGATGCTCCGATATTTTTTAATATCATTTCAATCTTAGATGACAATGAAGCCATTTCTGATGTCATACCACTTTGAATAGTATCTACTGCAACTTTTGCTGCATCTTTTCTGGTTGCCATCAGTGTTTCTAATATTTTAAGGCGATTCTTTTTAATACGCTCTTTTATATTAAAATATTTAGATACGTCTTCTTTTATTATTTGTCCACCATTTGCATCGAAGCCATAGAAATCTTCTTGAGACATATTTTGATCTTGTAGAGCTAACATAAGTGTAGCTCTTCTTTCATATAGGTCAAGTTCAGACAATTCAGATATTAGATGCATTTCAGTTATTCTGCTAGGATCAGCATTGAACTCATCTAGATATCCCTCTATTGATTGTCTTAAATATGTTTGCTCATATATACATTGGGATCCTATTGGAGCTTTATTGATCTTATTAAGTTCACAGTTGTGAACTAGAATACCATTTGCAAAGAAATTAGAATTCAGATTTACAGTTATATCGTATACATCTTCTATTCCTGAATATTCAATACTGACTATTTCAGATTCTAGAAGATCTCCATATTGATTTACATTTTCAATATTTGTTTCTAATTCTTCATTGTAGAATAGATCAGTTACTAAAACTTTATTCCCTACTTCCAACCCATCATCAATAGAGATATATGAATATACATCTCCGTTAAAAGCATAGAATAAATGATTTGTTGTAACTTTTAAATAATGACCATGTTCAGTAACAACAGTGTAGACCTCTTGTCTACCTGTTGGTATAACTGATCCTATAACTATATCACTACGGATTTCTTGTGTTTTAGTATCAAAGCTATATATTTTATCTTTGTCGACTATATCGGTTATCTTTTTAGCTGTTCCGTATCTCATAGATACTAGTGTGTCACCAGTTACACATGTTTCAGCAAATGGACATTTAGAACCTCTACATATCATTGGTGCTGCTGCTGTTACACCTCCAGAAGTCATTTTAGCAATACTCTTATTCAGATTCTTTGCTTCATCTTCTGTTAATGCAATATGTTTATATTGATCTTCATCAATATCAAATGCTCTTAAGTAATTTGTTTTAGTTAGTTTATCACCACTAACAGCTATTGCTTGTGATGATAACAAAATTGGAATTGTTTTACTAGTATCACTACCAGAGGATATGGATTTCATTTTATCTTCTAAAACAGATTCTACAACTGTTTTACTTTTATTAGAATTTGTCAGTTGTTCTGACAAATTGAATACAGTATCTAGTTCCGATTTAGGAATTCCTTTACCATAATTGAATTCATTATTCATATTTTTCCTATTGTTAAATATCTTATAATCTTTTAGAAATGTTTTAAATAACTAATAATATATGAAAAGCTGTAAATGATAGAAGTAAGTCTCGTTATTTAATAAGACATTTCATTTAAGCTTATAATCTTTTTAATATAGTATACAATATGTATATATTTTAAACAATATATTTATTTATATTTTTAATATGATCCCATATTTTCTTGTAGTGTATTATAACACTGCGTTCTTACGGAACGCTGTGTTTAAAATTTTAAAAATGTTTTAGACATCTGTTGAAGAATTGTTTAAAAACAGTTGTATACATTTTAAATAGATACAATTAGGCCTAGCAAAGCAAGGCTTTCATCTAAAAAGATATAGCTGTATCTGCCATGTTATTCCCAGTTCCACTTTCGTAACTTCCTTTGCGATTATCAAGCAGTGATCCAAATGATCATCAGAAGTAAGCTGTTACACTTTGTCGTGTCTTAACTAACAGGATTTTGATTACTCCAAGTGTCGTTATTTCGCAACACTCTGTTAAGTTCTGGTTCATTATATTTGTAGTCGAGCAACTTTTATAAGTTGCTAGGTTATATCTCATTGCACTATCTATATAACCCTAAAGTTGTCTGTCTGACCATACGGCTCGATTTCGAGGATAATCCGTTATTTGCAACAGGCCATTATTTTTATACTGCCCAACTTTCATAACTCTTTATGTATTACTTTTAGTAAGGGAGCTTACACAGGGAGAATTACGCTACTTCAACAAACAGTTTTCGATACCTCCCTAGCTAGGCTTGCCCACATCTTGGGAGAATCATTATACTTTCGCTACCGGCCTCTACCGATTATTCTAAGAGCTACTTGGTATAAGGTCAACTCTCTTTTAGTTCCGATGCCGTAGTTTATCCCGACTAGATACTAACCTCAACGAGTTAACAGAGCGAATTATACTCTCATTTTATACAGTTGTGTGTTAAGAAAATGTAAAATATATTGTAAAAATATTTTTACACATACCAAAAATAAGTATCTGATTCTAAATATAAAATATTTTTGACTTTTTTATAAAAACATGTGTACAATTCAAATCCTAGTCACCACAAAAGAGTGTTTATTATTTTTTATTTAAGGATTTAAATTATGCGTTTTGGCAATACTTACGAAGACAGAATTTTCTTTCACCAACCAGAAAGACTTACTTTTTACAACCTACAAAATACATGTGCTTTGTGCCGTACCGGCCGCACAATGGTAACAACCCATAAGAAATATGGAAACATTGTTGACATCTGGGGCTCAAATGATTACTGCACAGGATACCTGTCAAACGCTTTTGTAAATATGCAAAAGCAAGACTATAACGAAAAGGTATATAAACTGGAAATATATCCCGTAGTGTACATGGTTTCAGAAGAGGAAAGAAAATCAGTGGCAGGGATTGAAGAACTGGAAAATAAATATATTCTTAATTCTGCATTGATGGTTTATAGATCAGGAAAACATCCTCAATATAACGTTTCAGTAGCAAAAACAGATTATAGCCATGTTAAAGTAAAAATGAATTACAACGTAATTCTAGAACAATCACTAGATGGTGTTGTATTACCACTACGAGAACTAATAGCAAGAATGACAGTCTCAGCGATTAATTACAATAGAGCGATTAAGTTTGTTCCCCATCAAGATATGATTATTGAACTATGCATCCCACAATCTGTTATGGATGAGATCAAAATGGAACAAGATAGCGAGCAAACAGATTTCGACAGTGAAGCGTTGCTAATAAAGCTTCTTGCAAATATTCTTGGTTCTGATTTTGGAAGCTTCTCAAATAAATTCAATAGAGATAAATTCAAAGTTAAAATAATCGACGATACAACAGAGGTAAAAGCAGAAAATAATTTACCTGCAGTGTACAGAGAACTGATTGATGTTTATCGCGGATCATTCGTTTCAAATCCTCTATAAAAGTAGAAAGCCCTAGCTTCTGTGCTAGGGCTTTTTTATGGCTTAATCCATGTTATTTTCAATGTATTATCACCAGACTCTTCTATATACTTCAAAAGATACCCTAAGGCCTCGAACCCATCAATAGGTTCATAGAATCCTCTGGAATCAAACTTGGTACTCGCGCCAATAAGAATAAATCTACCATAAATCTTATCTATTCCGTCTGCGGCAACTGGCAAAAAACAATGTCCAGTTCTATCTGTAGACTTAACTTTGGCCCTTAAACACACTCCTAGTGATTCATTAAATATGAATGGATATCTCTTTCCGTTAACAGGGGATTTTTCAATGGAGATGGTATATGAACCATCTTTTATACATGATAAACCCGTAATACCATTCGGTGAATCATTATTGTAGTCCCAAGGAGACTCAAGCGTATAGATGTAGACATCCTTACCAGAAAGATTCAGCTTAATGCGTCCATGTACGCCATACTCTCGCGCTATTGCATGGTTTTGTTTCAATCTTTCTAATATCATTTTTCATCATCCATAGTATCTTCTATCTTTTCTACGGACTTCTTCATAGACTCAAGTCTTCTATCAAACTTGTCAAGATTTCTCATCTCTCTCAACTGTGATTTAATAGAATCCAAATCACTACGAATGGCACTAAATTTACTCTTTATATCTCTTTCGCTATACTTCCTTATACTTTCTATATCCATCCTATTGCTAGAGGACATAGAAACCATATCTTTAATCATTCCTTCTGTTTCTACAATTCTAGACTCCAATTTAGCAATGTTTTCATTAAGAGCATTATATTTTGTATTAACATAATAATTCGCAGATATGTTTGCAATCAAAATTATAAGAGAAGATAGCGTCAAAAATATGTGGTTACACCATATTTTTCTGCAATCCATTTAAACTCCCTAAGTTCTGAGTTATGAATTAACTCTTATGTGGAAAATATATTGGTTCGTCTTGTGAAGTTTCCCTTTCAATAACAGGAGCATCTTCCTCAGCTGTTTCTTTCGATGTGTCATCAATAGCAGCTTTATACTTTTCATTTACAAATCTAGATGCAACATTAGAACCCAGATACGCCATAGAGATTGTGATAACAATATCTTTATAGACAGTGGCATCAATTCTATTAATCAATAGGATGCTACTGACTAGTGCTATGACGCTTAATGAAAAGACGAACTTTCTAGATAGAAAGTTTAGAGCATATTCTTTAATCGACATTTTATCTTTCCTTCATTAAGTATTTGATATCAGATTCATGTCTGTCAAGAATTTTTCTCATTTCGTCCATTTCCCTTTTATAGGACTCATTTTGTACAGCAGCTTCAGATCTGGTGTACATATCATTTCGGATCTTTTGAATATCCTGTGATAACTGTGCAACTTGATTTGCAGAGTTCTGTATATTGTTGTTGATGGAAGCCAAACTCCATGTACTATATACAACAAAGCACATCATCGACCAAAAGGTAGCAATACCAATTGTTTTAGGAATTGTCACTCCAAAAACAACGTAGCCGTTGTTGTTACTTTCTTTTGCTTCAGACATTTAAATCCCCTATCTTAGCATTGTGTTCAAAAATCATACAAGGGATTTGATTTTGAAAAAGAGTGCGTTTGGGGTCGCATCCAAAATGATTCACACTTTCATGTTCATATTGGCTCTTTTCCAACCATACCCTCCTACGCTCTCAGGAGCAGTCTTCCGATACATAGAGAACGAATCAAGTGCTGATTGCGAAGCAGCACGCGCCTTTTCGGAATTCTGAATCAAAGATTGTGAGAAGGACATTCTTGGTAGCTTGGAAACAATGTCTTGTCCAGAGCTACGACTCATAATATGTGCACGTTGAAACGATTCCATATCAGAAACAATTCTTCCAGCAGCACCTCTTCTAAATCCTCTAAATGCACCAAATGCAGCACCAAGTGCAGCACCCGATTTCAAACCATCAAGAGTCTTATCAGTGACATCACCTCCAGTAGCCATAGCAATAGCAGCATTCATGCCGCCAATTGTAGCAGCCCCTGTAGTGATAGACCCTAAGAATCTAGCCCGAGATTCTGCTTGCGTGATAAAACCAGAGTTCTTAAATAGTTTTTCTGTTTGCGAAGCAGGGGTATTTAAGACTTTATTTGCGATAACGCTCATAGTTTCATCAGCTGTTGGTGCAGCACCCTTTTTAGAAAATGCACCAGTGATTTTATTAAACAGACCCATGATCAAATGACTCCGTTACGTTTTAAGAAGCTCTCAAATTCAGGAGTTCTATCAAAGTCCCCTTTTGGACTTGGACTCCAGTTATTTGCAGCATTTCTTGCTTCAAAATCTTTTCTGAACAAACCTTCAAATGCTTTCGCATCTCCAGGGCCAGCACCATTAAAAGCACTAGCAAAAGCTTTGTCCATGTGTTTACTTCCTCCATTCATCCCTGAACCAGCATCAAATCCAGCCATAGCTTCAGAAACAGCTTTCTTAGCGCCAGTTGCACTGGCAGCCAAATCACTAGCAAGATTACGGAATCCAGTTGATTTGTGAGCAGCGTAAGCAATGCCCGCGCCGGCAATCGCACCGAAGGTGCCACCACCAACTGTACCTCCAAATGCTGTAGTGTTGTCGGATAGGATGCCATTTCCTAAGCCATAGGCTGCGCCAGCAGCGGCTCCAACACCGACCCCACCTGTCCATTGTGGAGCAATTTGAGATTTACCAAGGAAGTTTTGTACTCTAGCATACATACTGAAACGTTTATTGGCGATAGCCATAAAGTACGCTCCTTGTAAGATTGAATTAAAAATTTTTCTAGATCTAGAAACACTTTTAGAGTGTTTCCAATATAATACTATACATGTTTGGTTTTGGGTAGACCGAAAGTGCCGAATGGGAGAAATATTTTTGATATATATAATTTTTGGGTGAATTTATTTTTGATGTAATGTGGATGTGATTTGTTTTGCCCCCTGGGTATGATAGGGAGAGAAGAAGACTGAGTGTGATGAAGTTTAGTACACCTATTTAGCGACTGGGCATAATACATCAGTTAAAAAGTTTATACTGTTAGTCTGGGCACATTATATCTTTTAAAACGAGATATCCTTCGACTGAGCACCTGGTGTGTATTTTATGGTTTCTTGTGGAGTGGGGGTGTAGTCCGGGATTTGCCCCCTGGACTGTATCCTACATTATTATACCATCCACATGCATTAGATTAATTTTATTTTTTATAGGAGTAACCAAAATGGTTAAATTCATCATCACTTTAGTAGTCCTGTTTTCTGTTCTGTTTTGCGGTATTGAAAGCTTAATGCAATCTTCTAAAGCTGCAAATGCCATTCAAAATAGAAATGCAGTAATTGAATGCTCAGTCGAAGGCAATTGTAAGTAATTGTCTTCTTTTTTATTAATTTAGTAGTACATTTATTTTATTTTCATTCTTTAAAAGAAAGGTTTTATTATGAAACTCCCAATTCGCATTCGTTACATTCTTATCATTGCATTCGCTGTGTTTATGATCAACACTGTCAATGATAGTTTAAAACGTAGTGATTATAATCATTGTTTGGCCACGTCTAAAATGACCAAACAACAATGTCAAACAATCACTGGTTATCAATTAAATAAATAAAAGGAGCAATTAAAATGATTAAATTTAATAACCATAATGAAATTGTTGATAAATTCAATGCCGCTGAAATGTGGCTTTGGTCATTCCAAGACGAGAAAGATAAATTCTATCTCAAGATGGAATGCTTTGATGATCCTTCACATCTAGTAATCCAATTGGATTATTATTGTGATCGGCATTTTAATGCAATGTTGTATAACATTCGTCTTGTGCAGTGCATCAAATGGTTTATTAATAATAATAAATCAATAAGCGAACTCAATGATGTTATCAACGATGCATTATGTGGTAAGACATCTTACCTAGTGCCTCGAAAACCAATAGAAGAGGATGATGAAATCCCCTTCTAATAAATATAGCCTTATAGAAATATAGGGCTTATTTGAAACACCCCTGTAGTATATGGGGTGTCTAGTGGAATTGACCTACCACTACTGATGAGATTGGTCAAACTTTCTTCATGGGTTTATAGTACAGCCTTACTATAAATCCTTATTTTTAATTTTGTCTATAGAAAGGACATTATCATGGCTAACACTATCAATACAATCAACTTCTTCCGTTCATTACCTGCAGATCGTCAAGCTGCCATTAAAGAGGTAGCCGATCAAATGGTTGCGGCAATTGGTTCCGTAGCGACCACTGAACACAGAGATGTTAAAGTAAATATCCACGGCACAGAAGTGGCAATGAGAATCAAGTCTGTAAGCAAAAAAGGCAAAGCGTTCATTACATTTGTAAAAGGACGCAATACTCCTGTGGCACTTCAACTTCTTAATACTCTGAAACTGGTAGAAGGACGCAATTATGCTATCAATAGAGTATTGTGTAGCGGCTACGAATCATTTGTGAACAAGTTCTTTATGCTTAATAAGGAAGTTGTTGTAAACGGCAAACAGAAGGAGACTGTATTGCGCAAAGAAATTGTCACCTCTGCGGAGGCGTTCTTCGGTTTTGTTGTCAAGCTGTCTTCTGATAGCAAAAACAAAATTGAAGATGTATTAGACGCAATGCGTCAACGTCCGGGTCTTCGCTATGCTCCTGTTGGACACACCTCCCCACGTGCACAACTTGCACAATACCGTATTCCTGGTTGGGAAATTGAGGCCAACGAGTTGGATGCAATGAACCTGTCTCCAGACATCAACTCTAAGCTGGCTTCTATCGGATGTTTCTCTCAAGGTGCTATTGATAGTATGGCTGCAGTGTTTGACAATGATACTGTGTATAGTATTAATGATTCAACAAAAGCTATTGCCCGTTTTGGGTTAAACCCATCGGAACACAAATCAGTGTCTATTGGTGTTAAAAGAATTGCCGTAGTTGTAGGGGTAGATATGCCTGAGGGTTATGATAAATACTCTGATAGCATCTACACTTCTGTAGTTGGTGGTGCTATTCATGCCAACAAAGAACAGTACATGAAATACGGTGCTATGCGTGTAATCTCTGAGAACCATGCAAAAGGTGTGGCTGCATTCATCTCTGATGAGTTTGAGGCTGCCTCTAATACCCTTGGTGTTCAATACATAACAGGAAAGCTGAAATCTAAATCTGTAGGTTTAGGATTCAATATTGCTGGCAATGGTAAAACTCTTAAGGAGTTCATTATTGACCTGTACAACGATGTGGAGTTCCGCGCCGAGATTAATGATACACTGGCCTCTTTTGTTAAAGAGGTTAAGATAGGCAGCCTTACTTATCGTGTCATCATCATTAACGAAGAGCTCCACGCAACATCCTTTTACGCATTGGAGGGCTGGGAGTATACAGAGAAGTTCTTAGCACAACAAGAAAATATCAAATCTCACGCCTCTATTGATGAGGCTGAGTTTGAATTACTCGGGGTTGAACAAATAGACGAAGATTCCTTATCCGAAGAGGAAATTGAGACTCTGAATGCTAGTAGTGTTATGAAATCGTTTGTTGAACAGGTAAAAACTAACCCTGATTTCAAAGTTGGCGAAGAGTTACTTCGGATGAAACGTGAAGGACTGATTTCTAAAGTCAAAAAAGTTGGTCGTATTTCACTGCTGACTCTGGACAGTATCAAAGATCAATTCGGAGAGAAAGCCTTGAAGTCTTTCTTGGAAGCCAATATCGATAACTCTTATCTGGTAGAGTCTTCTATCCTTACTAAGGACTTGTCTCCTCGCATTTATGAAGAGGGTGAGATCAAATTTGTTTTAAAAGAACTGTTCGACAACAGTATTGCCTATGCGGGCAACGGAACTCTGAAAGCCGAAAACTTTAAGGCTTACGGTAAGGATAAAGCCATGATCAGTAATACTATTGATCGTCTTTTAAACGGGGACTCTTCTATTGGTTGGGTAGGCCTGATCAATACAGGATTCACCATTAACTTTGCTGGTTATGATTTTATCTTCCCGGCATGGAATAAGCTGAAAGGCCAAATCATTCTTCCTAATGAAGAAGATTTATCCGAGGGCCTTATTGGTGGTAAATTGGTTGGGACACTGATGTCCATCTATCAGATGGTTAAATTCGGTAACACCAAAGGGGCTGTTCTTACCTACGCTAAACATGTCCTCACTTTGGAACAATTGTTCCTTGGTGCGCGTATCACCAAAATACGTATGTCTAATAACTCAAATATGGTTCTTGTACCACAAACCAAAGATTTGGTAAATGTGTACACTACCAACAAGTCTGTTAGAAAAGGTATCCAAGAGGATTACCAATTGGGTTATATCAAATACCCGGAATTGATGCTGCAATCCTTTAAGCTGGTGTCTGCCAAATCTGGCACACCTTTCTGGACAAGCACAGAGGAATATCCTGTGTTCGATATCTTGGAAGAATCTGTTTTGAGAATTCCTCCTATGTTGGCTCTCACAAACCAAGACGATTTCGATGGCGATAGAGCCACGGTGTTTTACGCCAAAGGATTGGATGGTCAAGAGACCTGGACAGTAGAACATACTCTGGGTGAGGATAATCTTATCGGTAAATATCAGGCTGCATATGTATCCGATGAGGAGGAATCCTTATTGAAAGGTTTGGATATCATTAATGAGAATACCATCAAATGCTACCCAGCTGAGGAGTTTCAAGCTGGTGTTGAGAAACTGGTTAAGGCTAAACAAGACACTGGTAAATATACCAATGCTCTTGTCCAAAGCATCCCTTTATTTGAAGCTATGACTTCTTTAAAAGATGGCCTCACTAAAGAAGAGGCTCGTATTGCTATTGCCAGCATGGGTGTTGCTGTTCAGAACGGTGCGATCTCTCAGATGAAGCATGAGAATCGCGGCTACTCACTGATCGATATGATGTACTTGTTCTCAGCTTCTGAGCGTAATGCACACGATAACAGTATCTCTCTGGCTGATGCTTGGGAAGAGGCTATTGAAAGCACTATCGGTGATAAAGAGGTGGCACGTCACATCGCCACAATTATTGCAGAGAAGGCTCCACGGATCATTGAGCATAGCAATATGGTCAAACTTGGCAAAGTATACAGTGAGGGTGAGTACGATTACTACAACCACTTCGGTACAAGAGCTACAGGTCTGGCTTTGTCTCGTATGGGATTTGGCTCATACATGCAAAACCTTAATGGTGTGATTTATTCCTCTATTGATGGAACCGAAGAGGAAATCAAGGACTATATTGATGCAACAATGTCTATTGGCCGCACCTTTGATGACTTCTTCAAAGTGATTGAGTCTCGTGGTACTAAGCACTCTACTGCTCCTAAAGCCAGCATCTACGGAGCAATAGGTATGTTCTTTGAAGCTGCCGAGAAAGCTGCCAAATCATTGAAAGCTATCCAAGCAATCAGTGTGTTTGCTGAGCGTGAGGCCTCTTCAACTGTTGAGGAACAAGCTTCAGCCTTGAATGATATGGGTTTCTAAGACTCCGTACAAATCCAAAAGAACAAAGATACTCTCACTCCGTTACAAATTGCTGTAGCGGAAAGAGAGTGTCGATTCTTTTGTGAGGGAATACTAAGGTTTCTAGTAGATCATTAGTATGCACACTGTTTATTTAAAAAGTGCCGGCACTCTTAAGGGTGAGTGTCGACACTTTAATGATTATTTTTAACCCTTGGAGAGTTGACATGAACTACAATAAACTTTTGAAGAAAGACCTGATCGCATTACTGGCCAAGAAAGAGTCGGAGGTACAGGCTCTGAAGAACAAGGTTGAAGAGTTGACACTGGCTTTGCAACGTAATACTGGTGTTATGGAACAACGTCCCTTGATCGAGTCTAATGCTCGTCAGGAAGTTTTGACGTTCGTTCAGAAACGGGATTTGTTGTTCCGTTTCCAAAGGGCATTTGGTACCAAGTTGTATGATACTAGAATCAGTGCTAATGGTGCTGAATGGCGTAGGAAAGGGAGTGCATATGATACTCCGTGGAACAAAATTACGGAGGAAACTTTTGCAGGTAGATAAAGCACTAGAGATCGGCGCATAAATATACGTGTCGATTTCTTTTTGAGGTTTTATACCTTGTGTGAGTGTAAGTAACTTTATCGGCACCTTAAGCTTTACGGCTTTCGGTGTCGACTCTTTTTTGATTATTTTTTAACTTTTATGGCTATAGGAGGCCCCAAATGAAATACATCCCTACTAAAAACATGTTCCAAATCTGGAATAACCCTGAAGAACGCAAAAAAATCGAGGACGCAGCACATGATGAAGCTAAAGAAAACTTCATTGCTGAACTCAAAGAAGAGGGCTATAAATCTGTTGAAGAGTACAAAGACTACCTGCGCGGATATAGCAGTGCAGATCTGTTCCATGATGTACTCGAATACCGTGAAGAACGGGACAGAGAGGATGATTTGTCTAACCATCCAGATATCAGCCCAGAACAAAGCTTCCGTCATATGGTTTCATGTTTTGAACATATCATTAACATCGATATCCATAATGACATCATCGAACAGTTAGACAGATTAGGTAAATAACAATCTATAAGAGTCGGCACATAAAGTGTCGATTCTTTTTTGAGTAAACCTTTTATACGGAGAAAGGAATCCAAAATGTTTGTTGTAGACAAAAAGGACTTTGATGTCCAACTTAAAAACAAAATTCAGGAAACTATTAATAATCCTGAATTACAAGATATTATGCATGCAGATAATGGTAATTCTGTTGTCTGCGGCTTTGGATATGTACAAGTCATCAATACAGATGGTGATGTATTGTATCAGGTTAATCATACGGGGATGGATGTAGTAGCTGATATCAGAAAGATTTGTGGTATCACTTACTAATACAGAAGAGTCGGCGCTTTTAGTGTCGATTCTTTTTTGAAGAAAATTGTTTTTCATGGGATTAGTGTCGACGGGTCCCTTTTCTCCGTCCGCTCTTCGTAGTGAAAGTCGCCACACCTCCCTAGGGTAGTGTCGACTTCTTTTTGAAAGCCATCTGATAGAAAGGAAATGATATGGCCGACAAAGCAAAAGCTGCGAGAAAGCAGTTGCATAATATTGCAAACGGTATTAAGAATGCCGCAAAAGGTTATGCTGCTGCTATTGATCAGTCAGCTAAAAAACTCAATGAAGAAAAGGTTATCGCCGGATTCATTGAGTACAAGACAGTAGCACACGAATACATCAAAGCTGGTGTAATCGATACGGATCCATACGATGTTATGGATGAAACTAAAACTGAAACCAAACTTGGCAATGTTGCCGATTCAATCTTTTTCAATTACAAGGAAACCATCATGAAAACCGTTAATAGCAAAAACTTCAAATCTCAACAAGTTCTGGACGCTGAAATGAAAGAAATCAGCAAACTGGACGAATCCGGTGTACTGTTGTTGCACTCTGCTGTTGTGAAAGCCAACAAGGAATATGTGGCTAATCCAACCGAAGAAAACAAAGTGCGTCTGTATGTTGAAGTTCGCAAATACATCCGTGCTGTTGCTCACTTTGGTACTAATGATATCACCGGTATCACTATTGCTCAAAGCAATATGGAAGCTGTTAATGAGGTTGCTGCTGATATTCTGTCAGAATTGAAGATGAATGTCAGCACTCATGAAGAGGCTGAAGTTATTGTAGAGTCCGTTAAGGATTCTATTGAGCAAACTCCTGAAGCCGTTAAGAAAGGCTGGACAGGTTCTATTATGGTCGGCCTCACCAAGGTTGGCGGCCTGTTGTGGGACTTTGCCAAAGGTGTTGTATGCTATGTTTATAATGGTGCCAAGAAAGTAATTGGTTCCATTATCAAAGTATCTGCGCTAGCATTGTCTTGCATCATCGACCTGCTGGACGCTGCTACTACCAAAGACTTTGGTGCTAGTGGTGCTAAAGGTATCATCCGTAAAGGGATGGTTGCTATGACTAATGAAGAAGAAGCTGTTGCTGCGGCATGATATACGCAGACGCTTCTGAAGTTGGCAAAGGTGTATTCTTAATTGGATACATCTCTGCTAACAATAGCAAAAGGGCTTATAAGCGCATTAAGGCAAAGGACAACAATATCGCCGAAAGAGCCGCAATTGAATTCGCTTTACAGAATAGCGATGGGGAAGTTGTTGCTAGTGACAGTTTAAACAATGTTACTGATATTAATAACCCACAGGTTGTGTTTGTTCCTCGTAGCAATAACTTGGCAGACCTGTACATCAAAAGCTGTAAGTAGAAATAAAGATCGGCACTCTATCATAGTGAGTGTCGATTTTTTATTGAGGATAATGTTGTCCTCATTCACGGGTATTCGCCCACTTTTATTCTATTTTTTAAAAAGGATCTTAAAATGAACCAACAAGCTAACTTCGAAATCAACCCTGCTCGTATCATCTCTGTTGTACGCAACAACCCTGAAGACTTCCATGAAGTATCCGGTACTGTATACATGCCTCGTCCTGAAAACCGTCGTGTGATTTACAGCATTAACCGCCGCGATACTGATAATGGTCCGGTGTTCAGCGTTTACCGTACACAGAATGTAATGGTACCTGCGCCTTACAGCAATACCCGAAACGCCCGCGCTACAAGTTGGGTTATGGCAAATGCCGATGACCACTGGTCTGTTGCACAAAAAGGTGCTGTTGACTTTGTTAACACTCCTGTTGGCGACCATAACCACTGGGCTATGGAAACTGCTTTGCGTTCAGATGTATTCAATGCAATGTCAGTTCAAGGTCAATGGACTTACACTTTTGTATGTCCGTCCGATGCTGTAAAACAAGCCGAGTATGATGTCATCAATCGTAATGCTCTGGCAATTCTGGGTTTGCAAACCCAAAAAGAAAACCTGTCCACTATGAACAGCCAATATGTTCATAACTCAGGTGAGATCCGCGTGATTGAAAAAGCAATGAATGTCAATGCCATCAATCAACGTATGGAAGAGCTGTACAAAGAGTACCTCGCTCAAGTAGCCAAATTGGTGAAAGAAGAGAAACTCTTCAAAGGTGTTGCTATCTATGCAAACCGCGACACCCTTTTACCGATTGCTTTGCCCGAACTGGGTGCAAGCTACGGTCGTGCTGGCAGCACTGCAAAAGACTTGTGGGAAAACACTTTGTTCCCTGCAAGCCGCGTAATTGCTGGTCTGTTTATACAAGGTAAAGCAACAGTCACTATGGCTGATGTTGATCCTTTGCATTCTGACTTCACCTGCGGTATTCAAGTTACCCAAGGTAGCGAAACACAATACACTCGTCGTATTGTGGAAGTAACTAATCCTCAAGGTAATAAGATTGCTATCCGTACTACTTTGTACGATAACAACCGTGGTAATAACAATTCGCGCCCTGAAGCCTTTGAACGTGGTATCACTAGCAATCCTGCTATTGTTTACCAAGGCGGAAACCGTGTAACTATGGAAAGCCGTATTCAAGGTCAAGGACAACCTTGGGTTACTGTACCTAATGTTGTGATTTCCGAATACATCTTCGACCGCGCTGGCAGTGGTGTAGCTGCTCCGGTAGTATCTGAAGACTTCGATATGCTTGCTGCTCCTGTAGCAACTGTTGAAGAAGTTGAAGAAATCGATATCAACAGCATTGAAACAGTCGGCTCTGAAGCTCCGAAAGAGCAAACAGGTGTACAAGCAGCACGTGCACGTCGTTTGTCTCGTGGTGCTAAACAAGCTGAACAAGCAACTGAATCAGCTCAAACAGTTGATGAATTGCTCTCCGGTTCTGAAGGTACTGTAGATCAAGGTGAAAAAGCAGAAACTGCTGCTTAATGTAGTAAAAGAAAAGGTCCCACTTTTAGGAGTGGGATCTTTTTATGATTAAATACCAATGGAGATAACCATCATGAATGGTTTGGTTACATTTAGTTTAATACTACATGGGTTGCTAGCTGCTTTTAATGGACATATTATCACTAGGGATATTGAGAGAAGTAAGTACGCCGCCGAAATAAAAGGTGATACTGTATTAACACTCTTAATGGCACTTATTGTTATGATTCTATCAGTAGCAATAGCATACGCTGAAGTAGTAATAATGATATTCCTGTACGAAATGTTACAAGACATCGTACTTCTGTTTATTTAGGAACATATAGTATAAGAAAGCTAATTTCTGTTCTGATATAAAAGATACAATATGGGGCGAGCGTAAGCGAGCCCCTTTACTAATAATGATTACAACAATACAGTGTCTATTATTTTTTGAGTATAAGAGATACTGGCTGCGATTTTATATATCGTTGTATACATATATAAGTGTATTAAAGCAATAGAAGAATAAATAGTATGTTTAGCCAAACGCCTTTATAGTGTTTGGGGGTTTTATATATAAGGTACAATACAAGTATATATAATAGTAATACAATAGAGATATAAAATACACATGTCCGGCGCGGTATGTGTTGTTATAATCAGTATTATAGAAGTTACAGATACGACAAAACTACCGGATACTAGTACAAGTATACGGCGGGCGCTCCTACTTAAAGGATTCGTTAAAAAATTAAGTTGTTCACTAAGTATATATACCAATAAATACAATAAGAAATAATATAATACTAGGGATTACATCAAGTATACTGTATATGCTAATACCCACCGTGACCACACGATGTCGCTGGGGACGTAACCTTACAGCTTCACAGCCCAATTCAGGAACCAAGCATTGCTTATATAGTACACCTATTAGATATAAACGCCGCTAATAAGTATAATACCTCTGTAGTGTATAAATAAATATACATTGACAAAGAGCCCTTTAATAATACAACAAAAGCACTGATGCGATACAGGAAATATAGGATAAGAAAAAGGGATAAATCCTAATATATGTATGCCTTTCCATGCACTTAAGGAGTTTATAGTCTCTCCAGTAGGACTACTCTCTAACAATATATATAAGTATAGTATATATAGAATAAGAATGCAATCCCTTAATTTGAATTTTGAATTAA
>FLSF01356071.1_pt1 | contig 19729 bp, 27 predicted proteins | sample 1550431 | NCBI WGS metagenome assembly FLSF01 (sample SAMEA4031754, study PRJEB14383) | metagenome | biome: human; feature: oral; material: saliva | place: Philippines | collected 2014 | reverse complement strand
AGCTGCAGCTTCTTTAACAGTGGCGGTAGAACCTACTGCCGAAGCTGCTTTTGCAGCCTCTTTTACTTCTTTACTTTCGCAACCAGTGATAGCGGCAATAGTCAACAAAACGATTAACAATTTTTTCATGATAGTATTTCCTTTTTACAAAAGTTAGATTAAGATTTAAAAGATTTGATTGGTAGTTTACTTAGAGTCAATTACGGAACGAATCAGATCCAGCTTGTGCTGAAGTTCCTTGACACGTTCACCGTCGATTGTTTTATGCAAAACGATACTCTTAGATTCCTCAGTCATGGGAATCACGTCAGCCAGAGTGATTCCCAAGAACTTACAAATCAGGTAAGCGAAGTCAATGCAAAGCACATAAGTGCGCTTTTCCTCCAATAGCATTGATGTGAATACCGCTTGGTTTACACCAAGGTATTCAGCTACTTCTTTGATGTTGCTATCATTAGCATAGATAGCATTTTTAAGGTTACGTTTAAGAGCTGTATTAAACGCATATAAGTCATGTCCCTTGGTGGATTGAATACGTGCTGGCATTTTGATTTCCTTATAAAGTTAGAATAGAATAGAATAAATGATATTAGTTGCGGTGGTCAGGCATCCATATCTCACGTAAATAGTATATATCTAAAATAAATTATAATCAAAAAAAAAAATAAACTACTCTCTACCCCGTAAGGAGTAGAGAGTAATGCACCTAAGAATGGAACTTCTTCATGATGTTAATCATTGTTTCACCAAGAGTAGGTTCCTCAGTAGTTCTTGATAAAGGTTCTGAAAAGGTTTCATTTACAGGGGTCTTTCTAGAATTATCTTCCTCGATAGGAGTAAGAGTATTAGGATCATATCCTCCTGATATTAAGATAAATTTTATTAATGCAGTATCAATCTGCCGCTGTCTTCTTAATTCTCTAGAGCGATCAAGCCATTCGCGTATCTCCTCGATTTTAGAAGACGGAGGAGGCAATGCTTTATACTCACCCATAACTACTTCCTTATTTCACTGCAATACCGGCAGCTTCAGATTCTTTTTCATAGTCACGTTTTTCAGATTCTTCAGTCGTAAACTTCTCAGCATAACGAGCTTTCAGTTTCCTAATATTCGCTTCCATGATTTCTTTCAGAGAGTAAATTACCACATCCGTATCCAAGTAACTCGTTACAATTATCCATTTCAGGATATCGACACACAAGTTACTCATCAAGAGGACATGTTTCTCATGATTCAATTCTTGTTTATAGAAGTAATGTTTCTTGAATGCATCTAATGCTTTAGCAGCTTTCTCTAACAAGACTTCTGTTGCACTGGATAAATGCCCATTGAACTTGAAATTAGTGATGTAGTTTTGAAAACCATATTCCTGTAAAGCTGCTTGTGCAAGATTACTAGATTTACCTTCCATTAAGTCTTCAAATACACCACGATTAACCATGGTATTCAAAGGATCTTCAACACCTTTCTCTCTAAAGATTTCTGTAGCATCGTAATACAAAGCAATATGCCAAAGTACGTCACCTAATTCAGAAACATAAGCTTCGTAATCAGAAGAAGTACAAAAACCTTCTTTAACGTACTTACGATAGATTTCTACTGCTTCAGATAACTCACCGACTAATCCTACCATGGAATGCAAGATACGATTAGAAACATCAGATTGTTTAGTCGCATCTGTACGCATAGCTAACTTCACATAGTCTTTAAAACTAGAGATCCCGATATTGTCTACTTTCTCTAATAAGAAAGGACTGGAAGTCTTAATAGCGAAGTAAGGGCGACCGTGTTTCTTGTCTAAAGCTTGATGAGTATAGAATGCCGTAATGGCACCTGGTTTGGTTTTACTCAGATGTTGAACGACTGATGAGAGTGCTTCAATACCTTGAGATTCGTATACAGCATTGATAAACTCGCAGTAATTACGAGTAGCATCGTTGACCTGATCTTTCAAAACGTGGTTAGCAATATCCAGAATGGCAAGATATTTATCTTCCGGAATTTCACCAGACAACTTTTTAGTAGTTGTCTCTATTAAAGATTTTAATAACTCTTTCTCATTCTTTAAATTGAGAAAGAAGTCGTATTCAGATTGGTGATCCATAATAGTTTCCTTTTAAGATTTACGGGTAACTTCTTCAGAAGGTTCTTGTATTAGTTCAGGACGACCAGGATAAACAGGTTGTCTAGAACCAGAACGAGTCATTCGGTCAGAAGCATTTTCCGTAGTTGGTCGTTCTAATTTAGGACCTGGAGAAGTAGTAGAACGACCAGTGTTGCTGCACATTTGTCCAGTTGTTTGTAATGGGTGTCTTTTAATTGGCGGATAGGCGTGAAGACCAAGTCCAGCTTCAAAAAGTCTAGATTTAAAATGCTTCGTTTCGTTAAACTGGTTAGATTGAATTTGACCAATATTACCTGTCATTTGCTGATGCGCTCGAGACGAAGGAACTAAGTCGACATGACGTCTTCGTTCCATACCAAAATTGTTTTCAAATCCAGTATTAATAGGCATCCCTGGTTCTCTTACATATTCGAAGTCAGGATAGCCATTCGCTCGTGCTTGTTTAAACTCAAAATCCTGATGAAAATAGTCACGTGGTTCTAAAGCATTAATACGAGTAAATACCGCCCCTTTTATATACTTTCTCAGGTAGTGTTGATCAGCAATGATTTGCGGATTCATGCTTAGTGCTAAGTCACGAGCTTGCATCAATAAACCAGGTACCTGACGAGTTAGCATATAAATATGCAACAATTCTTGATCTGGATAGATGTGAGCATCGTACTCATCCAAGAGCAATTGAATCATTTTGAAAACCATTTCGAATGAACGAGTCTCTGTTCTCGTATCAGGGATGCAGAGACCATGTTCTTTTTCATATTGATTCCATTCTTTAATGAAGTGATGACTACGACGAATGAAGTCATTATAGAGTTTGATACAGTCCTGATTAGGAACCACAACGAAATTCATACCATCTTCGTAATTGATTTCAATATACTCTTTCATCTTAAACAAATGATATCGAATCTGTTTGATGAGTTTATGCAGAGTATTACGTTTAGAATGAATCTCTTGTACCGTAGCGTTAGCAATGTCTAAAGACTTAACATAAAGCTCACTAGGAATTTTACCTTCTGCGAATTCTTTAGTCAGAACTGCGATAGATTCGTAGAGTTTTTCTTCGTCACTCAATACCAGAAGATAACGCTCTTCGAATTGTTGATTCAAGTCTTCTTTCATTTCAATTTCCTTTACTGAGTTAGATTACGGAAGGTCAGATTGAATAAATCATCAATCTGACATCCGGCATTTACTGAATTTACAAGTTGTATTGTTTCTTGTGGTATTCTACCAAGTTCTTATAGTAACCTAAAGAATCTGGACAGTTTTTATCTACAAAGGCTAAGAGTTCTTCACCTGTGCCTTTAAAGTAACCACATTCCCAAATGTCTTGAGTAGTCGATGTCGCAAAGTCTTCTGATTTACGAGCACCAGTTTCTATAGGTTGAACTGTGCGATAGGTAGCAATACCTTGTTCGCCCTCGACGTCGAATGAAACATTAAGAGAACCATCCAGATACAGAGGACCATTAATCTTAGCGCCTTTCAGCACTACTACGCCATTCAGGTAAACCATTCCGGTCAGTTCTGAGTTTTCTTTTACGGAAGTAAATCCATACAAGCTGATATCGCCATTCAAGGTACTGTCCTTAACGGTAACTTTGTTGTTGAGCTGGGTACTACCCAGAATAGTAGATTGACCAGATACTTTAGAATCACCATTCATCTGGCAATAGTCACCAATAACAGAATCATCAGAAATAACCGCCTGGCCGTTCAAATGAGCATTGTCTTTCACTAAGGCATTACCATAGGCCTTTGCATTGTAACGAATCCAGCACCCATTTTCATGGGAAAGGTTTTCTTCTTTTTCTACATACCCACCTAATAAGCCTTTCATTACCTGATATCTACCAATATCTGGCTCGTCAGTATAGTTTCTAATCGGTATTTCAAAATCTTTCAAAGCTTGGATGCGATACAAAGTACGACCTTCTACTTGAATCGTATCGTTTTCTAAAAGTGTGAATTTCTTTTCCATAATAACTTCCTTTACTTAGTTTGGGTTAAAATAATGCTTTCGTTTCTACTTCATCTTTAATACGCATGTTACTAAAGATGTAATGTCTTACAGAACCGTCTGCAAAGAAACGGAAGGTAAAGATAAGACGATTTTGTTTTTCATTCAAACCAGTTTTTACCAGTTCACCTTTTACTACATCAAAGTCATTCTGAATAGATCGTTTGAAATATTCAGAAATCATTGAATGTCCTTGTACCAATTCTACTAAAGTATTCCAAGCTTCAATACTTTCAAAACTCAAGAATTCTTCAGTAAAAGGGATTTCTTTTCGACCAAAGGTAACTGTACCATATTGTTCATGTTTGATACCTTCTAATCCCTTTACATGTTTAATCGTTCGGTCCAGTGCTTTCTTCAAAGCATTGAGTTCTTCTCGCATGTCTAATATTAATACAGCCATGATTTATCCTTTTAACTCAATAGTAATCTTAGTACTCTTTTTCGGATTACACGGAAAGTTCGGGACCACATCTGAAAGTTTTACATCGAGAATATTACAAATGGCAATAACAAAAGCAATATCCAGAGTTTGACTATAGTCAGAACTCAATCGCTTAAATAACATTGAGTATTGCATGTCTAACTTTTTAGCAATAGTGGATAATGTCTCTCCTTTAGCAGTAATAATTAATTTAAGATTATTACGAATAACCCCATTAATTTCTTGATCGATTTTCATTTCAAAGTTTTCCTTTACATAAGTTAGATTAATGCATAAGCACCTAAGTACTGTACCATTATAATAATATAGGTTTAAACATAATTAGATTCCTCTCCTACCCTATTACAGGTAGGAGAGTAAATCTTACATTCTACGTACAGCGTAGTTCATCAGAACCAAAAGAATCGGTATGTAATAGTATTGCTCTAATTCACCCCAATTCAAACAGTCTTTCACTAACTCTTCAACAATCTCTACATCTAAAGTACTGTCTTCTAAGTACTTCTTCAATTCCAATTCTAAATGGGATTGACCATCATCAGAATCTCGATAGAAGTCTTGACTTAATACGTAGCTTCTATTCGGTAATACTTGATTGATTAAGAGGGTGTCATTCACAACTTTAAATTTTCGAGGATTCACGGTTTCAATCATGGCGAAAGCATCGCCAATAATCTCATCGTTCTTAATGTAGAGTTCATTCGAGTAAGCCATACCGTAAGGTGCGACAATGGCTCTAAAACCAGAATAACGAATAGAAGTAAAGTTAGGATCGTTTGTAAAGTGATCTAATGTAATTGCACAAGCTTTCGTAAAGGCTTCTTTTAAGAGGTACGGATCTCTTTCCGTAATCGCATCCCAAATCGAAGTCGTATGTAACAACGGGTATTCATCATCCGTATAGACTCTAAAGTGTACCATCTCAGGATAGCGTTGAGAAGAGAACCATTTCTGAATCGCTCTCATGAAGAACCCATCGTAAATCAAAGTCATTTGATTCGGTACCAAACAGGTTTCGTAGAATCGATGATAATACTTTCTAAACCAATAACGAGCTAAACGATCGTATTCTTTTCTTAAGAATTCGTAAGTGTCCGCTTTCTTAGGAGTCAGTAAAGGACTTTGCCCTGACTTTAAATAGTCGTGATTGTACTTCAAGACTTCTATGGTTTTCTGATTAATGTTAATCATTCGAGGATCATTGACTTGATCTTTAATCTCGTAAGCCATAGAGAACTGAATCTCGTATATGGTATTTCTTCGATGGGTTAAACGGCGCACATCATTGATGTTAAACCAACCTAATGTATTGCGACCTATGTCCATTAACATAACATCGCCTTTATTAGGGATCACAGGAGGCAAGACATGGGCTTCACCATTGATTTCTGTGGTTCTTAATTCAGTAGTGGTTTGAGAAGGTGCTAAAGATCCTTGTAAAAGAATTTCTAAACCATCAATCCTTTCGTACTGTTGTACCACTCCTCCTGCATCTAAAGAGAACTGTGTAACCGAGTCATTCTTAGAAAGTCTTTGTCTAAAATAAGTTACCTTCTGTCGTGAACCTTCTGAATACTGGACTAGAGTATCTAATCTTTCTTCTCTGGTGTCAACAATAGCGGTTTTAAAATCCTGAGGTACAATCTTAGGTTTTTCAATTAACTCATGAACCGGAGAATGCTGTTCCGGTTTATAATTACTGTTTACTAACTTAGGCATATCGATCTAGTCCTTCTGACTGACTTTCATCTCTATAATTAATCAAATAGAAAGTCTGTACAGTTTTAATATTGCTAATATTCCAACGATTATAATCACGACCCCAGTCATCATTATTGTTACTGTTTCGACCACCTTTTAAGTAATCGATAACACGATTATAAAGATCAGAGTAGTATTTATTAAACATTGGATGTATTTTTAATTTATCTAACCAATATCTCAATCGGTTAATGGCATCTAACGACAAGAAAGTCCAGTCGTAATAAATAGCAATACGAATATTGTAAGTATGTCTCAAATCAATTTTTTGATTCAAGTAAATACAACCATCCTTATCTATCTTTAAAGCATTGCGTGACATCATCTTGTCATTCTGATACAAGAGTATTTGGAATAGAGATTGCCCAGTATCCAACATGTAATCTTTTTCAGAAATCATGAATTCTAATAATTCAGGATCAATCTTAAATTCGTTACACTCATCTCTTAAATTCAGTAATAAACACCCTACGTCATCTTCATCTTCAAATAAGACTAATTGATCGACAAAACGATCCGTACCTTTAATAGAAAAGTCTTGAGATGGTTGGAATTCATTCCAGTGAGGGACGACAATACCTTTATAAGGTTCCCAGGCAGCCATATCGACTTCTGAAGAGAACTTAGCTAAATGATAAGCAGAATCAGTATAAACCGTATAGTCTTCAGGATAAGTGGCTTGACTATTAGGCATCACTTCTCGTTGAGTATTGGTACCCATTAAGATATCCGGTACGACTTGATTGTATACGACACGAGGGTAATAGATTGACAATGAAGTAGGTTTCATGTATCGCACTAAGTAAGGGAACGTACAAATCCACCCTGGTGTATTTTCTACTTTATCACCTTCTTCAATCATCCCATCAGTATCGTAATGCCCTAAGATATTGGTTTGTGATTCTGAGACTGCGTAGTTTTTGTTTACTCCTGCTGAATCAGTAATGACTCCGAACTTATGGGTAAAGTGTTCTTGAAGCCAGTCGGATAAAGGTTTAATATTAGGATTCTTTTTCTTGATGAGTTTGTAAACTTCAGAGAGAATATAAATGGCTCTGTCATCGATAATGTAATGGTATTCTAAGTGATGAGGAAAAGTATCCGTAAACATTCTCATTTTAGATTTTACTGAGTTTAACCAAGCTCGAGCAGCATGTTTCGATTGTGCTCTATACGTAATGTTAAACTTCATGGTGATGTGAGAATAATACGGAGTAATGTGTGTTTGGGTATTGGGTTCAAAAAAGATAGGCATGAATTCTTGAGACCAATCTTGATATTGTAAAAGCGATTGTTCTCCATATTCTTCTTCTACTTGAACTTGAATGGTTTCTGCACCTGCTTCAATAATGCCTTCTTGTCCTTGTTCCTCTGTTGAAGTACCAACTTCTTTACGAACCCCTTCTTCATCTAAGATAATAATAGAGGGGTTGTCGAAGATCTTCATCTGTAGATACTTCTTTAAATCATTCACGATTTTAAAAGCGATAGGACGTACAATCGTCTGCTTTTCGCTTTTAATAGGGAAATTAAAAATCATGTAAATCTCCTATAGATAACTTATCATACGAAAAGCTTTAATACTGAAACTAAAAAAAGAAATACTCCTCTACCCGTAATGGATAGAGGAGTATTCTATTTAACAATAATAATCTAGAGCCAGAATAGCAAAAGGAATCAAGAGATGATCTTTTAACTTTCCATCCTTAAGGGTAGACCGGATAATTTCAATCTCTCGCTCTTCGGTGACTTCTCTCCAGACATATTCCTTTTTCTCATCTAGGTCAGCAATAGCTGGCTTGATATAGTCAAGTGATTTGTAGTGAACAATGTTGACTTTAATAGGTGTACGATGGATACATTCATAAATCTTTCCACCTACATCACAATACATCCATACATTATCTTTATCCAAAAAATCGACATAAAGCATGACGACGGCAGCATTTACATCAGGATTGATTTCCTTAAGTATTGAAACGTCATGTTTCATACCATCATTTATCCAGCACATATTGATTACCTTATTTAGTTATAATAGAAGGTCGAATTCTTATCCGTCATGTCAAATCGACCATCGGCTATAGCTTTTTCTAAAACCAAACTTGCTTGACGAGTAATTTTCTCATTCAGCTCACCACTATTGAACTTACGAACGGTTTTACTTGCGATCTTGTCCATTGGGGTTTTATCTAATACGTCATGAACTTCTTTAAAGACTGAACCGTCTTTACTGAGAATAGTTACAACGATACTTTGTTTACCAATAAGACTCACTGTGATTCTGTCTATATTAGTCGTGTCGACTCCTAGAGAACTTAATGGTTTAGTGTTATTTGGACAAATATTTTTTAAATCAAACATAATAGTTCCTTTATTTAATGTTAAAATAGTTCTTGTGGAAGGCAACGATACTGTCGTACCATCTTAAGTATTCGTCGTCTTCCGCTAAGACTTCGTCTTTAAACAGATAAGCTCTGAGTTTCTCAGCTGTATCGGCAAGAGGTTCGCATGACCAAATATCTTTCTTAGTGGAGGCAGTAAGAGATCTTCCGTAAGATACGGGCGAACTATATACCACATAATCCTCATTACTTTCGATATCAAATCTAATAACCGCACCGTTACTGACATTGATATTAGGACCAAGTCTTGAGTCATTTATAAACGAACCATCAGTTACTAAACAGCCTTCATTAATGATGGATTTACGAGTAACTGCCGACCTACCCATTACCATAGATTTGAATACTCTAGACTGACCAAGAATAAAAGAAGATTCGCTGATACGCGAACCTCCTTCAACAATAGCATCTTCTGAAACTTCAGAATATCTAGTAACAGTAGAGTGTCCTTTAACAACAGCATTACCAACTATTTTACTACCTAACCCTACAATAGAATCATCGTAAATCCAACAATTACCTATTTGGCTAAGATTATAATAAGATTCTACATACCCACCTAAGTCACCTTTCTTCACATCGGAAAAGTCTTTTAAGGCACGAATACGATACATGGGTTTGCTGTAGAATTTAGTAACTGTTTCAGGTACTAACTCGTACTTTTTATCGAATACTTTTACATTCGTTCCAAGAGGACCTTGAGGTATCGCAATCTTATTAGGTGACAAAACTTCGTCTTCAACAGATCTATTGTCAAATTCGTAATAGTAAGTGTAACCGTTAAGCTTGTATCGAAATACAATGATATCTCTATCATAGCCTAATTTATCTTCCATGTTAAATTTTCGATAGAATGAATTAGGAAAATCAACATGCAGTAAATATGGTGCTCGATTGGTTGACTCTCGAGAATAGATAGCTTCTTGAAGACGTTTAGAATCTTCAAGAGTATTTAAGAAAAGATTCCAGTCGTCGACAGATTTGAAACTAAGTATACGGTAGAGAGTCTTATCCTCATTAGTATTCTTCACGGTAGGAAATACCGTTTTAAATACATCTTTACGATTTTCGAATGCTTCAAAAAGTTTAGGTACTTCCCATTTAAATACTTCTACGATCTCTTCATCAGTCATCAAATTAGTTTCCATTTTCAATGGTCCTTAAATAAAATAAAAGAATGCAAATCTGTCAGCACTAGAACACACCATTTCAAAGACACCTTTCTTTACTGCATTGTCGTTACGAGCAATGTATTCTGGATCCTTAGATCGTTTAAGTTTTCCTTCCTTAAATAAACTAATGGCGTTGTTAGCCATGTCATAGGGTGTCCCGTGCTCTTCCATACGAGCGTAGGAGAATCTGGTATCTTCAGTACGGATAGATACGAAAATATCAAAGCTGTCGTCTGAATTTAGCTTTCGAAGTAATGTAATGTCTTTAACATTACTTGGTAAATTCTCTAAAGAAGAAAGAGAATATTTAGTCGTTTTGACTGGTCTCAATTTTACATTAGGGTTATTGACTTTAACCTTATTAGATAAAGTGAAATTAAGATATGCTTTTAATAAAGCTTTGTATTGTTCGTCAGTTAATTCCATAATAGTTCCTTTAATCAGTTAGGGTTAGTCTTCTAAGTCTTTACTGTCGATCAGGTAGTTGTTAAACTCAACGATGTACTCTGTACCATTCTTGATATAGGAGAATGCAAAAACAGTACGAGTAATACCACGAGCATCTCTTAATTTAAGACTTCTGAATTTAACATTCCGATAGCTGTTATTTAAATTAGGATAAAGAGGATGAGGTTCTTTAGTCAATTCCTCAATATACTCAGGCATGGGTCCAATGTATTCCAAATCAGCTAAGAGTGTATTCCAAGCACTAGGCTTTTTGAAACTTAATACTTTCATGAAAAGACGATTACCCTTATCTAGCTTATTGACGCTAGGTAACTCTTGAAAATAAACATCGGGATTTTGAACAAATTTGATCACCAGATTATCTAAGTCTTTAGAGAGACATTCAATGAATTCTGTTTCTGTTTTCTTCATGATAGTTTCCTTTTTACATTTGTTAAACTAAACCGTATTTCTTAATAATAGGTCTAGGGTTATTTTTAAATTTAATGATATTCGGGATAGGACGTCCATTAATGTGTTTCAATCCCGAAACATTACGATCCAAGTATTTTACACCTAAATTGCCGATACGATAAATATAAACTTTACCGTCTATTTTAATTGCATAACGATATTCCTCTCGAGTAGAGAAATCAAAGTTATTAGAGAAATGCTGCTTTATTCTTGCTCGGATTATCCCTTTAGTATTTATTTCCTTATTAGGTACCAAAAGTATTCCTAAATCTGGATTTTTAATAAATACCAAATATTCAAACATTACCCAAGCTCTTGCTTCGTTAAACAACAGATAATGGATTCGATCACTGCTTTTCGGTTGGCCGTACTTAACACCAGATATATCTTTAAATTCTTTGATTAAAAAATCTAAAGTATCTTTTAGTACTTCTGGATTAATCATGGTCATTCCTTACAGCATAGTAAGTTTAGTAGAAGAACTATATTGATTCTCTACTGCATTAGAAAAGAAAGTATCCATGCTTTTTACATGGATAGGTAAAGTAGGAGCAATATAGTTAGAAGCATAGGTCGCTAAGTATTGCTCGAAAGTCTCACCATCTGGACGAGTAAAACTTTCGTGTCGCCAGAGTTGTTTCAATGTAGTCATCATGCCTTCATGAATCAATTCGTGAATATTGGATTCTTTCATCAATTCACGATCGAATACAATAGAACGACCACACTTAAAGACAATCTTGATATTCAGTGTACCTGTCTTTCTTTCAGACAAGTACAGAGCATGAATACCTGGAAACAGTGAATCCTTATTGACTGTTTCTAAATACTTCTTTAAGGCAGTATGTTTAGGTTTATTTTTCAATTTCTCAATTTTCATTTAAATATTTCCTTTAATGAGTTGGAATAGAGTTAGATTACAAACCATATTGTTGTTTATGGAATGTGACTAGGTTACGATAGTACTCAACAGAGGAAGGAAAGTTTTCTTCTACGTACCGAATCAATTCTTCACCTGTTCCCCAGAATGGGTATATATCCCAGATGTCTTCTTTAGTAGCTGCGGTAACGTAACCAAAACGATTGAGTTCTTGATCTGTTCTACTCATTGGACGTATTGCTTTGGTCGTTCGATAAGTAGCGATATCTTCATTACTGTTTGTATTGAAGGTAACATGATAGAAACCTGATAAGTGTAAATTATTCAAAACTTCTGCTTCGGTAATATTAGCACTATTCAGATAGATTTTTCCTTTTAAAGTAGAATTACTAATTTGGCTCTGACCAAGAATAACAATATGTCTATCACCCATTATTTGGCTATTGCTGATTACTGAATTGTTAGCAATCTTAGTATAGCCATCTATAACACTATTGGTAACACAAACACGATCTAATAAAGAAGTACTGCCTTTAACAATAGAATCTTCACTTACAATAACAGAATGATGGATTTGCGCATTATCTTCAACGCGGGAATCATCGCACACTCTAGCATTATTGAAAACCCAGCAGCCACCTTCGTGAGAGAGGTTCTCTTCTTTTTCTACATAGCCGCCTAGTTCACCTTCTTTGACAGTATAATTAGCAAGTGTGCCGCTTTCACTTCGCATCCTGATTGGGCAGGAGAATGCTCTCAAAGCACGGATACGGTAAAGATTAACAATATCGCCATTGCAATTGAGTACAGATAATGCGTCATCTTCTACTAATTCAAATTTCTTTTCCATAATAGATTTCCTTTAATAAAGTTAGAATGAATTTAACTACATCATGTTAATAATATAGGTTTGAAATAATATACACTCTCTACTCCTTTTCACAGGAGTAGAGAGATAATATACTTATTTTCGTACAAAGACAAATAAACCAGATACGGTGGAATATTGTTCAGATACTACAGATGCTGAGGTAGCATGAATGTAGTGATGTGCTTTTACTACAATGCCTTCTAACATAACTTGTTGGCTCACATTAGAATCCGTATAATGTACTCTCACCACGCTACCTGGTTTCACTAATTCGGCTTGACTATTCTGCCAAACCAATGCGATTAGCTTGCCTTCTCGTCCTTCCACTTGAGAGACTTGTTCGTAAATATTAGTATCTTTTTGCTTCGTGATAAACGGGGCATTGACTACTCCGTTTTTAGACTCATTCAAAATAACTTCTGATACATTTTTCGCACGAGAAATAATTGCTTTATTGCCTTCTACTTTTACTGATTCATCTGTGGTTTGTAACTCTGGATTCATCACTCGAATACCATTACCTTTATTTAAGGTGTTCGCAGAAGTAGAGATATCTTTAGAATCCCCTTCCAGTGAAGCAATGATATAAAGATCTTCTCCTTCTTTTGTCCAAGTATTCTCAGTATATTTTAAAAAGTCTTTAGGGGAAATAAAGATATTGATGAATCGAGTCTTATCATCATCTCTTTTTGTTCGTGACTTAGGATAGACATACCACATACCTGATTGTATATAATGCCCCATACCTTGTTTGTAAACACCATATAATTTCTTTTGCATGTAATTAGGTAAATCTAATAACTTAGTACCATGTGGTATAGGAATATTGTCGTATACTACTTCATTATCCGATTTAACCATGTCTACGCCTTTTAGCATATCAGCATTATCTAATCCTTGTAGTTTAGATGCTTCTCCCATGAGTAATGATGAAATCGCATCAGTGACATTAGAGTTTACTACATTTGTACCAATTTGTAAAGTAAGTAGTTTTTCCATTAATAAAGGCACTAGCTGGAATTCTACTTTTACAATATCCATTCTGTCAATGGTTTCAGTGTTGACGTTTTGCAATCGAGCATCTGTTTTTCTAAAATTTACCATAGTTTTACAATATGCTTTATATCTAGAGACAATTGTTTCTGATCTAAAGTTTAAAGGTTCAGCAACGATGGATATCTCTAGATTCTCTACTTCTGGCATAACGTAGTCTGACCAAGTACCAGGTGATACTGCTAATTCGCAATTAATCACATCTCCAAGATTATGTTCGTAATCTCGATCAATATCAATACCTAGTAACTTAATAGGTCGATAAGTCAAATCTTTGCTTACCAAATGGATAAATGCTCGATAAGCATACTTTATTAAACCTTGTCTGGAATGAGATATCTTAATCAGTTCTTCAGTGATAGGTGAGCCTTCTAACATTATAATCTCCTATTAGTAAAGATTTGATCCAGTATTGCAGTATCTGGTCGATGCGGGTCTATTTCTGGTTTCTTATCATCTTTATTAGGTTCTTTCTTAAGAATATCAGAAATACCCAAAGCAGTAGGAATATAGTCAAATCTATTTTTCAAACGTAGCATTTCAGGATCGATATCTTTCGTGCGATCTCGTGATTGATAGATAGCTGAAGCAAATTCAGATAAATCCATCAAGTCATCAAAAGGCACGACATTTAAAGAGATGGTTTGTTCGGCATATTCTCGCCACTCTCTAATGTGTTTATAGATAATCTCGTACATGGTACGGTCATCGGTTCTATTGGTTAAGAAGAAAGGTACTTGATTCTTATAGAGTTCGACTAATTGTGGGATTGTCATACCTACGGTAATTCTTTCGTAAGCATTCTTCTTATCGTCTTCAGGATCATCCGTTGATATAGTACCATATCTTTGGATTTCATTAATGTCCATTAGATGGATATAATCTACCGTAACAATAAAGATACGATCGAATAATTGATTTACTGTACTTTCTAATTCTTCTTTTGTAACGTAACCTAATACTTCCATTTTAAATTATTTCCTTTTAAATCAAAAAAAGAATTTATATCGGATAGATTCTTTTTCTGTTATTAGTTAATCGAGCAATCTGTCATAGTTGTTGTCAATACAAAGAAGAGTAATTTATTTAATTAATGCCCTTAAATAAACTAAAAAAGAAAATACTCTCCTACCCCACTAGGGAGTAGGAGAGATATTTCTATCTATTACAGATTGTATTGCTTTTTGTGGTATTCCATTAAGTTACGATAATATTCAGTAGAAGCAGGATATTTCTTTTCTACAAATTGAATTAGTTTTTCACCTGTACCACGGAACATATGGTGGCTCCAGATATCTTCTTTAGTAGAAGCAACAAAATACTCAAAAGAATTTCGTTCAGGATCGTAATCATTTTGTTTATAGATAAGTTCAGTAGTGCGATAAGCAGCTATACCTTTTTGACCATCTACATTGAAAGAGACAAGATATTGGCCACACAAATGAACATCGCCAGTAAGTTTAGCGTCTTCTACAACTATTGTACCATTCAAGAAAATGTGCCCATCTAAAACAGAATCGCCGCGCACCTGACTGTTACCATGGATACAGACATATCCGTTGGTAGTGGAATTACCACCAATAGATACCATTCCTTTCATCTGGGTACAACCATCTAAAACAGCATTACCCCAAACGTAAGCACTAGCCGATAAACAAGAGTAACCTTTAACAACGGCATTGTCTCTTACCAGGGTGCGACCAACAAGACGAGCGTTTCCTTCTACTCGAGCATTGCCTCGTACTTCACTGTCTTCGAAGATCCAGCAGTCACCTTCGTGAGAAAGATTCTCTTCTTTCTGGATATAGCCGCCTAGTTCACCTTTCTTGACCAGAGTCTGATCTAAAATTTCACCATCTGGATTTAATTTAAAAGGACAAGTAAAGTCTCTCAGTGCCCGAATCTGATAAAGCGTGATTTCTTCGCCATTACTATCATAAGCAATCTTTGTATTCTTTTTTACCAATTCAAATTTCTTTTCCATAAATAGTTCCTTTATATAATTAGAATTCCACTTGTTTAATCAAAATGTAATCATCTATACTAACTTTATTGTTCCGAATACCTTTCAAGAAAGCAAATTTAGAATAACGAGCTACCGTAAGTGATTCACTGGTTTGGAAACTGTAAACATAAAGTTTACAATTTTTATCATCGGGATGATGACAAATAGCGTAAGAAGAATCTGGAAATTTGCAAATCTCCATTTGTTTCTCAAATTCTTCTAATTGGTTAGAGATTTTATCAAACTCATCTTCAAACAAAACAATCAGATTACTCTTGTAATCATCTCCAAAAATAATACGGAATTCCATATTGTCGTTTTTGTTTTGATGAAGATTATCGATTAATTCTTCAATTTGGTTAATTAATGTTTGTTGCATTATATAGCTCCTTTAAAATTAGTATTTAATACGATATGCAAAAATGTAGTGCAGCGAGTATTTCTCAGTGCTTAACATAATTTTATAAATTCTGGTTTCTTTATCCTTGTCAAAATCTATAGAATGGAAATTTTTATACCCTACCAAACGGTATTTTATAGCAAGCTCATCAATACTTATGCTATTATTAATTATTTCATTCCAAATATCTGAATTTCTGGTAAGGACATGTATACGAAGTTGTTCTTTACCATTAAATACTCCCGAGTCTGCTTTATAGAATATACTTTTCTTATCCCGTACATTCTTAAGTAACTCTTCTATTAACTTTTCTATTTTTTCTTGGATAAATCCTAGAGGACTAGATTTAATTTCTTTAATTACTTCATGCATTTTACATTTCCTTTAATTTAGTGATAATTTCAAATTCAGGGATATGTTTCTTTTCGTATTTAAATTCAAATACCTCTTTATAAGGACCTGCAACGAAATCGAAAGAATAGGAAATACTTTGATCATTTCCATCTTTGATTGTATCAATAACATACTGGAAATAATCGAAACCCTCAGGTTTCATGATAGAAAATACTTCTTTATAAATCCTTTCAAATTCATGAATGTTTTTAAATAAAAGTTCGTATTTAGTAAGTTGGTATTGTTTTCTGTATTCAATACCTGGGCGAATTTCAAAAGGTTTACCAGTGATATCTTTACTAAATTCTACTAACTCGTTGTCTTTCAAAGATTCTACGAGTCCTAAAATTAATCTTCTTTTAGCATCTGGTGAAAGATCGTTAGAATCGATAGATTCTAATTCCTCGGGATCTTTACGATAAGCAATATCTGTAATGAATGTTTGTACTTCCATAATACATCTCCTTTACAAAATTAGATTTGTTTATTCATTATAATAATATAGGTTTGAAATAATAAGACATTACTCTCTACTTCCAGCTGGAAGTAGAGAGTAGTATCACTTTATTGCCATTCGTCACAAGACTTCACATCAAATTCACGATGTCCTTCTTGGAATTTAGACATCTCAGCTAATGCATTCAGAGTCGGTACGTATTGTACTTTCTGCTGAGTTTCACTAGTGGTGTCTGATTCTCCTTGAGTCACTTCTACAGGAGCAGGAGTGGTTTCATGATGAGTAATAGATTCAGGCGCACCAAATCCCTCTTGAGAAACTAACACATCTACATCAATACCTAATCCTAATAGGTATTTTCTGTTTTCCTGTGTTACTTCTTCTGAATTATTTTCACTACCTGTTTCTTCAGATTCACCAGTAGATTCTTCATCTTCATTTTCAGTTTCAGAATCTGTATTACCTTCTTCGGTACCATCTTCTTCTCCTTCTTCAGGACCTTCGGTTTCTTCACGTTTCTCAACAATTTGTTCAGAGCGAGTTTCTACCTTATCGGCCACGTCTTTCTCATCGGTAATGTTATCGACCGACATGACTTCTTTACCAGTGGTTTCTTCTTCTGGTTTTTCTTCCTCTTCAGGTTCATCTTCGTCGATTTCACCTTCCAGTTCAGTCAGGGAGTTTTCTTCCCCATCTTTCACATAAGGATTACCAGAAGTAAAGAAACGATCCATAATTGGTTTAGTCTTCTCGTCGTATTCTTCTTGAGAAAGTTTACCCAATTCTGGAGGTAAAATCAATTCTTCGACTTCTAAAGGCAACTCTGGTACATTTTTGTCATTGAGGTCATCGACTTCAATCTCACAACGTGCCCATGGGTAGTAAGAGCCATTACCATCTGGTACAACATCTACTTCCCATTTCTTATCGGTTCCTTTAATCTTAAAGGTATAACGATGTTTCAACATAGATATCGAAGAGAGAACTTTAAATTGAATGAAGTTCTCTTTAGTCGTCGGTACGGTCACTTCAATATTGTCACCGATATCCATTTTGTTTTTCGTAGTCAGTTCATAACGCGAACGACCATTGCGAGCCGTAATCTTACGAACACGAATACCACCTTTACCGGCATTCTTTTCCGTCTTATCGACTGGAATAATATACTGTTCTTGAATCTCAGCCCGATTGGCTTTTTTCAGTTGTGAGAAATTCAAGATGCGAGCAAATACCGTAAACTCTTTTTCACGAATGGCTTTTCCTCGATTTTCTAACTTGGACAAACCATCGTTTTTAGGTTTAGGCTGATCGACTTCTTCTACTACCGGAGTACCTGCTTCAGTAGACAATTCTAATAGATTTTTAACCATCTTAATCGATTCCTTAAATAAATAAAACTTTAATCAATAGTAGGTTTGCTACCAATAGACATATCGAGAATTTTCTTAACCACGGACATGAAAGAATTAATGACACCATTAGAATCAATATCGTTGGTCATGATACCCATGGTCACTACACCACCTACGGTCATGACAAAAAGAATCAAACAAGCAAAACCAAACCACTTAAATAAAGATAGTTTTAAGTTATTAACTTTACGACCAAATTCTTCTATATCGTCAATATTGCCTGTGGCAACCATGTAACGGTAAACAATCTTTATGCGATCTTTGAATTCTAGTTTATTGATTAATTGTTTTAATTCAATACCTGTGATATCTTCTTCAAAATCTTCGTAACTAGAATTTTTTTCACTGATTTCTCGATAATCTTTAATTAAGCCAACAAGACCTTCATCTGATTCTTTTCGATTAGCTAATACTAATTCATCATCAATATTGAGCAAACCTTCTTTCACCATTGGATCAAGAACGTTATTAACTGCTCTTGTTTTTCTAACCATGATATTAAGGCTCTTGATTATCTAAATAATTGGGTGGATTACCATCCTTAAAAATCTCTATCAATTTTGTATTAATTTCAGACAAAGACTTATTGGAATTATCTAAACGTTTTACATCATTGTTTAATTTTAAAATTTCAAAAGTTAAGACTGCTATGGTAATCACCATGAATGTTGTTACCAATACTAAAAACCCATTCATGATCCTACCTGGTTGTTTTTTGAAGTGAACTAAAACTCTTAGCAGTTTTATCTTTTTAATGTTGAGTTTTTCTTCAAGAGTGCTTTTCTTTTCAGTAGTGTTTAAACTCATGTCTCTACCTGTTTAAATCTAAGACATAATTCAAATACCCATAATGACCAATAGCCAGTGCATCAATAGAATGTTCATCTAGTTCTAAAGGATCATTCCTTAATTTTAAACGATCCTTAATCTCAATAATTGCTTGAGTCATTTCCTCTTTCTTAGCATTTCCTTTTGCTCCTACTGCTCTTTTAGCCGTAGGTGGATCGATTTTAAAAAAAGGAATCTGGTAATTATATTCCCAAACAGTTTCTTGAATGAGATTAACTACTTCAATCAAAATAGCATAGGCATTAGGGGTGAAACGATTAAAGAAAGGAGATTCACACATGATGAGTGACGGAGAATAGGTTCTGAATACATTGGCCAGTTCATTTTTCATGGCTTGTAATCTGGCTATTTTATCACCAAACACATCACTGGTATATCGATTATAAAAACCAGAATCTTTTGCAGATATCGTAAAGGCAAAAGATTCTTTTATTTCTAGCGTTTGAAAATTTAGTTTATAAATCGAAATACCCAGGTTACTAGAACCTGGGTCGATGCCGAGTAATGTGAATTCCCATTGAGAAGTATCTGGAAATAACATCTTACTTTACTTTTT